>Ga0265316_10003206_pt1 | contig 16621 bp, 13 predicted proteins | sample 4522metaG_FD_202092 | JGI IMG/M metagenome (GOLD analysis project Ga0265316, IMG submission 202092) | Rhizosphere microbial communities from Carex aquatilis grown in University of Washington, Seatle, WA, United States - 4-5-22 metaG | ecosystem: Host-associated > Plants > Roots > Rhizosphere >...
TAAAGTTATTTTTCATGGCAACACAGGAAAAGAGTACAGAAGTCGTTATATTTGATGCGGCAAGAGATGTATTTACCGAAAAAGGGTTCGAAGGTACTCGCATGCAGGAAATTTCAGAAAAAGCCGGTATTAACAAGGCTCTTCTTCATTATTATTACCGAACTAAAGAGAAATTATTCGATGCAATTTTTAAAAAAGTTTTCGGAGAATTTTTTTCAAAAGTTACAGGAATATTTGAAAATGATGAACCATTAGTCGATAAGATTAAATTCTTTGTTGAAAATTATATTGATTTTATAAGTCGTAACCCTCAAATACCTTCTTTTATTATTCATGAACTGGCTCGTAACCCAAAACGGGCTGTAGAAATGCTGAGTAACAAAACCGGATTAATTAAAAATAATACGTTCGGTAAATTTTCAGAAATGATTCATAAGGAGGTTGAAAAAGGGAACATTATTCCTATTGATCCTGAACAATTAATTGTGAATATTATTGGTCTTTGCATATTTCCTTTCGTAGCCAAACCTATTTTAATTGGAATCATTTTTAAAAATGATAAGAAAAGGTTCGATGAATTCATAGAATCGAGAAAACAGGAAGTAGCGAAATTTGTTATAGATGCAATAGTAAAAAAATAGCAAAATCTCTTTTATAAATATTAAATGTTATTAGAACTATGAAAATTTTAATTCTCGGAGCAACAGGAGCAACAGGTAATCAGGTTCTAAACTTGGCTCTTCAAGAAGGTCATGAAATCAGCGTTTATGTCCGTAATCCAAAAAAACTTGAAAATTATTTTGGAAAAATTGAAATAATTCAGGGGGAACTTAATGATGACAATAAGCTGGTTGAAGCCGTAAAAAATAAAGATGCTATAATTTCTACGCTGGGATATAAGAACCTTTGGGATAAAAGTTTATTTATTAATAAGGCTGTAAGTATTGTGCTTAAAGCAATGTCAATATATGGAGTAAACAAGTTAATTTATGAAAGCGCTATTGGTATTGGGGGAAATCATAGTTTCACAAATCCAATTCTACGGACTGTGATGAGAACATTTGGGGTAGCAAATCCATTCATCGATCACAACCGAACTGAAAAAATAATCAAGCAAAGCAATATAAACTGGACCATAGTTCGTCCGGGAAAACTGACAAATGGACGATTTAAAGGAAAATATCGTGCGGAAGAGAATTTGAAAAAGGTTCTAACGATCTCACGGGCAGATGTAGCTCATTGCATTTTAAGTTCTTTAACAAATGAAAATTGGTCAAGAAAATCCATTGATATAAGTTATTAATGCAAACAAAATTTTATCTAAAAAATGAAGCGAACTTTAACATATCTTTTACTCTTTTCAACAATTATACATGCGCAGGAGGTTCAGCAATTAAGTCTTTTTGACTGTCAAAAACTTGCCAGGGAGAATCATCCGTATTACCAGGACAGACAAAGAATAGAAACCAATGCCAGTTTAAAAAATAAAAGCATCAATACACAATGGCTTCCGCAAATCAATGCCAATGCTCAGGCAACTTATCAAAGTGATGTTACGAGTATTCCAATTAAAATACCGGGTCTAAATATTCCCTCTCTTCCACTCGATCAATACAAAATATGGCTTGATATTAACCAAATGATTTATGATGGAGGCAGTATTTCAGCACAAAAACAAATAAATTTAACTTCATCACAAGCCGATTTATTACAAAATGAAAGTGAGCTTCATCAAATTATTGAACAAGTGGACCAAACCTATTTTGGGCTATTAATTATACATGAAAATATTGTTCTGCTTAAGAATGTAAGAGATAATTTAAAACAACGAAAGCAAACAGTCGAAGCAAGCGTTAAAAATGGAATTCTTCAGGAATCAGACCTTAAAAACATCAATATAGAAATACTGAAAAACCAACAGCAGATTGATGAATTAAAGTTTTCGTACGATGCCGGTCTGAATGTTATGACTGAACTTACCGGCAAGAATCTTAATGATAGTACCTTCTTGCAATTACCGGAAATTATGATCAATGATACAGGCAACTTTCAAAGATCAGAAATAAAGGAGATTGAGGTTCAAAAAACCGGGCTTTCCTATTCTGATAAATATACTCATTCGCAACGTTTGCCAAAAATATTTGCATTTTCCCAGGCAGGTTATGGAAGACCAGGTTTGAATATGTTGAAAAGTGATTTTACAAGCTATTATATAGTAGGTATAAGTTTAAAGTGGAATTTATGGGACTGGAGCAAAACATCGCAAGACAGGCAATCTATTTCACTGCAAAGTGATATGCTGGAAACTAGACGACTGTCTTTTGAAAAAAACCTGAGAATTATGCTCGATAATAGCCAGGCAAGAATAAAGCAGCTCGAGGCGTCATTGGAAACTGATTCTTCGATTGTTGAACTTCGTATCAGCGTTACCGGACTTTCAACTGTAAAATTAGATAATGGAACAATTACAGCTACCGACTATATTAATGATTTAAATGGTGAAATTCAGGCTAAAATTCAGCTTAAAACTCACAAGATTCAATTGGTGCAGGAAAAGGTAAACTACCTTACAATAAAGGGAATTCTTTGATAATTAACCAATTTGATAATATGCCAATTTGCCAATAAAAATATGATTAATGCAAAATTTAAAATTATAATCAATATCCTATGAGAATACATTATTTATTAATTCTGTTTATATTAATAGCATCATCCTGTGGAAATGGAAAAAATAAGTCGGATGCTTATGGTAATTTTGAAGCAGTTGAAATACAGGTTAGTTCAGAAGTTCAGGGTAAAATTACCGATCTTAAAATTGAAGAAGGTCAAAAAGTTTCAAAAGGTCAAATCGTTTTGACTATTGATACTGTACAACTTTATCTCAAGAAAATGCAACTTATAGCCCAATTGAATAGTTCAGGATCCAGACTTTTGCAAGTTCAATCACAGATTGCTGTTCAGGATGAGCAAAAAAAATCATTGGACCGGGAACAAAACAGGCTCGAAAAACTTGTATCTGCAAACGCAGCTCCTTCAAAACAGCTTGATGATATTAACAGTGAGCTTGAAGTATTAAAGAGCCAGATTGCTTCTACAAAAATTCAAAATCAAACCATTTCCTTTGACGTGAAAGCTATACAGTTTCAAATAGCTCAAATTGAGGATCAGTTGAACAAATCGAACATTATCAATCCCATTGATGGTACGGTTTTGGAAAAATATGTTGAGTCAGGAGAAATAGTTACGCCTGGCAAAGTGCTTTATAAAATCGCTGATTTGTCGGTATTAAGATTGCGGGTTTATATCTCAGGGGATCAATTGGGGAATATCAAAATTGGTCAGAAAGTAATTGCACTAATTGATAAAGATAAAGACCAGAACAAGAAACTTAATGGAACCATCAGTTGGATTTCACAGGAAGCTGAATTCACTCCTAAGATAATTCAAACAAAAGAAGAACGGGTAAATTTGGTTTACGCGGTAAAAGTTGATGTGTCTAATGATGGCTCATTAAAAATTGGTATGCCGGGAGAAGTGAAATTTAGCGAATAGCTGTGAATCGAGAATTTGTTAATTGTGAAGTTAAAGTATAAAAAATAAAGCAGGGAGCTTCTAGAAATAAGTTTGACAAAGTATGGATTCGATAATTGCAAATAATCTTAAAAAATCTTATGGTAATACCATCGCCATTGAAAATATTTCTTTTGAAATAAAAGAGAACGAATTATTTGGATTTATTGGACCTGATGGTGCAGGAAAAACTACACTTTTCAGGATATTGACAACATTGCTTATTCCAGATAACGGAACTGCAGAAGTTTGTGAAATGAATACAGTTAGCGACTTCAAAAAGCTCAGACAAATTTTGGGATATATGCCCGGTCGCTTTTCTTTATACCAGGACTTATCTGTTGAAGAAAACCTTGCTTTTTTCGCTACAATTTTTGGAACCACCATAGAAGAAAATTACGATTTAATTAAAGATATTTATTCTCATATAGAACCTTTTAAAGACCGCCCTGCAGGAAAACTTTCAGGCGGTATGAAACAAAAGCTGGCGCTTTCTTGTGCATTAATTCATAAACCACAAGTCTTAATACTTGATGAACCCACTACTGGAGTGGATGCAGTATCGCGTAAAGAATTCTGGCAAATGTTGAAAAACCTTCAACAAAAGAATATTACTATAATTGTTTCAACACCTTATATGGATGAAGCAAGTATGTGCGATAGAGTGGCCTTAATTCAAAAAGGACATATTATGACAATTGACACACCTCAAAAAATTATTTCGCTTTTTGGTAAATCTCTTTATGCGATCAGAAGTGATAGGCTTTATAAACTCAAAAACGATTTATTAAATTTTTCAGATTGTAAAAGTGCTCACCTTTTTGGACAATACATCCATTATACTGGCAAAGACAAAGTTAATAGTAAGTTATTGAATGATTATTTATTAAAAAATAATCATTCAAATATTGAAATAAATCCAATTGAACCTGGGATTGAGGACTGTTTCATGGATCTGATGTTGGCCAATAATAATTAAATCCCAGATATAGAAATACAATTTTTCAATAATGGAACAACGCGAAAGCATAATAAAAGTTAAGAGCCTTGTGAAAAAGTTTGGAAATTTTGTCGCCAACGATAATCTTACATTTAATGTCTTCAAAGGTGAAATTTTTGGGTTCCTGGGAGCCAACGGAGCAGGTAAAACTACCACTATCAGAATATTGTGCGGGTTATCCTCTCCTACTTCAGGTGAGGTAATGGTTGCAGGTTTCGATGCTTATAAACAAAGCGAAGATATCAAAAAAAATATTGGATACATGAGTCAAAAGTTTTCATTATATGATGATCTGACCATTGTTGAAAATATTCAATTTTATGCTGGTATTTATGGCATGCGTTCATCAATTATAAAAAAAAGAACAGATGAATTACTCGAAAAACTTGGATTTGGTGATTCACGCGATAAACTTATTCGTGATATTCCTCTGGGCTGGAAACAAAAACTTGCGTTCTCGGTAGCTATTTTTCACAAGCCCGAAATAGTTTTTCTGGATGAGCCAACCGGAGGTGTTGATCCTATCACACGACGCCAATTTTGGGATTTGATATACCAGGCTTCAGAAGATAATATTACTGTATTTGTAACTACTCATTATATGGACGAGGCAGAATATTGTAGCCGGGTAACAATTATGTCAGATGGAAAAATAGTTGATTTGGATACGCCTCTTGCACTCAAAGCCAAGCATAAGGTCGCGAATATGGACGAGGTATTTTATAGGATAGCAAGAAATAAGGAATAGAAGTTATAGAATAATTTTAAAATATGGTTACAAGTAATATGGTTGCAGTCATTTTTGATATGGATGGTGTGCTTATTGATAACAGTGAGATACATGATAAGGTATGGCAAATGATCTGCAGGAAATATGGTAAAGATATTTCTACAAAGGAAATTAAAATAATTTTTGGCGGAACAAATAAAATTTTTGTATCCAGGTTACTGGGCATAAACAATGAAGATGAAATAAATGCTATAGCTATAGAAAAAGAAGCTTTGTACAGAAAAATGTTTGAAGAAACTATACAATTGCCCGATGGTCTGCTTGATTTTCTAAATGAATTAAAAATGTCTAATATACCAATGGCAGTAGCGACATCAGGCCCAACTGAAAATTTGAATTTTGTTTTGGATAGTCTTGGCATTCGTCATTTTTTCAAGGTTCTTATTGACGAATCATGCGTAAAAAAAGGCAAACCAGATCCGGAAATTTATACTATATCATCTGAAAAACTTGGTCTGAAACCTGGAAATTGTGTGGCCATTGAGGATTCCGTGTTTGGAATACAATCTGCTCTTGCTGCAGGAATGAAGGTTATTGGAATAACTACAACATTTAGTGCAGAGATAATTAAAAATGCTCATTTGATCATAAATAGCTTTAAAGAAGTAAATGTTGAAAGAATCAAATCATTAATTAATAATGCATAAAAAATGTCTATAATTTGTGATTAAATAAATTTTGGTGGGTTTTAGTGTCTTAGTGTTTTTGTGGCGGAAAAATTTTTGCCACAAAGGCTCGAACACACAAAATTACACTAAATGTTTAAAAATATTTTTTTTGCGTTTAATAGTAATTGCTTTACCATTTGATAAATTGATGAAAGAATTTAAAGGATTTGTAATAAAAGAGTTTTATCATATTTTTCGAGATAAGCGTACCATGCTTGTTTTATTTGGTATGCCATTTGCCATGATGCTTCTTTTTGGTTTTGTAATTACAAATGAAATTAAAGATGTAAAAATTGCGATCCTGGATGAATCAAAAGATGAAATTACGAGGGATATAACAAGCAGGTTGGTATCCTCAGGATATTTCAAATTATATAGCAATTTAAATTCTGGAAATGAAGTCGAAAAAGTATTTCGTAAAGGTGTAGTTAAGGAAGTAGTTGTATATGAACCTGGATTTAGCAAAAAACTGGGTCGTGAAAAACAAGCTACCATTCAAATAATCTCAGATGCTTCGGATGCAAATTTTGCAAACCTTATCACCAATTATACATCTGGGATCATAAGAACTTATGTAAATGACATAAATCTGAAGAAGCATATGCCTTACCAGATTATACCGGAAATCAGAATGGTATACAATCCTGAATTGAAAGGAGTTTTTATGTTTGTCCCGGGTACTATTGCAATGATACTTATGCTTATTTGCGCACTCATGACATCCATTTCGATTGTACGTGAAAAAGAGCTTGGAACTATGGAGGTACTGCTGGTTTCACCATTAAAGCCCTTGCAAATTATAATAGGAAAAGTTATGCCTTATGTAGTTTTTTCATTTATTGATGCTTTAATAATTTTTCTATTAGGTTACCTGGTATTTGCATTGCCTGTTCAGGGGAACCTGTTTTTACTTTTTGGAGAATGCCTCTTGTTTATTTTGCTTGCTTTGTCTCTTGGCATATTGATTTCTTCAGTAACAAATAGCCAGCAGATTGCCATGATGCTTTCAATGGTGGCATTGTTACTTCCTACCATTCTACTTTCAGGTTTTGTTTTTCCTATAGAAAACATGCCAAGAATATTGCAATGGCTCTGCCAGTTAATGCCTCCGAAATACTTTATTATCATACTTAAAAATATTATGATTAAGGGAACCGGCTTTAGTTATGTTTGGAAAGAAACTCTTGTTCTTGCTGCCATGACTGTATTTTTTATAATTGTTGCTTCAAAAAAATTTAAGATAAGGATGGAATAGGAATGAGAAAATCAGAATGGAGAAGAAAAACATTAAGGAATTAGTCATTTGTAATTGGTAGTTATTTATTATGCGAACAATATTTTATATTATCAGAAAAGAATTTATACAGGTATTCCGCAACAAATCAATGCTACCTATAATATTTGTCGTACCTATAGTACAGTTGATAATATTAGTTAACGCGGCAACAATGGAGATGAAGCATATCAGGTTATCCATAGTTGATTTGGATATGTCTGGCACTTCCGAAAAGCTGATTAGTAAATTTAAGGGCTCTCCATTTTATGTAATCAATCAATACACATTTTCAATTAAAGAGGCAGAAGACGAGATGATGAAAGGCAACATAGATGCCATTATCCATATATCTTCAGGTTTTGAGAAAAATATTACAAGGGAAAATTCAGGTAAAATTCAAATAATTATAAACGCTATTAATGGCACAGTTGCCGGAATTACAAATGCCTATATTCAAAATATGATTGCGGTTTATAATGTTGAAGTAGTCACCAATATAGCTGGAAAATCTGCTGTTTCAAATTCTCCTGCTTCAATAAATATTACAAACTCTTATTGGTATAATCCCCAACTTAATTACAAAAACTTTATGGTACCAGCTGTATTAGCTATATTGGTTACTATGATAGGGATGATTCTTTCCGGACTTAATCTGGTGAGAGAAAAAGAATTGGGCACAATTGAACAAATCAATGTTACACCTATCCGCAAATACCAGTTTATCGCGGGGAAATTAATTCCATTCTGGATAATAGCTTTGCTTGAATTAGCTTTTGGAATCACGATAGGAAAGTTATTGTTTAATATTCCTATCCTGGGAAGTCTTTGGCTGTTATTTGGTGTGGCGGCTTTATATCTTTTAGTAGTACTGGGACTTGGATTGTTGGTTTCAACCATGGCCAATACTCAGCAACAAGCAATGTTTGTTATGTTTTTCATCATGCTCATCTGCATAATGATGAGTGGTATATTTACATCAGTTGAAACCATGCCTGATTGGGCACAGGTAGTCGACAGGTTAAATCCTATTTACTATTTCATGCGAAGTGTTCGAATGATATTGCTGAAAGGCTCAGGGTTTAAGGATATACTTAACGAAATTATAAGCTTGGCCTTATTCGCGGCAGTTATACTTCGTCTTGCAGTATGGAGGTACAGAAAGACTGCATAAAAAGGCCTCACCCAGCCCTCTGCAAATGAGATGGTAAAGAAAATAATGTGTTGGTTATGCTTTCTTTTATTTAAGCTTAGCTATGGGCAGGTTTGGATTTAATATAATGTGCGCTTGCTTCTGATAAAGATTCTAATAATTTAATTCACAAATTCAGTGCCTGGATCAGTATTTTTAAAATTACCTTCCTCGTCCGAAGGCATAGAATTCCCAATAAGTTTTTCAAGTCTAAAAACTTCTTTACTAACTACACGTTGAATAACAATATCTATCAATGTGGTAGAATTGGGCTTAAATACCATATCAAATAACTCAGAATTTGCAATAATTTTGCATGTAACGAAACGGACAAAACCTTCTGTTGGTCTTGGATTTATTATTAAACCCAAAGAATTAATCCCTGGTAATTTATCACGAAATTTATTATTAGGTGCGCCTTTCAAAACATCATAATTGAAATAATAGGTAATGGTTTCCGGGCTATTTTGATTTTGTTGCCTGTCAATAGCAAATCCGGGAGGTAAATGGTTTGGATCATTTTGGTCTCCTGCAGTAAAAATCAAATCATAATCCTTAACCGGATAACCTTGTGAATCTGTTACCCTGAAAATTATTTGTGAAAATCTGTCATGAATGAAATGACGGGGTATTACGAACAATTCTGTTTCGGTCTCTATGAGTTCATCGGCTTGCGCTTGATTGGTGTCATTATCAAACTTTGTAATTAGTGAATTGTATTCATTTATATCAGTAACTCTGATACAGTCGAGTATGGCATTTACAGTATCCTTACTGTTTACATCTGTTATCTCTTTTTTAATACTTTTCATAATGCCCATTGTATCGCCTGAATGAGATTTTCCTTTGATTACTCTTAAAGGTGCAGTTGGTGAATTTCTATAATCCGCAACTTTTAAATCATTTGATATTGTAATCTGATTCTGGTTTTCTGCTATCTCTTCCTGAACTAATTTAATATATCTTGAATTCAGATTTGCAGAGGAAGTTCTTACAACGCCATCTGAACCAAGTTCACCAGTATATGAATTCAAATGATCATATAAATTTCTGTCAATAGATTGGCCTGTGATTACAAAAGGGAAAACTCCGGCAGGTCCTATCTGAGTGCCATCGCTGGTTATCCATTCTTTATTCAACTGCCACGAATCAGAGCTACCACATTCTAACCAATCTAAAACTCCCTGACCAGGCTCTACACCTTCAAACCATGATTTAATTCTACTTAATCTGCTTTTCCCAAGATTAGCCAGGGCAGAACCAAAATTAGCAGGAGCCAACATTATCAAATGACTGAGAGGGGGAGTCTGAGTTTTATAATATTTGTTCCACCAGTCGCGAATTACAGGACCGCCTGTTGAATGGGTTATACAAACAAATCTGCCTGGTGATTTTATTTGTTCTTTCACTGCAATATCAAACGCTCTGGAAATATCTTCCAGTCCTACTTCATCATGAAAACTAATATATCTGCCAAGGTAAATTTCATTCACTTCTATTTCCATACCTTTTTGTTGAGCTTCAGCTTTTAATCTAATTGGAAGCTCTCCATAAGTGTTTAAGTTTGTAACACTCCAGCCATGTACAAATACTACTGTTGTTGACATATTGATTTATTTTGTTAATCGTGAATCATCAGAAACTTTATAATTTATTGGTGAATCTAATACCTGTCAAATTTGTTATTAACTTGCTAAATGCCTGTGCGATCATGTTCGCCCGTGTCAAAAAACATACTAAGTTAGCATAAATAACTATACAGTACTTACTGTGTATATTTTTTTTAAAATGATTTTTTTTGCTTGTATTTACATTAAAAGCATTTGAATGTCCGATCAGGAATTGGACAACCAGAGCCGCTCAAATTTGATTTACCCGGTTTTTGGTTCCGCCGGATTGACAAAGAATATCGTCTTGTATATCAGGTTATCAATAAGGAATTGTTGATTTATAGTTGTAGGTATTATTATGATTAATGAATCAATGTAACTGTGGATTCATTATATCCGAGACTTAAAATTTGGAAACTAAAAAAAGGTAAGTTAAAAGTAAACTACGCTTATATATAGGGCATTATTTAAATAATAAAAACCAAAAAAACACTAATAAAATAATTCCAATTGCACCTAAGAGTATAGAAGTTAGTATTTTAAGAATCACATATAATGGAGTAACTTCTTTTATTATTTTACTTAACTCTTTTAAATCCCAACATAAAGAAAATGGGTCAATAGAAAAATATTTGATTTTATAGCCGTTCTCTTTTAAAATAATTGCTGCAATAATTGAAAATATAGTTTGCAAAATAGATAAAGAGACAATAAATATTAATATAATGTTAAATAAGTCCATTTGAGTTTGTTTTATGTATGTTAATATCCATGATTCAAATCATTATAATAATATTTTATATTTGTATTAGTCTCAGAAAATGTCTCTCATTAAGCTCTGCGAAACAACATACTTGACTTCTTTTATATTTTTCTTATTCTTAATTATGGATTTATTCAATCGTTTAATTTATAAAATTATTAAAACGTTCATATTTCTTTTCGTTAAGCCTGCACAGGAAATAAAAAAAATCAAATAGCAATTTTTCTTTCCCTAACTCCTTCAGAGTAATTTCATTATTATAATTAAAAGAATATTAAATAATGAATTCCAAATGTTGAATTTTGAAGTAAATCAAAAACATCCCATTTCATAATTCCTTTTTCGTAATTCGATATTTTCTTAATCGTTATATAAAATTAGCGCATTTATCCTTTGGAAATGGCTGGAGATGTGTCTCTTCTTTTTAATACGCGAATAACGGATAATCCTTCATAATTTTATTTACCCGTTTTCTTACATCAGAAATAATCTTTTCATTTTCAATATTCATGATTACTTCATCAATCATTTCAACAATATTTACTATTACATCTTCCTTCACACCTCTTGTTGTAATTGCCGGAGTACCAACCCTGAAACCTGAAGTCTGAAAAGGCGAGCGGGTATCAAAAGGTACCATGTTTTTGTTCAGGGTAATATCTGCTTTCACCAAAGTGTTTTCTGCTTGTTTACCATTTACATCAGGAGCTTTTGTCCGAAGATCAATGAGCATCGAATGATTGTCAGTGCCACCGGAAATAACTTTATATCCTTTAGCTACGAAAGTATTTGCCATTACTTTGGCATTTTTAAGTACCTGATCAATATAACTTTTATAACTGTCTGACAATGCTTCTCCAAAAGCAACGGCTTTAGCTGCTATAATGTGTTCAAGCGGGCCACCCTGTATACCAGGAAAAACGGCAGAATCCAACAATGCAGACATCATTTTTATTTCACCTTTAGGTGTAGTATACCCCCAGGGATTTGGAAAATCCTTACCCATCATAATCATCCCGCCACGTGGACCACGCAAGGTTTTATGAGTTGTTGTCGTGACGATATGGCAATAAGGAAAAGGTTGGTTTAGAAATCCCTTTGCAATAATGCCAGCAGGGTGTGCAATATCAAACATAAGTAAGGCTCCCACTTCGTCTGCAATTTCTCTCATTTTTTTATAATCCCAATCCCTTGAATATGCCGATGCACCACCAATTATCAGTTTGGGTTTATGAAGATGCGCAAGTTTTAACATCTGGTCATAATCAACTCTTTCAGTTTCGGGATTCAGGCTGTAAGCAACCGGTTTATATAATAGACCTGAGAAATTAACGGGAGAGCCATGGGTCAAGTGACCGCCATGTGACAAATCCAGGCCTAAGAAAGTGTCGCCAGGCTTTAAGACTGCCAGCATAACTGCAGCATTTGCTTGTGCCCCGGAATGTGGCTGAACATTTACCCAGTCTGCATTGAATAATTTTTTCGCTCTTTCAATTGCGAGGCCTTCTGCTTCGTCAATAAACTGACAACCGCCATAGTACCTTTTTCCAATGTATCCTTCGGCATATTTATTGGTTAACCATGAACCCATTGCTTGCATTACCTGGTCGCTTACAAAATTTTCAGAAGCTATCAATTCCATACCATGAAGCTGTCTCTGATGCTCTTTTTCTATAATCTCAAAAAGTTGTTTATCGTGTTCCATTTTTCTTACAATTTGACCACAAATTTAAAGGTTAAAAGTAATATGCCGGAAATTTTTATTATTAATTATTAACAAAAGCAACATAAAAATTAATCCAACCGTATTGTTTTTAAGAGTCAAGACAATTCCTAAAACCAATTATTTAATTTATTTTTACAAGGAGTTAATTGGTTTGAATAATTCACTTCAATTACTGTATGTTTTTATACAATAATTCATATTATTTTTTACATCAATTTTTATCAGGCCCTGCTTCGACAAGCTCAGTATGATCTGGGAGCATTGTCACACTAAGATTGTCGAAATGTGATGGCTTAAGTATAAATATTAATACCTAATTTTGCATCAGGTAGATAAAACTTTAATATGTTTATAATTTTTATTAAAAATATTTTCCAGAAGCTTATTATATTTTCTATTCTTCTGATTGCAATACAATCAATCCATTCACAAGAATATTCTACAAAATCAAATAAAGCAATTAAATATTACGAAGATGCATCTGCTAAAATGCAGGTATATGATTTTGATGCAACCATAACTATTCTTCATAAATCAATAGCCGCAGATGAGAATTTTCCTGAAGCTTGGTTGCTCATGGCAGATGCCTATGATGCAAAGAATAACAGGGATTCCGTACTCATTTGTTGCCAAAACGCGCTGAAATGTGGAGCTGATAAATATCCGGTTACTTATTTTTTTATGGCAGAAGCGCTTTATAAAACCGGTAAATATGAAGAGGCAATATCGACTGCAAAAACTTTTTTGGATAAAAAGCAGTTTACTCCCAATCAAAAAATGTCCATAGATAAAATCATTATTGACGGAAAATTCGCCTTAAATGCTTTAGCCCATCCGGTAAACTTTTCACCGGTTAACCTGGGCGATAACGTTAATACGAAATATGATGAATACTGGCCCAGCCTTTCAAGTGATGAAGAAATGCTTGTATTTACAAGGCGGGTACCGATAGACGAAAACAATCCTAAAATATTCGGTAACCGCCAGGAGGATATTTATGTAAGCATTAACAAAAACGGTCAATGGCAAAAAGCCGAACCTATAGGTCCGCCAATAAATACTGATGATAATGAAGGTGCTCAATTTATTACCAGTGATGGTAAACGCATGTTTTTTACGGCTTGCAATCGATATGATGGCTTAGGTAAATGCGATATTTATATGTCTGAGAAACTCGGTAAGGGTTGGTCAATACCGATAAACCTGGGTGAACCGGTAAATTCTTCTTACAACGAAAAACAGCCTTCTCTTTCCTCTGATGGCAAATCACTTTACTTTGTAAGCAACCGTCCCGGAGGCAAGGGTGGTTTGGATATTTGGGTTTCCAACCTGAACGACCAGGGAAAATGGACAAAACCATATAATCTGGGCGATAGTATTAATACTCCTGGTGATGAACAATCCCCTTATATACATCCTGATAACCAAACATTGTATTTTGCTTCAAATGGATGGCCAGGTATGGGAAGCTTGGATTTGTACTATAGTCGTCGCAAACCAACTAATCCACCTAGCTGGACCATACCAACTAATCTGGGCTATCCAATAAATACTTATGCTGATGAAGTAGGATTAATAGTGAATGCAAATGGCAATCGTGCCTATTTTTCTTCTGACAGAAATCCTGAAAAAGGCAGAGATATCTATGAGTTTGAATTATATAGTCAGGCAAGGCCCACGCAGGTTTCTTATTTAAAGGGTAAAGTGTATGATGCTGATACCAAAACCCCACTCGATGCCCATTTTGAATTGATTGATTTGAAATCTTCTAAAACTATAAACCAGGCAACAGCAAATAAATATTCTGGAGAATTTCTGGTTTGCATACCTACAGATAAGAACTATGCTTTAAATGTATCAAAAAAAGGATATTTATTTTATTCTGAAAATTTTACTTTAGCTGATAAAGACAATACCAAACCATTTTTTAAGGATATTCCACTTCAGGCCATGAAAGCAGGCAATAAAGTAATCCTTAAAAATATTTTCTTTGAAACAAATTCATTCGATTTAAAATCTGAATCAACAGTTGAACTAAATAAAGTTCTTCAGTTTATGAATGAAAATCTCAATTTGAAAATTGAAATTAGTGGACACACTGACAACGTGGGAAGTGATGCTCTAAATCAGAAACTAAGCGAAAACAGGGCTAAGGCTGTAGTAGATTATCTTACTTCAAAAGGCATTTCTTCATTGAGAATGATATCAAAAGGGTATGGTAAAACCCAGCCCATTGCAACCAATAATACCGAAGAAGGAAGAGCTCTTAACCGGAGAACTGAATTCAAAATAATAGGATTCTAAGTATAATATAATAAGCTTCGGGAATCACAGAATTCCCGAACAAAAACCTTAAAACATGAAAATATTTCTTTCTAAAAGTTTTATTGTTTTCCATCTTATTTTTTGGTACAATTTTATCATTTTATATGGACAGCCTGCTGATTATATTGCAGAAAAATTTTCTGAAGTAAAAAGTATAACGTGCACATCGGTAAAAAATCAAAACAAATCATTAACCTGCTGGAGTTTTGCAGTAATATCGATGATTGAATCTGATTTAATTAAAGAAGGTAAGGGTGAATACGATCTGTCCGAAATGTATATTGTTCATCAGGCGTATATTGATAAGGCGGAACGTTATGTGCGAATGCATGGAACTATAAATTTTAGTGGTGGCGGAGCACTAAATGATCCGATAGATGTAATAAGAAAATATGGTATTATTCCAACCAAAGTTTATAATGGGTTGAAAGATGGAAATTTAATAATAAATCATTTGGCAATGGATGCAGCTTTGAAAGACAATATTTCAATTAAAATTAAAAACAAAATATTATCTGCTTCCTGGAAAGAAAATTTTATTGGTGTCCTCGATTCTTACATGGGGAATATTCCTTTAAAATTTACTTATGATAATAGCGAATATACTCCGTTAACTTTTGCTTCAATGCTCGGAATTAATCCGGATAATTATATATTATTCACTTCATACACCCACCATCCTTATTATCAAAAATTTATTTTGGAAGTTCCAGATAACTGGTCCTGGGGCAAATCCTACAATTTACCGCTAAGTGAATTTCAGGAAATCATTGATAAATCACTTGAAAATGGTTTTTCCGTGGCTATAGCTTGTGACCTGACTGAAAAGGGTTTTCTCTGGAAAGAAGGAATAGCTTTAGCTCTGGACCATTCGAAAAAAAGAAAGGATAGCATCAACAATAACGGTACGTTGATTTCGAACGACTCATTAAAAAATCCACTCGATGAAGTAGCTGTAACTCCCAAAATCAGACAGGAAGCTTTTGATAATTATGAAACAACTGATGATCATGATTTTAATATTGTTGGAATTGTTAAAGATCAGAATGGTAAAAAATTCTATGTTGCCAAAAATTCATGGGGTGCAGAAGGTACAAAATATGGAGGATTTATATATATTTCGGAGAACTATTTGCTATATAAAGCTTTGAATGTTCTAATAAATAAAAAGGCCCTGCCTTCAAAAATTTTAGAAAAAACCGGACTTTGAAATATAATTACCATTGATGGACAAAAACAACAAAAAGGTTATTAATGCTTGGTGCTCTTATGATATTGCCAATTCGGCTTATAATCTCATTATTACTACAGCAATATTTCCAATCTACTATCAAAGCGTCACAAATAAAGCTTTTAAAGGAGATATTATTCAATTTCATGGGCACAAAATTATAAATTCTGCATTATATGTATATGCAATAGCTTTAGCATATTTTGTAATTATATTTCTATCTCCAATACTTTCCGGAATTGCAGATTATGGAGGATATCGAAAAAGGTTCATGCAGGCTTTTACACTTTTAGGTTCCATTTCGTGCTTTTTAATGTATTGGTTTCATGGAAGCAACATTGATTATGGATTAATACTGGTAGGTCTTGCCGTGATCGGGTATGCCGGATCACTGGTGTTTTACAATTCATTTCTACCTATAATATCTACTCCTGAGCATCACGATAAGATAAGTGCAAAAGGCTTTTCCT
>Ga0265316_10003211_pt1 | contig 16613 bp, 15 predicted proteins | sample 4522metaG_FD_202092 | JGI IMG/M metagenome (GOLD analysis project Ga0265316, IMG submission 202092) | Rhizosphere microbial communities from Carex aquatilis grown in University of Washington, Seatle, WA, United States - 4-5-22 metaG | ecosystem: Host-associated > Plants > Roots > Rhizosphere >...
CGCCGGGGAGTGCCGCAATGGCGTCGAGCGCGCGCTGCTCCACCGGGGCCACGCCGGAGGAGGGATAGCCGGCCAGCGCCGGATTGAGGTCGAAGGCGAGGAGATGATCGGTGGCGAATCCGGGATCGACGTTGCGCAGGTTACGGATGGTGCGCACGAACATGCCCGCGCCCACCATGAGGAGGAGGCTGAAGCCGATCTGCAGCGCGACGCAGGTGCGGCGGAAGCGCAGCGAGCCGGCCAATCCCGTGCCGGTCTGCTGTTTGAGCGCGTCGGCGAGCCGGGGATTCCAGAACTGCGCGGCGGGCGCGAGGCTGAAGATGAGGCTGCCGAGAAGCGTAGCCGCAACAGTGAACGCGAGAACACGCCAATCCAGGGTGGGGGTGAAGGCGGAGGGATCGCCGGCGGCCCCCTGCATCCAGCGGTTGAGCAGGTGCAGCGCCTGGGGCGCCAGGGCCAGCCCGACGGCGGCGCCAGCCAGCCCCAGCAGCAATCCTTCACACAAGAGCTGGCGCAGGATCTGGCCGCTGCCGGCTCCCATGGCGTAGCGAACGCTGAATTCGCGGACACGATTTGCCGCGCGCACCAGCAGCAGGCTGGCCACGTTGACAATCGCCATGGCCAGAACGAGCAATACCATGGCCATGACGATGATCAGCGGGGTACGCACGTCGTCGCGCGTGGGCGAGAAGCCCTGGGCGCCGGAATCGAGATTGAGGCGCGCCTGATCAATAAAGCGCTGGCGGGCCGCAGGCGACTGGTCGTGCGAAGCAGTGAATTCCTCTTGCCGGATGGAGCGGTACATGGCATTGAGCGGAATGGACGCGGGGGCGGCGGTGATGCCGGGACGGAGGCGGCCCAGCAGCTCGATCCAGTAGGCGCGCCGATCGGTGAGGTAATCCCATTCCGGCTGAACGACGCGCTGCATGGTAATGGGCACGTAGACGGCGGGCGCGTGGCCCCACACCATGCTGTGGAATCCAGGCGCGGCTACGCCCACGATGGTGAACGGGGAGCCATTGACGAGCAGAGTCTTTCCCGCTACCTGGGCCTGCGCCAGGTGCGTGCGCCAGTAGTCAAAGTTGAGCACGGCCACCGGATTGGCGTTCGCCGCGGTTTCGTCACCCGCGTTGAAGAGGCGCCCCAGAGCCGGCTGCACTCCCAGGGTCTCAAAATAATTGCCGCTGACCATCTCGCCGGAGACGGCTTCGGCGCGGTTGTTCCAGGTTAGTCCCACAGACACCGGCGACTCGGCAATGAGCCCGCTGAACGCTGCGTTGTGGTCGCGCAGGTCTTTGTACATGGGATAGGAGAACTCGTGAGTGTGTCCGGGAACATCGCCGCCCTCGGAGTGCCTGTGGCCGTCGTAGGAGCCGGCAAAACTCAGCACCACAAGCTGCTGCGGATCGCGCACCGGCAAGGCGCGCAGGAGCGCCTGGCTCAGCATGCTGAAGATGGTGCTGTTGGCTCCGATGGCGAGCGCCAGAGTGAGCACCGCGGCCATGGTCAGTCCCGGGTTGCGCCACAATCCGCGGACCGCAAAGCGCAGATCGCGACCGAGCAGTTCCAGTGTCCATGACGGCCGCTGCTCGCGGCATTGCTCACGCGCGCGCTGCCGGGGGCCGAACGCGAGCGCAGCCTGCCGCCGCGCCTCGTCCGCGCTCATGCCTGCGGCGACGTTGGCCTCGATCTGGCGATCGATGTGGAACTGGAGCTCGTCATCCACTTCGGCGCGGCGCTTGCCGGCAAAGAAGAATCGCGCCCGCGAGAGACCTTCTCTCAGCATGAGTGCCTCCTTAGATTTCCTGAAGAACGAGGTTGATGGCGCCGGCAAGGCGGTCCCAATTGGCCAGCTCCGCCTGCAACTGCCTGCGGCCCGCCGCGGTCAGGGCATAGTAGCGCGCCTTGCGGTTGTTTTCGCTCGAGCCCCACTCGGCACGAATCCAGCCCTTGTATTCCAGGCGGTGAAGCGCAGGGTACAGGGAACCCTGGCCGACCTGGAGGACGTTGTTCGACACCTGCTGGATGCGCTGGGCGATGGCCCATCCGTGCTGGGGTTCGTTGGCAATGGCCTTCAGGATGAGCATGTCGAGCGTGCCCTGAAGCAAGTCAGAGGATGGCGGCATGTATCTCCCCTCGATGTTCTACAAGAGACTAAGCCTATCTCTTGTCGAGTGTCAAGGGGAGAGAGTATTTGTACGCCGGGCGATTTGCCGCAGGCCGTTACTTGATGTCGAAGCTGTAGACGACGCTGTAAGAAAACATGGGATAGATCGTGATCGACCCCGCAGAGTGGCGCCACTTAGTGACTTGAGCCTGCAGAGCGTTGTTGAACTGCATGGCCACTGGATTGGCGGTATCTGCCACGTCGGCGCAATTTTTCTCCGCTGTGTCGGTGCAGACCCAGCCGGAGGTGTTCACATCGATGGTGGGTGCACCCATGAAGATGACCCCGAGTTCCGCCGGGAACGACCAGTGGCGGCCGGATCGCGGAACGAATCTTCCGAACCCGCCGCTGACAAAGAACTCCGGCTGCCGCCCATTGAGGCCGAGTTTGCCCGAGCCATGGATTGGAGTGGTCCCGCTGGCCACGCTCGGATCAGCGGAAACGAAGGTATCACCGTTGATGCTGAACGTATGCCCGGGTACGATCTCCGCGGTCATTGAGACATTGTTGCCGTTGTGCACCAGCATGCCCCCGCTGAGGCGCCAGATACTGTTGCGCGGGTACACGTCAACTGCGGCGCCCACCGACATCAGGTGCACAGTGGCATCGGCCTTGAAGGTATCGACTTCGATGTTGCCGGTGTCATGGCTGAAGAAGTTCAAGAGCATCCGGGCATCCAGAAACTGCGTGAGGATGACTGTGCCTTTGATCCCAATTCCCAGCGGAGAGACATCGGCGCCGACGCTGGCTCGCGAGAGCGGCCCGTACTTCCGGTTGCCTTCCCATGGTTCTCCACCGCGCTGAAATGCGGCGGCGGGATCGGCCGGGTCTGCGGGCGCGAACGCATCGGGAGCGTCGGGAAGCAGCGATCCCGAATCAGACGCCGGCCACGCGGGCATAGGGTCGACGGCCCTCTGTGGGCCGCCGGAAGTCAGGTTGAAGTCAGGCGCTTGTGCATTTCCGGCGATCGACGATATCCCGGCAAAGCACACAAGTGACGCGACAATCAAGGAAAGCCGTAGGGGAGGTGTCACGGGATTCTCCTGTTTTAATAGGCCCGTACTGTTTGGGTTATCTCTCTCTTGGTTATCACACTGCAGGACTGATTTGGCAAGCCCTCTCGATTCCGCCGCCGCAAACTGGTAATCAGACTTGTTCGCTCGTGGGCAACCGTCGCACCGAAATTCGATGCGCGGCGAACTCGACTCCACGCTTATGTTGACGCGGTAGCACGCGGGCAGAAAGCAAAAATCGCATAAATGCCCTGTTAATCTGAAGAGGTGAGTCAACGTTCCAAAAACAAGGGCGCAATCTGGATGGCCGCACTTCTGGCTTTTGCCATCTCCGCCTGCCATAAGGAAGAGCAGGTTGTGAAGAGCGTGGCCCAGCAGGCCGAGCAGGCGCAAAGACAGGCCCAGGCCAATGCCACGGAGCGCGATGCCCAACGGGCCCAGCTGGCCAAAATCCCCCTGCCTACCAAGAGCCTCTATATCGAGATCCACGATCCCAGCCAATGGCAGAATCCGTTTATCAGCGCCGACGCCACCTACCTTGACCTGCACGTAATCATGGAGGACGCCAATCCGAGCACGGCGACCGCGGGCACCTTTCTGCGGCCTGAGGCGGCGCGCCGCCAGGAGATGCAGATCCGCCCCGCCGACCTGGCCAAGGCGATTACATCGCTGCCGGCGCGCGCCTGGCCTTATGGCCGCGTGGTGGCCGTGGCTGAGTCGCCGGAAGCCGACCGTAAGAATCAGCCCGCGGTGCGCCGCAATGTAGAGGCCGCCATCCAAAAGTTGAACGACCTTGGCGTGGTGGTTGAGGAGTGGCCGGGGCGGTAAGGCGTTTAGCGGATCACCGACCGGACCGCGCATTCGCGTTACGATTCCAACGTGAGCTCTCTTACCGTCCTGAACCAGCTCCCGCGGCTCGACCACGAACGCTTCTCCGCCCATCACGAGTTGGAGGCCCGCCTCAAGGCCGTCCTTCGCGGCGAAGTCCGCTTCGACATGGGTTCGCGCGCCCTCTACGCCACCGATTCCTCCAACTACCGGCAGCTTCCCATCGGCGTGGTTCTGCCCCGGGATGAAGCCGATGTGGAAGCCGCGTTGGCCGCGTGCCGCGCGCTGGGCGCCGCCGTGCTGCCCCGCGGCGCAGGCACCAGCCTGGCCGGCCAGTGCGCCAACGTTGCCGTTGTCTTCGACTACTCCAAGTACATGAACCGGCTGACCGCGCTCGATCCCGATGGCAAGCTCGCCACCGTTGAGCCTGGCATCGTGCTCGATCGCCTGCGCGAGGCCGCCGAAGAGCACCACCTTACTTACGCGCCCGATCCAGCAACACACTCGCGCTGCACCCTCGGCGGCATGATCGGCAACAACTCCTGCGGCGTGCACGGGCTGCTTGGCGGCAAAGTGGTTGACAACGTGGAGACGCTGGACATTTTGCTCTATGACGGCACGCGGATGACCGTGGGCCGCACCAGCGATGAAGAGCTCGAGGCCATCATTCGCGCCGGCGGACGCAAGGGCCAAATATACGCGGGCCTCAAGCGCATCCGTGACAGCTACGCGGGCCTGGTCCGCGAGCGATTCCCACGCATTCCGCGGCGCGTCTCCGGATACAACCTGGACGAGCTGCTGCCGGAGAGCGGCTTTCACGTGGCCCGCGCGCTGGTGGGCACAGAAGGCACCTGCGTCAACGTACTCTCCGCCACGCTGAACCTTACTGCCAGCCCGCCGCACCGCGTGCTCACGGTGCTGGGATTCTCCGATGCGTTCAAGGCGGCCGATGCCGTTCCGCGCGTGCTCGAGTTCAAGCCGATCGGCCTGGAAGGCTTCGATCATCTTCTGGTCGAGTTCATGCGCCGCAAGGGGCTGGCGCTGAAGCAGCTGGACAAGCTTCCGCCCGGAGTCGGTTTCCTGCTGGTGGAGATGGGCGCGTGGTCCGCCGAAGAGGCGCGCGCAAAGGCGGAAGAGATCGCGCGCGTCTCGCAGTTGTGGCCCGATCCGCCCGCTGCCCACATTTGCACGGCGGAAGAGGCGGCCAGCGTGTGGCATGTGCGCGAATCAGCGCTGGGCGCGGTGGTGTTTGTGCCCGGCGAGCCCGATCGCTGGGAAGGCTGGGAGGATGCAGCCGTTCCGCCGGCCGAGCTGGGCAACTATCTGCGCGCGATCACTGAGCTGATGAATGAGTACGGCTATCGCAGCCCGTTCTACGGCCACTACGGCCAGGGCTGTGTGCACATGCGCGTCAACTTCGACTTCACCACGGCGGAGGGGATCGGCAAGTTCCGCGAGTTCATTGACCGCGCCGCGGACGTCGTCCTCCGCTTTGGCGGGTCATTCAGCGGGGAGCACGGCGATGGTCAGTCGCGCGCGGCGCTGCTGCCGAGGATGTTCGGTCCGGAACTGATGCAGGCCTTTCGCGAGTTCAAGGCGCTGTGGGACCCGGATAACCGCATGAACCCCGGCAAGCTGATTGATGCGGTGCGCGTGTACGATCCCGTGGAGAACCTGCGCCATACCGATCAAACCAAGCAGCCCGAAACGCACTTTGCCTTTGCGCGCGAGGACGGTTCCCTGCAGCGCGCGACGGAGCGCTGCGTGGGCGTGGGCGCCTGCCGCAAGCAGCATGGCGGCGTGATGTGCCCCAGCTATCGCGCCACCGGCGAGGAGATGCACTCAACGCGAGGGCGCGCCCACCTGCTGTGGGAGATGCTGGCCGGCGACTTGCGCAGCGAGGGCTTCGCCAGCGATACGGTGGATGAGGCGCTCTCGCTCTGCCTCAGTTGCAAGGCCTGCAAGACCGAGTGCCCGGTGCAGGTGGACATGGCGCAGTACAAAGCGGAGTTCCTGGCGCAGCGCTACAAGGGCCGCCTGCATCCGCTGCATCATTACGTCTTTGGCTTTGCCGACAAGCTGGCGCGCTGGGGCTCGCTCATGCCGCGGCTGACCAACGCGATTCTTACCGGGCCGCTGACCAGCCCGCTCATCAAGCAAATTGTTGGCGTGGCGCGTGAGCGCGAGCTGCCCAGGCTTGCTGCGAAGCCATACACGCGCACCAAGTCTAAGGTCACATCGGACACCTCGGGCCAGTCAGTTCTCCTCTGGCCTGACACCTGGAACAACTACTATCATCCGGGCTCGCTTGCCGCCGCAGAAGCACTGCTGACTGAAGCCGGCTTTCGGGTCCAGACATCCGAGCGACATATTTGCTGCGGCCGGCCGCTCTACGATTTCGGCCTGCTCACTCATGCCCGCGCGTATCTTGCCGGCGTTCTGGACAAGATGGCGCCGCACATTGCCGCCGGCATGCCGTTCATCTTCCTTGAGCCGAGCTGCGCCAGCGTGTTCAAAGACGAACTCATCGAACTGTTCCCCAACGATCCGCGCGCGAAGAAGCTTCGCGAGCTGACCTGGCTGCTGGCAGATTTTCTCGCCGCGAAGGCGCCGGATTTTGCCGTTGACGGCCGCCTGGCAGGACAGCACGTGCTTGTCCACGGCCACTGTCATCACAAGGCGGTTTTTGGTGGACCGGGCAATGAGATTGCGCTGTTGCGCCAGGCCGGCGCCGAGGTGGAGCTGATCCAGTCCGGCTGCTGCGGCATGGCCGGGCCGTTTGGATTTGAAGCGGACAAGTTCGAAGTCTCGAAGAAGATCGCCGGAGCGGATCTGCTGCCCGCGGTGGAAGCCGCAGCGCCCGGCACGCTGATTGTCTCCGACGGCTTCAGTTGCCGCGAGCAGATCGATCAGCTTGGGCACAAGCGCGCGGTGCATTTTGCGGAGGCGCTGGCGCGGAGGAGATCGTAGCTGTCAGTTGTCAGCCGACGGCCGACAGCGGTCAGCGGTCAGCCAACAGCCGACAGTCGATGATATCATTGATAGCATTGATATCAAAATGGGGGGGGAGGGGGGATTCCCTTAACCACCGCTGGCCCAGCGGTGACTTGGTTCTCGTTGGCGCGCTTTCGCCGCTTCTTCCCCAAAATGCATGCATTGCATGCAAAAAGAGGGGAGGGGGGTGCCCCCCGAAAGACCGCTTACACTGATTTTCTTCGTTCTTTGTTTTCGCTTTCTTCGCTGCCTCATCCCCAAAGTGCATGCATTGCTAGCATTGCATGCAAAAAGGGGGGGGTGGGGGTATCTATTCTCCTCCTTAGACAGCAAGAGGAGCTTCCCCCCGGAAGCTCCCTCTCACTCAAGAGGATGGCGCAAAAAGGGCGGCGCGGCTGTGCCGGGGATCACAGGCGGTGTTCGCGGGGCATGTGGCCCTTCCGAGGTGGTTCCCAACTTTACCGAATGATCGCCAGTTCCCCGGATGCGTAGAGCACCATGTCCTTGTCGCTAGTGACCAACGCCAAGTTCTCGGTCATAGCCTGCGCGATAAGGATGCGATCAAATGGATCTTTATGGTGAAGTGGGAGGGGAAGCACCCCCGCAATGTGCTCCGGACGCAGAAGCAGGGGTGTTGCCGCAAGCATGGTAAGCGCGTCCGGCCACCAATTTCGCAGGTCTCCCACCTCTAGAGAGCCCTTCATGCTTTTTAACATCACTTCCCAATACGAAACGACGCTGAGCACGTTTGGACCCCGCAGAATTGCGTTGCGGGCCGTGGTAGAGAGTCTTTCAGGGAAAGTGAGTGCGAAGATCGCGGCATTTGTGTCGAGCAGATTGCCGCTCACAAATCGCCCTCGAGGAATCGGTCGAGATCGATCGGCGCATCCCAGCCGGGCTTCAACTCGATGCGGCCTTTCATGCCACCCAGTTGGACCTTTCGCGATTCAGCCGGTGGCGGCGCCAACTGCGCTACAGGCTTCCCGTGCCGCGTAATTACAACGCGCTCTCCTGCCTCCACGGCGCGGATCAGCTCCGTGAATCGATTCCTGGCTGCGGCGGTGCTTACTTTCATCCTTCTATTATAGCCATAAGTTATGGCCAGATCAAAGTCCGTCACGAAATCTGCGGGGCCTGCGGTGGGAGAGAAGCGAGGATGGGCACCGCGTCGCGCTACCATGGACTCAGGTCAGCCATGTTCATCGTCGTCTGGCAGTTTGAAGTAGCCGAGGAAAACGTAGCCGCGTTCGAGGCCGCTTACGGCGCGGACGGCTTCTGGGCGCAGCTCTTTCGCACTTCGGCCGCTTATCGCGGCACGGAGCTGCTGCGCGACGCCTACGTTCCCGGCTCCTACGTCACCATCGACCGATGGGAGTCGGAAGAGGCCTTTCGCGCGTTCCGCAAGGACAACGATGCCGGGTACGAAAAGCTGGACCGCGATTGCGATGCCCTGACCGCGCGCGAAACGCGGATCGGCGCGTACGTGGGCTGAGAAGAACCGTGACCGTATCGACATATGGGTCCGGCGAAAATGGTCTGAAGTGCGAGAGAGACGGTGATCCCGTGGCGAAAAGCAACCGCGGATCCTTCGACTCCGCAGGTGCATAAAGCCGCACCTGCTCCGCTCAGGATGACAAGTCCTTTGTTTTTCAGCTTCCGTCTATGTCGATGTGTTTTTGCGGTCCTGAATGCCGAAGGGGCGAACGGCTCGCGCCGCCCGCCCCTTTTCCCATCAGGGAGAGAATGGTCTGCCTAGAAAACGCCCGCGAGGAATGTCTCGACGGGCGAAAGCTTCTCGCCTGTGGCGCCTGAAGCGGCCAGAACCGCCGGCGACAACGTCATCACGGGGCACTGCGAGTGGGCGAGCACTTTGTACACCACTCCGTGCCGCGTGACGGCCGCAAACGCCGACGCGCCGTGCGCGCCGAGCACGATGAGGTCGGCTTGCTGGGCCCGCGCCTGATAGAGAAGCTCTTCGGTCGGATCGCCCGGAACTACGATGGCCTGCAAGTCGATTTTGGCCTGCAAATCAGGGGAAATCAGCTCCAGCAAGTCGCCCTCAATCTGGTCGATGGTGCGGCCGGCCAGAACCTGGTGCCGCTCCTGCGGCCGGATGACGTGCTGCAGGATCAGGCGCGCATGATGCTGTGCCGCCAGTTCCCCTGCAAACCGCGCCGCAATCACGCTGGAGTCATGCAGGCTGGCCGCGCACAGGATGGTCCGCGTGGCAAAGTCCCGCGTGCTCCCGTCCACTACGTCCGGTCCCACTATGAAAACCGGCGCCATGGCCGTGCGCAGCACCGCCTCTGCCACCGAGCCCACAAGCAGCTTTCCGATGGGACCGGGTGAGTGCGTTCCCATCACGATGCGGTCGATTGCCCGCTCCCGCGCGTAGGCCAGAATCTGGTCCGCCGGCAGTCCCGGACGCACCACCACCTGGCATTGGATACCCGCTTCACGCGCGCGTTGGGCCAGAGGCTCCAGGTGCTGCATCTCGCTGCGCGCCGCCGCGGCGTAATCGTAGTAACGGACGCCGGACGTCTCTGAGGCCGAGATCACCAGCGTGTCGTAAGCGTGGAAAATGATGAGTTCCGCCGCAAATTCCCGCGCCTGGGCCAGAGCGTAGGCGAAGGCCTTCTCATTGGCGGGAAGTTCGGACGCAAACAATATGGTGGAGGGCTTGCTCCATTCCGGTTTTAACGCGGTAGCCATCGGCGCCTCCCCGGTTCAGCGGGATAGGAATGAGATTGACAGCATTTTTCGTGCATTTACAGTGCGAAGCCGCACACATTAAGGTGAGCTATATCACAAGGCTATTAAGAGCTGACGCTGAACCATGCTGGTGAGAAGCGAGTTATTCAGAAAGCGTTGCTTCGGGGCCAGGAAATTCATGTCGCGTTGATCTTGTGAGCGGATGGGATGCCTCTCCCCGCGCTTTTTCGCGCGGGCGCACTTCCGGATTGCACACGGCAGGCGTTGAGGTCTTGCGCTCTGGGCACGTTGGTCCGAACTTTGGTGATCCTAATCACAGATTCCCATCCCCATCCCCTGCTCTCCTAATGGAGTTATCGGAATCGCCGCCCTTCCCTTCAAGGCCGAGCGCCGCCGATTCCCCACGAGGAGGCCTAAATGCAGCCCATGATGCACTCGATTCCCGCCCGCGGCGGTCTCAATTACGACGAAACCCCATTCCTTGCCATATGGGAGGTGACCCAATCCTGTGACCTGTCCTGCAAGCACTGCCGGGCCGCGGCCCAGCCCATTGCCCACCCTGACCAGCTCTCGACTGAAGAAGGCAAAGCGCTTATCGACCAGATTGCCGAAATGGGAGTGCCCATTTTCATCTTCACGGGCGGTGACCCGCTGAAGCGGCCCGACCTCTACGAGCTGATCCGCTACTGCGATCACAAGGGCGTGAAGGTTGCCGTGACCCCATCCGCAACGCCGCTGCTGACCCGCGACGCCATCCTGAAGATGAAGGAAGCCGGGGTTGTCCGCCTTGGCATCTCTCTGGACGGCTCGACTCCCGAGATTCACGACAAGTTCCGCGGTCTGGAGGGCGCGTGGGCCCGCACCATCCAGGCCATTGAGTGGGCGGGCGAGGCCGGCATGCCCATCCAGGTCCACTCCACCATCAGCCGACACAATGCGCACGATCTCGACGGCCTCTGCAGTCTCTTTGAGCGCCTCAACATTGTGATGTGGAATGTGTTCTTCCTGGTTCCGGTGGGCCGTGGCCAGCTTGGCGACCTGCTGTCAGGCGAGGAATTTGAGGACGTCTTCGCCAAGATTTACGAGCTAAGCCATCGCGTCAATTTCCAGATCAAGACCACTGAAGCCATGCACTACCGCCGCTACCTGCTGCAGCACAACCTGGAGGAGCGCAAGCTCGGCCACGGCCATCCCGGCGGCCATCCGGGAAACGTGCCGCGCCCAACCGAATACGAGCCCGGCGCGCCCACGGCCAGCGCCCAAACCCGCACCCAAGGGTGGGCCACCCGCCGCGTAAATGACGGCAAGGGCTTCATGTTCATCTCTCACACCGGTAATGTTTATCCGTCCGGTTTTTTGCCGATTCACGCCGGCAACATCCGCCAGACCCCGCTGGCCGAGATCTACCGCAACGCGCCCATCTTCAAGGCTCTGCGGGACACCGGGCGGCTGGAAGGCAAGTGCGGCGCCTGCGAGTACAAAGAGATCTGCGGCGGCAGCCGCGCGCGGTCCTACGCCGTCACCGGTGATCCGCTTGCGCAGGAGCCCTGCTGCATCTACGAGCCGCGCAACTGGCACCCGGAGTCCACGACAGTGGATGTGAAGGAGCAATCCGAGTTCGCCAACCCGCTGCCGGTGCTGTGACGCAGGGGCGAGGCGGTCAACAGGCGGGGAGATGCGCCTGGGAAATACCTAGGGAGAGAAAGGCGTGACGAATTTGAAATCACAAATTGTGACTTCAAGTTCGCTTATTCCGCCGGAGCGAATTGAACGGCGGATTCTGCTCATCCGAGGGCAGAAGGTTATGCTCGATGCCGATCTGGCTGAGCTCTATGAAGTTGAAACCAAGATCCTAAACAGAGCAGTAAGGCGCAACCGGTCACGGTTCCCCGAGGATTTCATGTTTCAGCTCACCTCGGAAGAGTCTGAAAACTTGAGGTGCCAATTTGGCACCTCAAGTTTGTGGGGCGGCAGGCGCTATCAACCGCTCGCCTTCACCGAGCAGGGCGTGGCGATGCTCTCAAGCGTGCTGCGCAGTCCGCGTGCGGTGCAGGTGAACATCGCCATCATGCGCGCGTTTGTAAAGTTGAGGGAGATTCTTGGCTCGCACCGCGACCTGGCCCGGCGCCTGGACGAGATGGAAAGCAAATACGATAAGAATTTCAAGGCTGTGTTCGACGCGATTCGAGAGCTGATGCGGCCGCCGGAGAAGCCACGGGCGAGGATTGGATTCCGTCCGCCAGGCCGGGGCTGAGCCGCACCTGGTTGAAAAGGCTGCTGAAGAAGGCCAGCGGGGTGATCCGCATGAGAGAGACATTCCACAGGGGCTACTGCCCGGCTGGTTGTATCGATCGCTTACCGGCACCCCTTCAGGCTCATCTTGCGTTGGAAAAGACTCGGGTTTGACCACGAAGCTCCGAACCCGGTAAACTACTTTAGTTTGGCGCGTCCTGCCTGTCGCCGTGGAGTCAGACGCTCGCTCCTGAAGTTCGAGTCCTGGGCTTGAGCGCACTACGGCGCGGAAGTTTCCGCCTATTCTTCTGGTTTTGGAGCAGATTTCGCCCGGGCGCGAACTGCCCTGGAGGGTTTATGTACGCGGTTTTACGCACCGGTGGTAAGCAGTACCGTGTCGCTCCCGGCGACGTTGTGAACATCGAGACCGTCGCATCGGAGGACCAGACCATCGAATTCAGCGATGTGCTTGCGGTGTCGGGCGAGCAGGGCATCCTGAAGCCCGGATCGGCCAAGGTGACGGCCGAGGTAGTCAGCCAGGGCCGCGGCGACAAGATCCTGGTGTTCCACCTCAAGCGCAAGAAGCAGTACAAGAAGATGCAGGGACACCGGCAGAACTTTACCCGGGTGCGCATCAAGGCCATTGAGGCCGACGGCGTGACGTATACGGCGCAGTAAACTGCGCCAGCTTCTAGCCGCTAGCCTCTAGCTTGTTCCGGGTGGAACGAACAACAGTGGCGGAGAGGCTAGAAGCTAATAGCTTGCAGCTAGAAGCTGCTTTCAGGAGATTCAGGCAATGGCACACAAAAAGGGTGGAGGCAGCTCCACAAACGGACGCGATTCCAATGCACAGCGGCTGGGCGTAAAGGCCTTTGCCGGAGAGCTTGTCACCGGCGGATCCATCATCATGCGCCAGCGCGGCACCAAGATCAAGCCTGGCCCCAACGTAGGCAGAGGCTGCGATGACACGCTCTTCGCCAAAGTGACCGGGCGCGTGGTATTCAAGGACCGGGGTGGCCGCGGGCGCTTTGCTTCCATCGAGCCTGCCGCGGCGGAATAACCCGCTTTTCAGCGCATCGGGGCCGCGGTGTATCGCCGCGGCCCTTTTCGCGTCTGCTGCGCAAATCCCCCCCGCCCCTTGGTCACGCAGCTCACATCGAGAGACGCCGCCCCACCTTGCGGTTTGCTCCTCGAAAGCCTCGGTTGCTATTCTTCATTTACCGCTGGCTCGGTGCCTCGCCCGTTCCGCTTTCTATTGAACCGGCCCCGCAATCCCCAAATCTCAGCGGCTCTGGCGGTTCCAACCAACATGAAGATCCACGAATATCAGGCAAAGGAAATCCTCGCGAAATACGGCGTTCCCGTACCCAAAGGCGAGGTGGCCAACACTCCTGAAGAGGCAGCCGCGGTGGCGCGCAAGCTGCTGACTGAAGGCGCATCGGGAGTCGTGGTCAAGGCGCAGATCCACGCCGGCGGCCGCGGCAAGGGCGGCGGCGTGAAGGTGGCCAAAACCCGCGAAGAGGCCGAACAGCACGTCAAGAACATCCTGGGCATGCAGCTAGTGACCCACCAGACTGGCCCCCAGGGGCAGAAGGTGCAGCGGCTGTTGATCGAGGAGACCGCGGCCATCGACCGCGAGCTCTACCTCGGTATCGTGCTTGACCGCGCCACCGGCGAGCTGGTCTTCATGGCATCGCAGGCGGGCGGCATGGAGATTGAAGAGGTGGCCGCCAAGACTCCCGAGGCGATCTTCAAGGAGTCGATTGACCCGGCCGTTGGATTCGGCGCATGGCAGGCGCGTAAGCTGGCTTTCGCGCTGGGCCTCAAGCCCACGCAGATCAACCAGGCGGTCGCGTTCCTGCAGAGCCTGTACAAGGCGTACATCGAGACCGATGCGTCGCTGGTGGAGATCAATCCGTTCATCACGACGAAGGACGACAAGCTGTTCGCGCTCGATGCCAAGATCAACTTCGATGACAACGCGCTCTTCCGCCATCCCGAGATCAAGGCGCTGCGCGATACGGCCGAGGAAGATCCGCTCGAGGTGGAAGCAAGCAAATACGCGCTCAACTACATCAAGCTCGACGGCACCATCGCCTGCATGGTGAACGGCGCGGGACTGGCCATGGCCACCATGGACATCATCCAGTACGCCGGCGGCAGCCCTGCCAATTTCCTGGATGTGGGCGGCGGGGCCACACAGGAACAGATCGAGCACGCGTTCGAGATTTTGCTCAGCGACAAGAATGTGAAGGCAATCTTCATCAATATTTTCGGCGGCATCCTGCGGGTGGACCGGCTGGCGACGGGCGTGGTGGCAGCGGCGCGGAATCTCAACGTGAAAGTGCCGATCGTGCTGCGGCTCGAAGGGACAAACGTGGAAGAAGGCAGGAAGATTCTGAAAGAGTCCGGGCTCAATTTCCAAGTAGGCGCAACCATGACGGAAGCCGCCGATCTAGTCGTGAAAGCGGCAGCGGAGGTGGCAGCATAATGGCGGTCCTCGTTGATAACAATACGCGGCTGATTGTTCAGGGAATCACAGGTAAAGAAGGCACCTTCCATGCCAAGGGCTGCGCCGAATACGGCACAAAGGTGGTTGGCGGGGTTACGCCCGGCAAGGGCAGGACCACGCACGAGAGTTGGCCGGTATTCAATACGGTGGCCGACGCGGTGAAAGAAACCGGCGCCAACGCCACCATGATCTTTGTTCCTCCGCCGTTTGCGGCTGACGCCATTCTTGAGGCTGAGGATGCAGGCATTCCGCTCATCGTCTGCATCACCGAAGGCATCCCCACGCTCGATATGGTGAAGGTGTGGGCCAAGCTGAAGAATTCGAATTCGCGGCTCATCGGCCCCAACTGCCCCGGCGTGATCTCGCCCGGGAAGGCCAAGATCGGCATCATGCCCGGCCGCATCCACAAGGAAGGCTCGGTCGGCATTGTGTCGCGCTCGGGCACGCTCACCTATGAGGCGGTCCATCAGCTCACGCAGCGCGGCATCGGCCAATCCACGGCGATCGGCATCGGGGGCGACCCCATCATCGGCACCACGCATATTGACGCGCTCCGGCTGCTCAATGACGATCCCGGCACCGATGCCATCATCATGATCGGCGAGATTGGCGGCACCAACGAAGAGAAGGCTGCGGCCTTCGTGAAGGAGCACGTGAAGAAGCCGGTAGTTGGGTTTATCGCCGGCCAGACCGCGCCTCCGGGGCGCCGCATGGGCCACGCCGGCGCCATCATCTCTGGCGGCGAAGGCACCGCCTCAGGGAAGATGGAGGCAATGCGCGCAGCCGGCATTCACGTGGTGGTTTCGCCGGCGGATATTGGCGAAACGCTGGCGCGGGTGATCGGCAAGGCGTAAGGCAGCTTCTAGCCTTTAGCTCTTAGCTCTCATTGTTTGCCTGTTCGGGCGTTCCCTGTTTACTTGACCGTCAGCACCATGGTGGTGGTGTGCGTGGTGGCGGTTACGCCGTTGCTGGACTGCGCGGCGACGGTCAGGTTATAAGTACCCGCAGGCGTGGGCAGGTTATAGGGCGGCCCGTGGTTCTGGTAGTTATACAAGGGGTTGCACGCCGTTGTTCCCAGACAGGTGATCAGCGCCAGGAATCCCAGGAGCGCAAGCCGGCTCAACCAGCGGCGGCGGCGAGCCGAGAACGCCAGCCCAACCATGCCGAGGGCGCCGGGAAAGAGCACGGCCCATGCCACCCGGTGCGTTCCCGGCCGAGCCGGCGGATGAGCCGCCGACGATCCACCATAATGCGGCGGCATTGCCTGGGTTGTGATGACGATTGAACTGGTGACAGCCACCGTAGCGTTGGGCAGAATCTCAAGATTCTCCGGCGTAAACGAACAGGATGACTGATCCGGATTGCCAGAGCAGGACAGAGTAACGAACATGGGCGCCGTAAGGGCGCTTGAATTGATGGGAGTGACGGATGCTGTCACCGTTCCCGATTGGCCGGCGGTGAGGGTAAGCGATCCGGGGGCCACAGCGACCTGAAAGTCGGGCGCACCGCCTGTAATGGCGCTTACAGGAGCGACATCGGAATGCGACCCCTGGTGCGCCGCGTCGCCGTTGTAGACCGCGCGCAGGGCGTGCTCACCCGGCAAGAGTCCCACCGTAATCTGGGCCTCGCCATTGGCGTTGAGCGCGGCGCCGGCGAGCTGGCGGTAGTTGTCCAGGATGACCACCGCGCCTGAAGCCGGCAGCCCATCCTCGCCCCGCACGGAAACGGAGAGGGTCGCCTGGGTGCTGTTGTGGTCAACGGTCTGCGAGCGCAGGGTGGTTTGCGTTGCCTGGGGATGCGCCTGAGCCGAGGCCGGGATGGCCAGCGCCAGTGCCAATGCCGCAATTGGTAAGGTCCGCATTTTGCGGCAGAAGAAACTCGTCACGTGCACCTGCTCCAAAATCAAAAGAAAATCGCCGTTTGTCCGTTTGTGGCAGCCAAAGATCATTGTATCCGGCGCAGCCCCGGAGCGGCCAACCGCGCGAAGGGGAGTGCTGGTTGGACGCACCCGGGCGGCAATCGTAATTGGCCCAGGCCGGCGGCTGCTTTGGCCTGGCGGATTGGCAGCGGGCCTGTTGCCGCTATTCACTGCGCAGGGCCGCGATTGGATCCGCGCAGGCTGCGCGCCGGGCCGGCACCACGCAAGCGATGATCG
>Ga0265316_10003213_pt1 | contig 16602 bp, 12 predicted proteins | sample 4522metaG_FD_202092 | JGI IMG/M metagenome (GOLD analysis project Ga0265316, IMG submission 202092) | Rhizosphere microbial communities from Carex aquatilis grown in University of Washington, Seatle, WA, United States - 4-5-22 metaG | ecosystem: Host-associated > Plants > Roots > Rhizosphere >...
GAAGACCCCGCTAACGCCGCCCCCGACGAGATCTGGATGCTGACCCGCAGCCCCAAAGACGCCCCTTCGACGCCCGGCGAGGTCACCATCGGCTTCGAGAAGGGCGTGCCAGTTTCGCTGAACGGCCAGGCGACCCCCTCCGTAGCCCTTCTTGAAGGGCTGAACCGGATCGGCGGCGAGCACGCCATCGGCCGTATCGACCTGGTCGAAAACCGCTTCGTCGGGATGAAGTCCCGCGGCTGCTACGAAACCCCCGGCGGCACGCTCATCATGGCCGCCCACCGCGAGCTGGAAGCCCTCACCCTCGACAAGAGCTTGCTCCACTACAAGCAGCGCCTCGCGCTCGACTGGGCCGAACTGGTCTACAACGGACTCTGGTTCACCCCGCTGCGCGAGTCGCTCGACGCCTTCTTCGAAACCGCCAACCAGAGCACCACCGGCGAAGTCACGCTGCGCCTGTACAAAGGCAATATCGAGCCCATCAGCCGCAAGTCACCCTATTCCCTCTACTCGCTGGACATCGCCAGCTTCACCATGGGCGCCAGCTACGACCAGAAGGACGCCCAGGGCTTCATCAACCTGATCGGCCTCCCTATCAAGGTCCGCGCATTAAATTCGGTAAATTCGGGACAGTATACTCATTCCCCAATTTCATCTTCGGGCGACAAGCCATGACCCGGGGCTCTAGCCCGCGTGGGGCTTCAGCCCCGCAGGAGCCGCACCCATGAAACTCTGGGGAGGACGATTCGAATCCGCGCCCTCCGAGGTCTTCGAGCGCTTCTCCGGCTCGCTCGACTTCGACCGCCGGCTCCTCGACGCCGACATCCTCGGCTCCCAGGCCTGGGCGCGCGCCCTCGAACGCGTCGGGATCCTGACCTTCGAAGAGTGCGCCACCCTCACCACCGCCTTCGGCGCCATCGCCGCCCAATCCGCCGAGCCCGGTTTCTTCGACAACGCCACTGACGAGGACGTTCACACCCTCGTCATCCGCAAGCTCGGCGAGCGCGCCGGCGCCGTGGCCGCCAAGATCCACACCGGCCGCAGCCGCAATGAGCAGGTCTCGCTCGACACCCGCCTCTGGCTGCGCGGCCAGATCGACCAGGCCGACGGCCTCCTGGTAGCCCTGCTCGAAGCCCTGCTCGATTGCGCTGCCCGCTACCCCGACGCCGTCATCCCCGGCTACACACACATGCGCCGCGCCCAGGCCGTCCTGTGGCCGCATTACCTCCTGGCCTATTTTGAAATGTTCGCCCGCGACCGCGAGCGCCTCAGCGAAGCCCGCCGCCGCACCAACCTCATGCCCCTCGGCTCGGGCGCCCTGGCCGGCAGCGGCTTCCCCTTCGACCGCGACGCCCTCGCCGCCGAGCTCGGTTTCGAAGGCATTACCCGCAACAGCATGGACGTCTCCGCCGACCGCGACTTCGTCCTCGACTTCCTATACGCCGGCTCCACCATCCTGCTGCACCTCAGCCGCCTGGCCGAGGACTGGATTCTCTACTCGAGTGAAGAGTTCGGCTGGATCGAGCTGAGCGATGCCGTCACCAGCGGCTCCAGCCTTATGCCGCAGAAGAAGAACCCCGATTCGCTGGAACTGATCCGCGGCAAGTGCGGCCGCGTTTTCGGCGCCCTCACTTCCCTGCTTGTCACCATGAAGGGTCTGCCGCTCACCTACAACCGCGACATGCAGGAAGACAAGGTCCCGCTCTTCGAGGCCGCCGACCAGGTGAAGGGCGCGCTCGAAATGGCGCGTGTGGTAATAGACTCGGCGAAGCTGAACCCTGCCCGACCGGCCGCGGCCGCCGAGGAAAGCTGGGTGGTGGCCACCGATCTCGCCGAGGAGCTGGCGCGCACCGGCACGCCCTTTCACCGCGCTCACCAGATCGTCGGCCACCTGGTCCTCGAGAGCGTCCGCCAGGCCAAGAAACCGGCCGATTGGACCGCGGCCGAGCTGGCCGCTTTTGCCCCCGAATTCACCCCGGAGATGGTCCGGCTGATGAACCCGCAGGAAGGTATGAAGACCCGCGAAATCCCCGGCGGCACCGGCCCCCAGGCGGTCTCCAACGCACTCACCGAAGCTCGCGAGCGGTTGAGTAGAATGTGTAGGACAAGCCTCGGCTTGTCGCTTAAGGAACTCCCCACATGACCAAGGCATACCGTCAGGGACAGATCGTCGGTCTGATACGCACCCGGCCCATACACACTCAGGAGGAGCTGGCAGCGGCGCTCCAGGAGAAAGGCATTGCGGCCACCCAGGTGACGCTTTCGCGCGACATCCGCGACCTGAACCTGGCCAAGACCTCCGAGGGATACCGCCAGCTCACGCCCGAGCGCGCCGGCCCGGGTCTGGCGGCGCTGGCCGCCGACTTCCTCCAGGACATCCGCCAGGCCCAGAACCTGCTAGTCCTGAAGACCTCGCCCGGCCATGCCAACACCATCGCCGTCGCCATCGACCACGAGAACTGGCCCGACATCGTCGGCACCATCGCCGGCGACGACACCGTTCTGCTCATCGCGCCGGATACCTTCACGGCGGACACGCTCCGCGCGAGGTTGCTGGCCCTGCTGGCGGAGTAGGCGGGCGCTGACGGATCGGGACGCATGGCGGCCGCCCGCTCGCGCCGCCTACGCCCGGCCAGAGGGACGAACCGAATCTCAACCCGTTTGCCCAGCGCCGCCGCGATGCGCCGCAGCATCGCCCGAGAATGGCCGTCATAGTCGGCGTCTTCCAGCCGGCAGAACCGATCGCTGGTCACGCGCTAAGCGTCACCAGGGTCTTGACCCCAATCGCGTCGAGGAGCTCTTGCAGCCTTGCTACGGCGACTGTCTGATAGTCGCTTTCCTCGTAGCGGCTGATCACTTGCTTGCTGACGCCCAGGCGGCGGGCCAGTTCGGTTTGGGAGACGCCTTTGGCGATCCGCATCTTGACGATCGACGGAGCGATCTGGTCAAGCCGCTGGACAGGCGGGAGTCTGAGTTCGCCTGCCTTCAGTTGATGGTACTCGCGCACCTCTTCTTCTAGCTGCCGGATCATGGATTCATAGCTCGCTCGTACGGCCGCGGAGCGCTTTCCCGACATCTGCTCCCCCGCCTGAATAAGCGCCAGGCGAAAGCCCTCGATCTGGACCAGTGTCCGTTCTCTTTGCGCGTCGCTCTTGATCATGATCGCCCCGCCTTTACCACTTGAATCACGCCTCGCGGCCGCCCGTCCCGGTCCCGCCGAAAGAACTCTGGGAACCCCATCTGAGGGCTCGCCTGCATCGCGGGGTGGATGAAGAACTCGACTCCATGATCGGCCCACATCCGCCACTTTCGCATTCGCAGGTGAGGGACCAGGACCAATTCGAAGTCGATCCAGTAAGGATCGATGCGCTCGTAGACTCCGGGATCGGGCTCGATCCAGTACCCGTCGATATCGCCGGGATCCGGCTTCTCTGTGCAGAAGCTTCCGCCAATGTAAATCTCCTTGATACCCGCGACCCAGAAGGCCTCGATAGAAGCCCGCCCAGCCCTTTCAGCAGCCAACTGCGCCGCGGCGTGAAGCCGAGGCGTCTTCGGATCTCGTCCAGCGTCGCTGGATGGTCGCCAGGAGGCAGCGCGCCGGTCTCCGGGTCGAATGCCGGAATCAAGCTACCTCCAGCATGGCACAGACAACACATCTTGTCAACATATACGCTGTCTCTTGATATCGACAACAACTGGCGGCTGAGCCGTCTTGCGTCAATGCCACCCCCTACCCCGGCCCCTCCTTCCCCCGCACCGTCGCCCGGGCCGCACCCGTCGAAATCCCCCCATCCACCAGCAGCGTTTGGCCCGTCACGTAACGGCTCTCCTCCGAAGCCAGGAAGACGATCGCGCCGTCCAAGTCGTTCGGCCGCCCTGGCCGCTTCAAAGGGATTCGATCGCAGATGTACTCCACCCAGGCCTGGTTCTCATAGAGGACCTTGTTCTGCTCGGTGCGGAACCATCCCGGCGCCAGGCAGTTCACGGTGACGCCGTGCGAGCCCCACTCGTCCGCCAGGCTCATGGTCAACTGTTTCACGCCCCCGCGGCTCGCGGTGTAAGGCGCCAGACCCGCATACCCGCAAACGCTGGTCACCGAACCGATGTTGACGATCCGTCCGTACCCGCGCGGAATCATCTTGCGGGCGATCGCCTGCGCCACGAAAAACGTTCCCCGCAGGTTGGTGTCCAGTATCAGGTCCCAGTCTTCCGGAGTGACTTCCAGTGCCGGCTTGCGCACGTTGCACCCGGCGTTGTTCACCAGGATGTCGATCTTCCCGTACGCGCCTTCGGCCACTTCCGCCATCGCCCGGATACTTTGGACATCGCGCACATCGAGCGCCACCGGCACGGCGCGCCGGCCGAGCGCCTCCACTTCCTTCTGGAAACCGCCCAGCGATTCCAGAGTGCGGCTCGTGATCACCAGGTCCGCGCCCGCCCGCGCCAGCGCCCTCCCGAAATACTGCCCCAGACCGCGACTGGCGCCCGTGACCACGGCCACGCGCCCTGTGAGATCGAAGAACTCGCCCATTCTGCCGCTCCTCTCCTATGGCTGCACGATGACCTTCATGAGGTTCGGCTCGTGCCGGTAAAGCCTGTCAAACCACGCGGCCGCCCCTTCGAGCGGAGTGCGCGCGCTGATCAGGCCGTCCACGCGGATCGCGCCGCTCGAAAGGAGTCGGATGCAGGCCGGGTACTCGCCCGCGGACGCACAGGATCCTTGCAGACGGATTTGCCGGGTCACGATGGATTGCAGCGGCAGGTCCACCTGCGGGCTGATGTTGCCGATCAGGGTGACGGCGCCCCCCTTGCGCACGCAGGCAATCGCGGTGCGGATGGGATCCGTCGCCCCCACAGCTTCGAGGACGGAATCGGCGCCCCGCCCCTCGGTCGCCGCCAGCACCTCGGCCGGGGCGTCGCAAGTGCTCGAGTTGAGGACCTCTGCCGCGCCCGCGTTCGCCGCCATCCGCAGCCTGGCCTCATCCACGTCGATGGCGATCACGCGCGCAAACCCGGCGCATCGAGCCGCCTGGATCGTGAGCTGGCCGATCATCCCGCAACCCACCACGACGGCGGTGTCCCCCAACGCATGCGGAGTCAGATTCACCGCATGCACGGCCACCGAGACGGCTTCGATCATGGCCGCGTGCTCGAAGGACAGCGACTCCGGCAGGCGATAGAGGATGTTCGCGGGGACGGCGACATATTCCGCAAACGCGCCATGCCGCCGGTAATCGCCGCACGAGACGCCCAGCACCTGGCGATGGTCGCAGAGGTTGATTTCGCCGCGCCGGCAGAAGAAGCACGATCCGCAGCTCACGGTGGAATCGAAGGTGACGCGATCGCCAGGCGCCCACCCATGCACTTCCCTGCCCGCGCGCACCAGGACGCCCGCCGCTTCATGGCCCATGACCAGCGGCGGAATCCGGCGGCCGGTCGAACCGTCCAGGCCGTGTACGTCGCTTCCGCAGATCCCGCACGCGCGCACCTCGACCAGGACATCGTTCGGGCAGACCTCGGGTTCCGGCACGTCGGCTATTTCCAGTTGCATGTACTCAGTCAGCAGCAGCGCTCTCATCTTTCTCTCGTGGCGCGCGCTTCAGCGTGCCGTGTCGGCACTCGTGCCGACACCGTATTTGTGCCCCAAGGGCTGGAACTAAACTCACCATAACAGAGACAAGAGCAAAGAGCGGCAGCACTGCGCGCTCCGTGATCCAGCGCTGGTCTTTCACGTTGGGCGTCTTCCCAGTCAGAACTGCCACCAGTGTCGCCGACTGTCGACAACGAAGGGGTTGAACTTGAGCGGCTCGTGGCAGAGCGGGCACTCACTGAGCAGGTGCGGCTCATCCCAGGCTTCGGGGGGAAGCCCCAGGCAGAGCCCGCCGCGACCGACGCGGGCGTTGCGCGTGATAGCGGCGATGGTATCGAGGACGGTGACGGGTGCCTGCAAGCGCTGGCCACAAGCGTCGCACAGCGCCGAGAGGGCGTCGTCCCAGCGGCCGCCGGTCACGCCTGGGGCACACAGCCACAGTCGCACGGCTGTGGTGATCCGCGGACCGAGAAGAGGAACTTGGCTGAGGTGCAGGAACTCAATGCGACCGCTCCCGGTCCCCGCCACGATCAGCGGGAATTTCTGCCCAACGGCAGAAACGCTGCCTCCTGGAGAGTGGTGGATCGCGATCAAGTCACCAGTCTGCAGATCCCACACGCGCAGGGTTTTGTCCTCACTTCCGGAGACGGCGCGCCGCCCGTCCGCCGTCACCGCAACGGCGTTGACGCTCGCCGAGTGTCCCTCAAGGACGCGGAAGTTCCCTGTTTCGAGGTCCCACACTCCCACTGTGTGGTCTCCAATCCCATAGCGGCTCTCACTCCCGGAGACGGCGCACCGGCCGTCCGGTGTCACCGCAACGGCCATGACATCGCCCGTGTGTCCCTTGAGTACTCGGGAATGCCCCGTTTCGAGGTCCCAAACGAGCAGGTTCTTTTCGAATCTCCCCCTGGAGACGGCGCGCCGGCCGTCCGGCGTTACGATGACGGCCCTATAATCCGCATGTCCATCGAGAACGCGGGAGTGCCCCGTCTCGAGGTCCCAGACGCGCAGGCTGTTGTCCGGAATGTCCCCGGAGGGGCCACTCCCGGAGACAGCGCGCCGCCCGTCCGGCGTCACAGCAACGACAGCGACCGAACTGGTGTGACCCTTGAAGACACGGGAGTGGCCCGTTGCGAGGTCCCAGACGCGCAGGGTCTTGTCCCCGCTCGCGGAGACGGCGCGCCGCCCGTCCGGCGTCGCAGCAACGGCACTCACCATTATCGAGTGCCCTTTGAGGACACGGAAGTCGCCCGCCTCGAGGTCCCACACGCGCGCATCGCTGCCTCGGACTCCGGCAACAGCGTTTCGCCCGTCCGGCGTTAGGGCTATGTCACCTTCCTGAGATGCCTCTCCAGCAAGGACGCGAGAGAGGCCCGTCTCGACCTCCCAGACGCGCAGGCTTCTGTCCTTGTCCTCCCCGTAGTTACTTGAAGAGACAGCGCTTCGCCCGTCCGGGGTCAGCGCAACGGCAAGGACCCGACTCGTGTGTCCCTCGACAACGGGTGAAGAGCCAGTCTCGAGGTCCCAGACACGCACGGTCGTGTCCCAGCTCCCGGAGACGGCGCACCGCCCATCCGGCGTCACCGCAACGGCGTAGACATGTTTCGTGTGTCCGTGCAGGACACGGGAGAGGCCCGTTTCGAGGTCCCACACGCGCACGGTCCTGTCTCCACTCCCGGAAACAGCGTGCCGTCCGTCCGCCGTCACGGCAACTGCGTAGAGGTACGCCGTGTGTCCTTCGAGGACCCGGGAGTCGTCCGTTTCGAGGTCCCACACACGCAGGGTGTTGTAATCGTCTCCCGAGACGGCGCGCCGCCCGTCTGGCGTCACGGCAACCGCTCGAACCGAATTCCTGTGTCCCTTGAGGGCGCGGGAGTGGCTCGTCTCAAGGTCCCAGACCCGCAGAGTGTTGTCCTTGCTCGTTTCGGAGTACGAGCTCCCGGAGACGGCATGTCGTCCGTCCGGCGTGACCGCAACAGCGTAGACCGAAGACGTGTGTCCCTCGAGGACTCGGGATAGACCCGTCTCGAGATCCCACACACGGAGGGTTTTGTCATAGCTCCCGGAAACGGCGCGCCGCCCGTCCGGAGTCAGGGCAACGGCCTTGACGCCCTCCGAGTGTCCCTCAAGGACGTGAGAGCTTCCTGTTTCGAGGTCCCACACGCGCAGAGCCTTTTCTCCGCCCCCTTTGGAGGAGAACCCACTCGCGCAGAGTACGAGGCGTCCGTCCGGCGTCACGGCAACGGAGTTGACCTGTACGATGTCCTCCCCGAGGACGCGGGATCCGCCCGTCTCGAGGTCCCATGCGCGCACGGTGCAGTCACGCGTGTGGCCCCCTCCCCCTTCCCCACTCCCGGAGACCGCGGACCGCCCGTCCGGTGTCACGGCAACGGCGTTCACCGAAGGTGTGTGTCCCTCCAATGTCTTGACGCAGACGGGGTGCGGCAAGAACGGGGGACGGTTCGTGACACGAAGCCACGGCACCTGTGGACCGCGCGATTGCCGAAGCCGGTCCTCAAGACAGCTAGCGACCGGGCCGGAGGCGGCGCTGTTGTACGCAACCTGGAATGCGGGCTCCTGGCCCGAGGCCAGGGCGACAGTGTGATTCGAGACGAGATGTCCCCAGGCCCGCACGCGTTCGGCCGGCGTCCACTCTCGCTCTGCGTCCGCGGCCTCCGGCTCACTCGTCCGCGCGACCGAAGGCGGCGGCTGCGGCAACGGCGGGATCTCTACGTCCCGTCCCTCGCGATGTGCGGTGTGCGCTCGGCTATACGCGATCAGCGCATTCACGTACTCCTGCATTCGCCGCTGCCGCTCGTCCTCGCAGCACCTCTCCTCCTCCTGTCCAGGCCAGGGCCGCTCTGCGGCGGCGTAGTCGCGGACCAGTTCGTACACCATTCCACTCCGCGACTTGGCCTCGACGAAGCCGACGTCGGTGAGCGTCTGCTCAAGAGCGTTCCACAGCTCCGCGCCGATTTGGTGGTGGGGTAACTCGCTGAGGCTTCGCTTCCGATGCCTTCGCCACTTGGAGATCTCGCCGTCCTGTTCGAGAGCTGTCCTTCGGAAATATCGGGCCAGCTCAGCATGCGCTCCCCGGAAGGCTTCTGTCCCGCGTTCCTCCGGCGACTGCATTCCGAGGTATCGCTGGTAGACGGCGAACCGCAGTTGGTCATGGTAGAAGGCGAGCAAACCCTCGCCGGTCGCCTCTTCGACGGGCCGCAGGTACAGCTCGAGCGCATGATAGAAGCGGGACCATCGCGCGCGCGGGAAGACCTGCTCATCGCCGGCTAGGAGGTCAAGGATCTCGGATTCCAGCATGCCGGAGCGTGACACAGCGATCCAGCGGCAGATCGAAGCCGTCATATCGCACCCGTGGTCCTGTTCGAGACGCGCCAGCACCTGGTCGAACAGCTCGGCAACGGTGGGCGGGAGAAGGTCGATACGCCCGTCGAGCGCCTCGTAGCTGCCAAAAAGGCTCAGCTCTTCTAGCGCCACCAGCAGGTAGAGCGGACGCCCCGCCTCGGGCCGCTTCGTTGTGTCGAGCAGCCGCTCCAGTTGGACCGGGCTCAGCTTCTTCCCTCGTTGCCGGAGATGCGTCTCAACCAGAGCTTGGCGGGCGGTCGGCGCGAGTATCGGCACGTCGATGACAGCCTCGCCGCTCACGCGTTGCTGTAGCCGGTCGAGGCAGTCACCGGGCAGCGTGCTCACCACCAGCGTCACACCGTGCGGCATCTCGTACGGGATCCAGCCCAGCTCGTGGCTGTGGTCTAGCGGATCGAGCTGGTTGAGAGCATCGAGGAGCAGGACCACACGCCTCTCGGCCCCGGCCTTCTCTAGAAAGTCCGGCCACTTCTGGAGCAGCTTCTGGGGATCGTCCGGCACCCCCTCCGCCAACCTGCATTGGCGTTTGAGCGTCTCGCAGATCGACCGGAGCGTGTTCGCCAGGATCGCCGAGCCGGGCGAGGCGCCGATGAAGTGCGGGATGACCAGGGGGCCCGGAAACTGCTCGCGCGCCCGTCTGACGCACTCCGCGAGCAATGCGGACTTACCGGACCCCGGTGCACCCGTCACCACCATCAGGTCCCCGCCCGCGGGATCCGCCAAGCCATCCAATATCCGCTTGACGATCTCGTCCCGCCCAAGGAAAAGCCTGGTCCGGTCGACCACGAAGCGCTCGTGGTACGCGCGCTCGCGCTGGTGGTCGTCGAGCACCTCCACCGGCCGCTCCAGCTCTTTCTCGATGGCCGTCCAGAGGTCTTCGAGGATCTGGTCGCCCAGCGTTTCGAGGCCGCTCAGCGCAACCGTTCCCCGCTCGAGAATGAGCTCGCGCGCGGGCGTACTCAGGCCATCCAGCTCACCCGGTGGGATAACGCCGTCCTTTGCGGCGGGCAGCAGGCTAGGGTCGATCTGCAGCCCCGCGAAGCTGCACGCGTAGTCGCGCACCACCATGCGGCCCGCGCACCCACGGATCTTCGCCTCCAGGTCCGCCAGCTTAGCGCGGCGCTTCGCGTCCTGCTCGACGAAGACCGGCACGAGGGCCCGCGGGAAATCAGGGTGAGCCTCGACACCCGGCTTCCGCAGATAGAACAGCGCGTGTGCCGCCGGGAAGCCGTCGTCGAAAACACCGCGCAGGATCTCGCGTGCCGTGATGGATTCGCCGGCGTCGGGAAGGTGGGCGTCTTCCCAGAACCCAGGGAGGGCGTCCGCAACATCGCTGGGGATTGGCCGGTCGCGGCGCAAGCGGTAGACGGGCGGCACGCTGGTTTCGTCGAGAGCGTACCAGTCCGTGATGGAGACGGAAGGAGCGCCACGAGCCGCGTCTTCGAAGAGCTCCCGCGAAACCTCCTCCGGAGGAGGCACCCAGCCGTACCGCGAGCCCAGCAGGCAGACGAAGAACGGGCGGCAGCGCTCGAGCTCCTCCAGGCTGATCTTGAGCGCGCCCTCGCGCTGCGCCTCCTCCTCCGTCACGCCCCAGCGCAGGTCAAGCCCGATGAATTCCGCGCCGCGTTTCTGGCAGCGGCTGCGCAGCTCGGGAAAGACTTGGCGGCTCAGGTAATCCCTCTCCGCATGCATGTCGCGAAACGTCGATGAGATGAACACGCGGATCGGCATCGGCCCTCACTCTCGGCACGGCCGCCATCGGGATGGCGCTTCAGAACCCGTGCAGCGTCAGATCAGCATACTACACACGCGCCTGAACTGGATATTCAGTTCCCGCAGTCCGCCAACTCAATCTCCCTTCATTTCAGTCACTTGCCAGATTCAGCCCCCACCCGCGTCCCGGCCCCGCGCTACTCTCGCTGCCGAGGACCTTCATTCGCGGCGCGCTCGATATCCATGCCTTTGCAATCTTCACACCGGCTACCGGACCCCGCCAGTTCCCGCCACAATCGCGCGTGCGCGCCCCCAAAGATGCCGAAGGGCCACGAACCAACGAGAATCGAAAACTGCACCAAGAACCTAGTCCCATAAACGGACAGTGGGCCCCTCCCCCACGGCAGGCGCCCGGACCTTCGGAGTCTACCCCCGCGTACAGTATGACTACGCGCCAACGCGCAGAAACTGCCGACCTCCGTGCAGAAACTGGTGTAGTTGACGTTGCGCTCCATCACCATGCCCCGCCGGCGCCCCTTGCCCCAATCCCGGAAACGGCCCGCCACGTGCCCACCGTTTGTTATGCGGCTAATCTATTCACTAGCGGTGACTGCCTCGATTCTGGCGCTGGCTGGCGCGGGCACGGCCGGAACTGCCAAAAGACGCGGTGCTGCCCCCCTCCCCCGCAGTATTGCCGCAAACGAAATAGAGGACACGACCAAGACCGGAGCGGTGGGGCCCGGAGCCATCGGCCCGAGTGTCGTGCGCGCACAGATCCTTCTGGACCGTGCCGGTTTCTCGCCGGGCGAAATCGATGGTGTCCACGGCGACGACTTCGGCGTCGCGGTCAAGGGATACCAGGCGAATCACGGTCTTGCGCCAACCGGCACGATTGATGCGGCCATGTGGCTCCTGCTCGATAACGATGCCGGCCCTCTTCTCGTGAGCTACACGCTCACCACAGCGGATGAAAAAGGCCCGTTCCAGCCGACACCGGCCGACACCCAGGCAAAAGCCAAGCTGAAGTGGCTTGGTTTCGAAACGCCGGAAGAAGAACTAGGCGAGCGATTCCATTGCTCACCGAAGCTGCTGGCTGAACTGAATCCCGGCAAGAAACTGGACACCGCCGGGGAGCGGATCACGGTGCCGAATCTGCGGCACGCCGCCCGGCGCCTGGCGTCACGCGTGGTGGTGTCGAAGTCAAAACGCACCGTAATCGCCTATGGCGCCGGCGACAAACAACTGGCGCAGTACCCGGCCACGATTGGCGACTCCCACGATCCGCTGCCCATCGGTCATTGGACCGTCACCGGCGTCCGGCATTATCCGTGGTTCAACTATGACCCGGACCACTTCTGGAACTCGGACCCGAAGCAGACCCAGGCAATGCTCCCGCCAGGCCCGAACAACCCCGCCGGCGTAGCCTGGATCGGCCTCTCTAAAGAACATTATGGGATCCACGGGACTCCGGATCCCGGACATGTCCGGCACGGCGAATCGGCCGGGTGCGTCCGTATGACGAACTGGGACGTGAGCGATCTGTCGCACATGGTTCGCCGCGGCACGCCGGTCATTCTGGAGGAATAGGCTTGAGACTCTGTGTTTCGATTGCCGGGCTGTTTTCAGCGTTCCTCGCCGTGGGCGCCACCTCGTCTATTCTCGAGATGACTCCGCCCATCGGGGGGCTCGCCCTTGCGAGTCTCCGGGATACGTTCGGAGAAGTGCACAACGGGCACCAGCATGAGGCGATCGACATCCTGGAGCCGAGAGGGACACCCGTGCTGGCGGTGGTATCTGGAACCGTCCGCAAGCTGTTCCTGAGCCAACCCGGCGGCAACACGATATACCAGTTCGACGCAATGGGAGTCTATTGCTACTACTACGCGCACTTAGACAGGTACGTGAAAGGGCTGCGTGAGGGAATGCGGGTCGAGCGCGGCGACATCATCGGCTTTGTGGGATCGACGGGAAATGCGGATGCGCGCGCGCCGCACCTGCATTTTGCGATCTTCGAGGTGGGTCCGGAAGGGCTGTGGTGGAAGGGCAAGGCGGTCGATCCCTATCCTGGCCTCGTAGCCGCGGTGAAGCGGGCTAAGGGGTGACCATCCCCAACAAGCGGGTAGCTGTCCTGTCGCCCGTGGCCTGGCGAACACCTCCCCGCCAATACGGAGCTTGGGAGACGGTCGCCAGCAACGTCACCGAAGGACTGGTCGCCCGCGGCTGGGACGTGACGTTGTTCGCCACCGGAGATTCCCTGACCCGCGCTCACCTGCATGCCGTCGTGGATCGCGGCTATGAAGAGGACCCCGGCATCGATCCGAAGGTGGCCGAATACCTTCACATCTCCGAAGCGTTCGAGCACGCCGCTGAGTTTGACCTCATCCATAGCCATTACGACTTCATGGCGCTGTCCTATACGCGGCTGGTGAAGACGCCGGTCCTGACTACCATCCACGGATTCTCATCGCCCCGGATCATGCCCGTCTACGAGAAGTATCGTGACGGGTACTTTGTCTCCATCAGCAACTCCGATCGCGCCCCAGGGCTGAGTTACCTGGCGACGGTCTACAACGGAATCGACCTCTCGTTGTACCCGCTCCGAAAACCTGGCGGCGATCAACTGATCTTCCTCGGCCGGATTCACCCCGACAAGGGCGTCCACCTCGCGATCGAGGTCGCTCGCCTGAGCGGCCTGCCGCTGCTCATCGCGGGCATTATCCAGGATCGGACATACTTCCGGGAGCAGGTTGAGCCCCACCTTGACGAAACGATCCGCTACATCGGGCCGGTCGACGTGGCGGGCAAGAATGAACTGTTCGCGCGTGCCCGGGCGCTGCTGCACCTGAACACCATCCCGGAGCGGTTCGGACTGGTCCTGGCGGAAGCCAATGCCGCCGGCGTGCCGGTGATCGCCATGGACCTCGGCTCCTGCCGCGAGGTGATTCAGGACGGTCGGACGGGTTTCCTGGTCAACAACGTCCGCGAAGCCGTGGAGGCCCTCGATCGCCTCCCGGAAATCGACCGCAATGCATGCCACCAGCGCGTCCAGGAACGCTTCTCCATCGAGGCGATGGTGGAGTCCTACGAGCGCGTGTACGCCACGATATTCGATCTCGAAGGGAGGAAGCGGCCATGAAGCAGGACATCGTCCGACGATACCCAGGCAACCCCATTCTCACCAAAGCCGCAATCCCCTACCCCGTGGAGACCGTTCACAACGCGGCGGTAGTGAAGCGCGGCAACGAGTACGTCATGCTCTTCCGCTCCCATCTGCGCACGGGCCGGTCCATTATTGGTTTGGCGCGCAGCCCTGACGGATTCCATTTCACCGCCGATCCGGAGCCCTTCCTCACCCCTGCGCGCGACGGTCCCTTTGCGGCCTATGAAGAGTTCGGCGTCGAGGATCCGCGCGTGACCCTGCTCGAAGGGGAGTACATCATCACCTACAGCGCTTACTCGCGAAGTGGCGTCCGCGTCGCCCTCGCCAAGACGAGGGACTTCAGTCAGGTGGAAAGGGTCTCTCTGATCACCGAGGCCGACTATCGGAACGTGGTGATCTTCCCCGAGAAGTTCGATGGCCTATATGCCCGGCTTGATCGTCCCCATTCCGAGATCTCCCCGTGGTCAATCTGGATTTCCTACTCTCCGGATCTGCGCTTCTGGGGCGAATCGCAGCTCATCATGAAGACCGTGCCCTATCACTGGGACGAAATGAAGATCGGCCCGGGCGCGCCGCCGATCAAGACGGACCAGGGATGGCTTTCCATCTATCACGGCGTCTTCCGGACCATGGACGGAGCGGTCTATCGCCTGGGGGTCGCTCTGCATGACCTGCGGAATCCGGCGAAGGTCATCGGAGTGAGCGAAGCCTGGATCGTGCAGCCGGAAGATCCCTGGGAAATCGCGGGCTATGTCCACAATGTCGTGTTCACCTGTGGCGCCGTCGCGGAGTCCGATGGAACCGTGAAGATCTATTGGGGCGGCGCGGACACGGTAATGTGCGTCGGCGAAGCGAACATCGCCGATCTGGTCGCGCTATGCCTGGAACACACCAGACCGGCCCTGTGAAGAATCACAGCTTCAGCCGGAAAGGCACCATCGCGGAGCGCACAAACCCGGCCCGGGAATAGAGCCGCATGGCTCGATCGTTGTCGTGATCGGTCAGCAAGGTAATGCGCGTGCAGCCCGCCGCCCTCGCTTCGGCGATGGCGCGCTTCAGCAAGTGCGAGCCGATGCTTCGCGCGCGCCAGTCGCGGTGCACAACCAAGTCCTCGAGCCAGGCGGCCCGTCCTCCCTCCGCGGTGCTGATCGTGAACAGAATCGTGACCATCCCAACCACGACATCGGATTCCGTGGCGCAGTAGACGCGGCCCAGCTCCGGATTCGCGAGGATGAGCGCCAGGCCGCGCCGCTGCCGTTCCTCGTCCGGGACAAAGTCGGCTTCCTGCGCGAACAGTTCGGCCAGCAAGGCGCAGAACTGCGGGATGTCGTCGCGCAACGCGCGCCTGATTTCGACTAGCGGCCTTGCGGCGCACGCGACGCTCATTATCTCCTCAGCAGTTCTTGCGCAATCACGGCCAGTTCCTGCGGGCTGACGGCTCCTTTCGACTCCCTGGCCCGCGCCCGGACCGCCGAGACGATCTCCGGGCACAGCGCCGCGGGCACGGAAATGCCGCCGGCTGCCAGCACCGATTGCACGCCCGCCGAGCCGGAATGTTTACCAATCACAAAAGGCGGCGCCATCCGGCCCGTTTCCTCCGACCGAAAGGGCTGATACGCAGTGGGATTCTTCAGCAGCGCAGCCGTGTGGATGCCCGATTCGTGCCGGTACACGTCGGCGCCGGTGATCGGCTTCGACGCGTGGATCGGCCGTTCGGAGCGGCTCGCCACCAGTTCGCAAAGGGCGCTGAGCCGCGAGGTGTCGATCCCCGCGTCGCTCTCCAGCGTGTGCCGTAGAGCCATGGCGACTTCCTCCAACGGCGCGTTGCCGGCCCGTTCACCCAGCCCGTTCACCGTTACGCTGACCGCATCCGCGCCGCCCTCGATCGCGGAAATCGTATTCGCGGTCGCCATGCCCAGATCGTTGTGCCCGTGGAATTCGAGCGAGAGCAGGCCGCCCGCCGCCTCCCTCAACCGGCGAAAACAGCGCCAGACCTGAAGCGGATTCCAGATCCCGACGGTGTCCGCGATGCGCACCCGGCACGCTCCGGCTGCCCGGGCAGCCTGCGCGAACTTGCCTAGCAGGGTGGCGTCCGCGCGCGAGGCGTCTTGCGCGCCTACCGACACCAGCCGGAACCGGGAGCGCGCACGCCCTACGATCTCGAGAAGGCTACTCCACAGCCAGCCTTCGTCCTTGCCCATGGTGCCGAGCAGGATGGGAGACACCGGAAAGGAGATGTGTACGGAATCGACGCCGCAACTCGCGGCGTGGTCGAGGTCCTGCGCGGTGGCCCGGCACCAGGCGGTAATCCGGCAGCCCAATCGCAGCGCGACGATCGCCCTCAGATCGGCCCGCTCCTGCTCATCGATGGCGGGCGTTCCGGCTTCGAGTTCCGGTACTCCAGCGGCCGCGATCGCGGCGGCGATCTCGAGCTTCTCGGAATGCGAGAAGACCACGCCCGGCGCCTGCTCGCCGTCGCGCAAAGTGCTGTCGATGAGATGGACTCGCGTCATATTCAGGCCAGCAGCAGCTCTTCCGCGGCTTTTCCTTCTTCGAGGGCGTCCAGCATCTGGTCGATGCGGTCCTCGTCCATTTTTCCGTACCAGTGGCCTTCGGGGTAGACCACGATGACCGGCCCCTGATCGCACAGCTTCAGGCAGCCGGCGCTCGATACGGTAACACCGCTGAGGCCCCGATCCGACACTTCGGTTTCGAGGTATTGGACCAGGCCGCTTGAATCTTTGCGATGGCAGATCCC
>Ga0265316_10003214_pt1 | contig 16598 bp, 7 predicted proteins | sample 4522metaG_FD_202092 | JGI IMG/M metagenome (GOLD analysis project Ga0265316, IMG submission 202092) | Rhizosphere microbial communities from Carex aquatilis grown in University of Washington, Seatle, WA, United States - 4-5-22 metaG | ecosystem: Host-associated > Plants > Roots > Rhizosphere >...
CGGCTTGGGCGCGCCTCCGGCCATCGACCCGAGCAGCAGCTTGTCCGCGCCGACTACCAGGTAGGAGAGGCCGTCCGGCGAGATGCGCGTGGCCCTCACCCCTTCGGGCGTAAGCGGACGCAGCCCGCCGCCATCCAGGCTGGCTACCCAACTGCGCACCGGCTTGCCGGCTGCGGAGCCGGCGATCAGAACGTGCTTGCCGTCCGGGAACCATTCCACGGTTTCATAGAGCATCCCGGCGGCGCCGGCCGTGCGCGATTCTCCCGGACCGGTGGGCAGCAACGCCACTTCGCTGCGCCCCTGTTCCTGGCGGATGCAGGCCACCCATTTCGCGTCCGGCGAGAGCGCCGGATGGGTACCCCAACCCACCTTTACGGCGGGCGAGCCGTCGGTCTTGCGCAGGTACATGGCCGTGTTGCGCCCCTCGCTGTAAGAGAGTTCGAGGAAGAGCAGCCATTTGCCATCGTCGGAAAGGTCGGCCGGCATGGAGGCGTCCATCCAGGCCAAGTCGCGAATGGCGGGGCTATCCGGCGAAAGGAACAGGATGCCGACGCGCGAATTGACGGAGTTGATCAGCACCCGGCCGTCGCGCGCCACATCCTGCAGCATGATCCTCCCGGCCAACTGCGCGACCAGCCGCACCCGGCCGGACAGATCCACCGCATACAGCCCGGGATCCGCGCCAAACTGGGAGCCGGAAAGCCAGATCTCGCGGCCGTTCGGCGACCAGCCCAGCCGGCCGGTGCCGCGCCATCCCTTGGAAAGCACTTGTCGCGGGTGGTCCTGGCCGATCAGACAGAGTTGGTAATCCCCCGCCATGGCGTCCTGATCGAGGTAGGCCACCAGCTTTCCGTCCGGCGACACGCGCGGCACGGTCAGCTCGTCCGCATCGGTTTGGTAGAGCACCTTGCCGACGGGATATTCCAGCCGCGTCTTGCCGTCCACCTGGCGCACCACGGCCATGGATTCCCCATCCGCGCCCCAATCGGCCCCGCTCACATTCTCCAGAACCTCGCGCGGAGTGCCCCCGCTCAGGGGTGCGCGGGCCAGGGTGCCGGTGAGGCTATCGCCCAGGGTGAGCAGCATCTCCCCGGACGGCGAGACGCTCAGGATGCTTCCGGTGGGCAGGCCCAAGGGCCGCGACTCGCGGTCTCCCGGACGCGCGGAGTAGAGCGTGCTGGGCGTGCCATCCCACTCGGCGCCGTAGATCACGTTGCCGTCCGGGCTGAAATTGGCGGAAACGATGTCGCCGTGGCGGAAGGTCAGCCGCGCGAACGAGGCCGGCGCCGGATGCAGGAACTGGCGCGCCACGTAGACCGCGGGCGCCGCTGCCAGAACCACGCCGCCGAGTAGAGCGAGCGCCAGCCTTTGCCAGAGAGCCGGCTCGACCGGCTTGGGAACGCGCGGCTTTTGCGTGGTCACCTGGCTGGACTCCAGCTCCTCGCGCAGTTCCTCCAGCGCCACTTTCAGATCGGCCATGGACTGCCAGCGGCGCTCGGGATCTTTCTTCATGCAGCGGCCGACGATTCTGTCGATCTCGGGCAGCAGGCCGGGGATGGCTTGGGTAAGCGGCTGCGGGTCCTTGTGCAGGATGGCCGACATCGACTCCAGCTTCGACCGGCCGGAAAACGCCTGCCGCCCGGTGATCATTTCATAGAACACGGAGCCGAAGGAGAAGATATCGGTGCGCGCATCCAGCTTGAGGCCCTCGGCCTGTTCGGGGGACATGTAGGCCACGGTTCCGAGCACGGTGCCTTCCTCGGTGAGCGGCGCGGCCTCGGCATGCAGGGTGTCGGCATAGGGATCGGGCTCCGCCTTTTCGGCCAGTTTGGCCAAGCCGAAATCCAGCAGTTTGACCTGCCCCTGGGGCGTCACCATGACGTTGGCGGGCTTCAAATCGCGATGCACGATTCCGGCGGCATGCGCGGCGGCCAGAGCATCGGCCATTTGGATGGCATACTTGAGCGCATCGCGGAGGCGCAGACCTTTGTGCCCGATGAGGCGGTCGAGGGTCTCGCCTTGCACGAATTCCATGGCGATGTAGTGGACCGGCGCGCCGTCCACCTCTGCGCTATCGATGTCGTAGATGGTGACGATATTGGGATGATTCAAGGCCGAGGCGGCTTTGGCTTCCAGCACGAAGCGGCGCTTGCGGTCTGCGCTCGCGAGCGCCGGGGGAGGCAGGATTTTGATCGCCACCAGCCGGTCGAGGTGGGAATCCAGGGCGCGGTACACGATACCCATGCCACCCGCTCCGAGCTTGTCCTGAATGCGGTACGAGCGAAGCGTTTTTCCAACCATCGGCGGTTCCCCTTGTCGTTCCACCTGTGTTCCTCCTGCCCCTGTCTTCTTCCCGTTAAGGATGGGCAATCACCAGAATCGTGCGGGCGCGGTTCAGCACGCACTCGACGGCCAGCCGGAGAGTCTCCGGGTCCAGCGCCGCGAAGCTTTCGTCGAAAATCAAAACGTCCGCACCCTGAAGCAGGGCGCGTGCAATGTACAGCCGGCTGCGCTCGCCGTGGGAGAGCTGCCAGCCGCTCTCGCCCACCATCTGTAGCATACCGGCGGGCATTTTTTCGAGCAGGGGTCCCAGGCCGAGCTCGCGGCAGATGGCTTCGGCCTCGGCGAAGTCGGCCTCCGCGACCCAGCCGGGGCGGCCCATCAACAAATTGAAAGCGAAGGTGCCGGTGAGGACATGGTTCTCGTGGAATTGCGGCGCGGCGGCCACGCGGCGGCGCCAACCGGCCGCGCCGAGGGTGTGCCGGTCCAGTCCGCCGGCCAACAGCAGCCCGGATTCCGGCCGCAGCGTGCCGCACAGCAGCGAGGCCAAGGTGGATTTGCCGCCGCCGGAAGGCCCCTGCAGCAGGATGCGGTCGCCCGCGGCCACGCTCAGATCGCAGCGCCGCAGAATGGGCTCGCCGCGCTCGCGATAGCGAAACGTGATGTCGTGCGCTTCCACGACCCGCTCGCGCTGGGTGGAGGCAACCAGCGCCGCGCGTCCGGGCGCCTCCCTGCGGGCGGCGGCGTGAAACAGCGGCGCCACCTGCTTCCAGGCGATGCGCGCGCCCACCAGGTTCCATAGCCCCGTGGCCAGCCTCTGGAATGCGCTGTAGGCCAACAGCACGCCGCCCAAGCCAATAGCGAGCGCGGTGGCTCCGCTGCCGGACAGAAATGCCGGCGCCAGTCCGGCAATGCCAAGCGCCAGCCAGCCGCGCGGAACCACGGCCATCAGCAGCGCGGCGCTCTTGTCGACGCGCCGCGATACCTGCTGATAGGCATCGAGCGCCTGGTCTTCGGCCTGGTGCCACTGCTCGCGCGGCTCCTGCGCGAGGCGCGTGCGGTGGCCCACCATGCGCTCCACCAGGTCGTTGGTCATCCAGAGGCGCGATTCCGCCCAGCGGCTCTCGTCGCGGAAGTAACGCCGCGCCAGCAGTACAGTGAATCCGGCCCACGCCACCAGCAACAGAGCTTGCCACGCGCCGCCCGCCCCGATGGCCAGCACCACGGACGATACCGCCAGCTCCAGGATCGAAACCAGCGCCAGGAATCCACCGCTCATGGCCAGGGTTTCCAGGGCTTCGGATTCGATTACGCGTCCCAACAACTGCCCGGCGCCCTCGCGGCGAATCTCATCCGGCTCCAGGCGCAGGGCGCCAGCCAGCAGCCGCTCTTTCAACATGCCGGAGGCCGTGATGGCTACCTTGCCCTGCAGCCACGTGATGAGTCCCCTGAGGGGAATCAGCGTGGCCAGCAGCAGGACCCAAGCCGTGAGCGTGCCGGAATCGAGGCGGCCCTGGAGCGCGCCTTGCCCCACCACCCACCAGGAGAGCAGCCAGAGCACATACTGCGCCAGGTGTGCGGCGCCCAGCGCCCACAGGCGGCCGGGCAGGTGCGCGCGCTTGGCCAGCAGCCAGAAGTTGTCGCCGGGTTCGGCTCGCAGTTGCCAGCAATACCCCACGTGCACCGTCGCCAGGCGTTTCCCCAGCAGCTCCGCCCGCACCTTCGGCCGGCGCCCGCGCCGAATGCCGCTGGTCGCGAGGAGCGCGTCGATCTGGTCGAGCAAAGGCGCCTCGGCATCGCGGCACAGTTCCGCGCGGATCGCTTCGCGCCCCACCCGCCGCACCGCGCGGCCGGGCGCGATCACGGTATCCGCGTCCACCAGCGCCAGCAGGCGGCCGCCGGAGCACAACACGAGAGCCGGCGCCGCTGTTTGAATCTGCCGGCCGGCCTGCGCATAGCGGATCTCGCCGGGCTCGGCCTCGCAGCCCAGGCACAAGGCCGCCGATTCGATCCACTGTCCCAGCAGTTTGGGATCGCGGGCGCCGATATGCGCCGGCAAGGTGGGGATCTCGCCCGGCGGCGGGTTGGAGCCGGTCGAGCGTGCGAGGGTTTCCAGCGCCTCGCCGGCTTGCGATAGTGGCCAGGCGATCATGGCTTCCCCTTCGTGGTGGGGCAGGCGGTGCCGCCTGCCCGCTTGGGGCCGGCCCAGATACTCCGGGCAGGCGAGCACCGCCTGCCCCACCGGCTGCGCCCTCCGGGCCGCTGGTTATGCGCTCGGGCCTCCCTGGAGGGTGCCTGGCTGCATCTGCATCGATTACGCACTGCGGCCTCCCTGGAGGGTGCCGTTTTCCAGGCGGAGGTGACGCCAGGCTGCGCCGGACCAGGCGCCGTCGCGGAGGGCGCCCTCGGCGTCGATGAGAGCCCGGTAGCGGGAATCGGACTGGGCGGCGAGCGCCGCCGGGGCGCCGTCTTCCACGATGCGGCCGCCTTCCACCACCAGCACGCGGTCGAATGCCTGCGTCTCGCTCACGTCGTGGGTGATGCAAATCAGAGTGACGCCTTGGAACAGCCGCCGGACGCGGGTCAGCAGCTCGCGGCGCTGCTCGCGGTCGAGCCCGCGGAACGGCTCATCCAGGATCACGAGGCGGGTATCCGCACGAAACAGCGCGCGAGCCAGACGCACACGCTGTCCTTCGCCGCCCGAAACCATCGCGCCGCCCTCGCCCAGGCGGGTCTCAAACCCGTCGGGCAGCTTCTCCAGCACACGCCGCAAGTCGGCGGTCTCAATCACCTGCATCATGGGCCGGCCTGCGCCGCCGAGGGTTCCGTAGGCGATGTTCTCAAAGAAGGTGCGGTTCCACAGGTACACCTCGGGGTCCACCCAGGCGGTGGATCGCCGCAGTTGCTCCAGGCGCCCCTGGACCGGCTCGCCATCCACCAGCACGCGCCCGCCGGCGGGCTGCCACCATCCGAGCAGCGTGCCCACCAGGCTGGATTTGCCGGCGCCGGAGGTGCCCACGATGCCCAAATGCGCACCGGCCGGAATATCCAGATCGATGCCATCGAGGATGGTGTGGCCGGCAGCGCGTACGGTGACGTTTTCGAAGCGCAGCGCGGCCGGGGCGTGGTCGACCGGCGCGGTGTCCAGGCCGGCCGCCGCGGAGGGTTCCTCGCGCGCGCCCAGCGGCTCCAACAGGCGGAGCGTCATGTTGCGGTAGGCCGGATATTGCCAGGCGATGGAGGCGATTTCCTGTCCCAGCACCGGCATGTTGAGCGCCCAATAGGCTACCAGCAGTGTGGCGCCGCCCCCGCCCGTGCGTCCCAGATAGGCCAGCAGGAGCCAGGCAGCCATGGCGAACCCGAACGCGAACTGCGCCGCCTCCACCCATACCACCACGCGCTGCAGGCCGAATCCGGCGCCGGCCCACTCCAGGAGCAGACTGCCATGTTCGCGGCGCACCGCCTGCTGCGCGCCGTGGACGCGGATGGGCACCAGGCCGAGCATGGCGTCCAGGTAATAGCGGCACAGCGCGCCGGTGTGGCTGCGCACGCGCAGGTCGCGCTCTCCGATCACCGGCTGCAAAGCCAATGGCAGCCCCACCGCGACCAGCGCCGCAGCCGCGGCCAGGGGCGCGCTGGCGCGATCGATCCAGGCGATGCCCACCGCGGTGAGCGCCAGCTCGCAGGCCGCGCGCACCAGTTGGCCGCCCAATTCCGGCAGGCGGCGAATGCGGTGGATCATGTGGCTGCGCTCGGTCATGTCCGATTTCAGCCGGCTCTGAAAGTAACGGTCGCCCAGCCGCGGAATCTTTTCCAGGAACGCCGACCGGAGGCGCGTCTCCAAATGGCGGCCCATGCGCAGCAGGCTGGCGGTGGCCGGGTACTCGATCAGCAACTGCAGGATCGCCAGCATCACCAGCGCCGCCATGGCGCCCATCCGCTGGCTGGCCAGCCGGAGCTCCGCGCTGAGATCGAGCAGGCCGCGGAACAGGACCGCTTCCAGCATCACCGCCCCCGTGGCCAGGAGCAAAGCGGCGGCGACAACGGTGGGCGCAAAAACGCCATCGGCGCGCATCAGGCGAAGCAGCTCGCGCCCCGGCCGGGCCGGCTTCTCCTGGAGCGCGGCGGCCAGCTCGGGCGCCAGCGCGGGAGCCTCGGCCGGCTTGGCGAGGGTGCCGTGCACAGCCACCAGGACGGCGCCGCGCAACTGCAATTCCTCCTCGCCATGGGGGCGGACCGACCAGTACTCATCGGGAATGAGGTCGTCCTGATCGAGGAACCGCGCCAGCAGGCGCGCCGCCTGACGCCCCCGGCGCACCCCTCCCGAGCGGACCAGCGAGCTCACCAACCGGACGCCCGCATCGAGCGCCGCCAGCTTGCGCCAGCCCGCGTCCGCCAGCGCGTCCCGGAGCAGCGGGCGTCCCGCAATGCCGAGGCTGCTCAACCGCCGGAGCAGGGTGGCCTGCGATACTTCCGAACCGGCCCACTCCCGCCAGGCCTCCGCGGGCACCGGGGTGCGATGGATATACAGGTCTTCGAGGAACCGCCGGGCAGTCACCCAACGCCGCCCGGTGGCCGGGTCCATCAGTTGCAACAGAGGACCGTGCCGCCGCCAGACCACCACAAAGTGCGTGACGCCGCTGGGAAGGCGAACCACGGCGATGGCCGGAAGCGCGTTGGCTTCCGCCAGCAGCAGGTGGTCGGCGGGAAGCATGACCTGCTCGGCATTGAGGCCGAGCTGCCGCGCCACCTCTTCCATGGTGTCGATGGAGCTGCCGTCCACATCGGTCTGGCAGGCTTCGCGCAGGCGTCCGTAGCTGGCGTGGATTCCGAAGCCTTCGAGCAGGCTCTTGAGCGAGGCGGGTCCGCAATCCATACCGGACGCCTGCACGACTTCGGGGACGAAGAATCGGCGCCGCGTCTTCATTGGGGCGCCGCCAGGAGGCGCCCGGCAGTGCGCAGCGGCAGGGCGGCCGGCGCGAAATAGCCGGACAGATTCTTGCAGCTCTTGTGGGGCGGACCCCCTGGTCCGCGGCCGACGCCCTCGTCGGCCTTCTCGATATGACGCGATGAGCTTGCTTGGTCGCGAACAGGCCGGCCGGGGGGCCGGCCGCGGACCAGGGGGTCCGCCCCACAAAAGTGCCGAACACCTGCGGGGGGCAGCCGCTCGGAGGATCGCCGCCGCATAGTCATTGAGGCGCCGCCAGCAGACGGCCGGCAGTGCGCAGGAGCAGCGCGGCGGGTGTCAGCCGCTCGGCTTCGGCCACTGCCGGGAGGAAGAATCGCCGCCGCATAGTCATTGAGGCACCGCCAGGAGGCGCCCGGCAGTGCGCAGGAGCAGCGCGGCGGGCGTCAGCCGCTCGACTTCGACCTCGACCGAGCCCGGCAGCCCGTGTTGCAGGGGCACCCGGAATGCCGCCGTGGGAGCGATGCCGAGTTCGACGCGGACCTGGCCGTCGCGGACCTCGCCCGCCACCCTGGAAACTGTGGCCGGGATGCTGCCGTACTGCGCCCATGGGAAGCCATCGAGACGCATGCGGGCGCGCTGGCCCACGCGGATGCGGCCCAGCGCGGCGGAGGGCGGAAACTGCGCCACCGCGCGCAGCTTTCCGGAGGGAACAATGGCGCCCAGCTTTTCGCCCGACTGCACCACCGCGCCGGGCCGCAGCACGGCCACATCGCCAAGCGTGCCGCTCACCGGCGCGCGGATGGATCTTCGTTCCACCTCGTACTCGAGCCGCTGGATGGTGGCCAGGATGGTCGAGCTGTCGCTTTCCATCTTCTCGGTCTGGCCCTGAAGATTGAGGGACTCGACGCCGCGGTCGCTTTCGCGTGTGCGCTGCTCGCTGTCCAGGCGTTCGGCCTCCAGGCGCAGCCCGTCGGCGGCGTGGCGCTGCCGCTCGGCATCGAATTTGGCCTGCTCGTAATCCCGCTCGGAGGCCAGCTTTTCGGCTCGCAGTAACGCCAGCCGGCTGGCGTTGGCTTCGGCCTGCCGGGCGGCTGCATCGGCCTCCTGGAACCTGGCGGCAGCCTGCTCCACCGCGGTGCGGGTGGCCCGCTGCTCGCGCGTGCTGGATTGATTCACATTGGCAATCTGGTCGCGCAGCGAGGCGATCTGCGGGGACAACCCGGCCAGGCGGCGCCGCTCTTCCTGCACCTGGAGGCGCTCGGCGTTGGAGTCGAGCTCGACCAGAATTTCGCCGGCCCGCACCTGCCGCCCCAGAACCAGGTTGGTGGTCTCGACACGGGCGGTGACCGGCGACTGGACCAGAGTAGCCTCCTGGTCGATTTCGAGGCGGGCCGTGGAGGTGACCTCATACCGCGTGATGGCAGCCAGGAAAAACCATGCCAACCAGCCAGCCAGCAGCGCGGTTACCAGAGTGAGCACCAGCAGTGAGCCTCGGAACCGGTCGATCCGCAGGGCCTCGACTGTGCGCGGAAAGGGGGTTGACATCCTGGACTTCAAGCCTCACTGTATTCGGTGGCACGCCGTGTTGCAATCGCCGGCAGGTCGTGGAACTAACAGGACCTACTTTGGAAATCAAACGCGATGTTGTCCAAAGAGATTCGCAGGGTAGCGGGCACAACGCGGTAGCAGGGGTGCCCCCTATGCGCTGGGTCTCGACGCGTGGGGCGGGCCCCGCGCGGACCCCCGGGCGGGCCCCCCGGTCCGCGCGGGACGCCCCCGTTGCGCCGCGTCTCGACGCGTGGGGCGGGCCCCGCGCGGACCCCCGGGCGGGCCCCGGGCGGACCCCCCGGTCCGCGCGGGACGCCCCCGTCCGGCATCCGGAGCCGTGCATCAGCCTCTGGCAAGGAACGATGGAGGCCGACCAGGGGGTCGGCCGCGGACCAGGGGGTCCGCCCCACCAATTCTGTTTCTGTTTCTGTTTCTGTTTCTGTTTCTGTTTCTGGCGGTCGAGGGGGGACGCCGGCGCCGGCCTATGACCTCCGCGCGGCCAGCACCGCGGCGACTTTGGCCAGCAAAAGGTCGACGTCCACCGGCTTGCTCAGCACCACGTCGGCGCCCAGCATCCTGGCCGTACTGAGGAACATGCCGCCGAAGGCGCCCGATACCGCGATGATGCCAATGCCGGGCGCTTCCTGGCGCAAGGCGCGGATGGTCTCGATCCCCTCCTTTTCCGGCATCACCAGGTCGGTGAGTAACAGGTCTATCCGGCCGGCCAGCGCCTGTTCGAGCGCCTGTTTCCCATTCTCCGCTTCCGTCACCTCATAGCCGGCCTGCTCCAGCGCGAGGCGGAAGAATCTGCGCACTCCGGCTTCGTCGTCCACCACCAGAATGCGGGCTGCGCGAACCTTCTCCGCCAGCATTTCCCCTACTTTATGGGCCAACTCGGCGGGACTGAACGGTTTTTGGATCAGCTCCGTACCCTTCTTCGGGCCGCCGTGCTGCAGGATGGCGTCTTCGCTGTAGCCCGACATGAACAGCACCTTGATGGCGGGCCAGCGTTCCGCCACCCGGCGTTCCAGTTCCTTGCCGCTCATGTTCGGCATCACCACGTCGGTCAGCAACAGGCCGATGCGCTCGTGCGCCCGCTCGCAGATTTCGAGCGCCTCGCCGGCGCTCTCCGCCTGAATCACGCCGTAGCCGTGGGCCAGCAGCGCGGCCGCTGCGTACTTTCGCACCTCCGCCTGGTCCTCCACCACCAGGATGGTCTCCTTGCCTCCCATCGCCGGAACGGCCTCCGGCTTCCCGGAATCCTCCGGGTTGCCCGCCACTCGCGGCAGATAGATCCGGAAAGTCGCCCCCTGGCCCGGAACGCTTTCGGCCTCGATGTAGCCGCCGCTTTGCTCCACGATGCCGAGCACCATGGACAACCCAAGCCCGGTGCCTTTGCCGACCTCCTTGGTAGTAAAAAAGGGTTCGAAGATGTGCTGCCGCGTCTCTTCGCTCATGCCCTCGCCGGTGTCGCTCACCGCCAGCAGGACGTAGCTGCCCGCGCGCGCTCCGGGCCGCGGCCGGGCATCGCTCTCGCCCCACTCGACATCCCCCGTCCGGATGGATAACTCGCCGCCCTTCGGCATGGCGTCTCGCGAGTTCACCGCCAGGTTCATCACCACCTGCTCCAGTTGATGCGGGTCGGCGCAGATGGTGGCGGATTCCGCCTCCAGCTCCACGCGCAGCTCCACGTCTTCGCCCAACAGGCGCCCCAGCATCGGTTGCATTTTGCGCAGCACGCGGTTCAAATCGAGCAGGCGCGGCTTCAGCACCTGTTTGCGGCTGAAAGCCAGGAGTTGCTGCGTCAATCCCGCCGCGCGCTCCCCGGCGGCCAGGATCTCCTCGACCCTTTCGCGCAGCGGATCGCCGGCGGCGAGTTCCCCCAACAGCAACCGGCTGTAGCCGTTGATGACCGTCAGCAGGTTATTGAAATCGTGCGCCACGCCGCCCGCCAGGCGTCCCACGGACTCCATCTTTTGCGCCTGGGTCAGCCGGGCTTCCGCCTGCAAACGCTCGGTGATGTCGCGCGTCACCCCCAGCACCTGGGCCGCCCGCGACCGCACATTCGACAACACCGAGGTGGTGATCTCGGTTGGCACCACCGTGCCGTCCTTGCGGACCAGATCCAACCGATGCACCATCCTGAGCATGCTCTGGTCGCCGGCCTCCAGAGCCGCCGGCCCCTCCGCCAGAAGCCTGGCGCAGTATGCGAAGGCCTCCGGGGTAAGGAAATCCCGCAAGTTGATTGCCGCGAACTCTTCGGGCGAGTATCCTGACAGCCGCTTCACCGCCGGGCTGACATAGGTGAACCTGCGCGACTCCAGGTCCAGCAGCCAGATCACGTCCGTGGTGTTCTCCGCGATCAACCGGTACCGTTCGTCGCTTCGAAGGAGCTCCGCCTGGGTTCTGCGCTGTTCCAGGGCAATCGCCAGACTGCCCGCGGCGCGTTCCATCAGGGCGATCTTGGCGGGGGTGAAGCGGTCCGGGCGCAGGTCGTTGAATTGCAACAAGCCCAGCGTCCGCCCCGACGAGCGCAGCGGAATCAGCGCCACGGATTCGAACCCCTCGCCGTGGCAGCGGTTGCGCGTGCGGCTCTGCCGGTCGGCTTCCGTGGTGGATGCCAGGAGCTTGCTGGTGCAGTTGGTCCAGAAGCTTCCGCTCGCGGTAAAGAACGGCTGGCGCGGGTCGAACCGCCGGCACAAGACATTGCCGCACATGCATTCCAGCACCGGATTGCCGTGGCTGTCGCGCAGCATCTCCTGGTGCGCGTCGCGCGCGCACAGGGAATTCTCGGCCTCCACGAACTCCGGCGGGAAGCCGCGGGTTTCGTAATACGGAAAGTCCTCGCCTTCGCGCAGCCGGACTCCCACGGCGGTACAGCCCGACCACTCCTGTAGCAGGCCGGTGACAGTCTGAATCAGCTCCCGGGTATGGTTCGATGCGTTGAGCAGCCGCAACAGGGCCACCATGGTTTCGCGGTCGGCTTCGTGCTGTTTACGCTCCGTAATATCGTCGAATACCGCGATAAAGTAACCCTTTTCCGGGCTGTACACCGAAACGGACAGCCACCGCGCGATGGGCTTGAAATCGAGGTCGAAGCGTTCCGACCGGCCGGTTTCCGCCACCCGGCCGTAGATCTCGATCAGTTCGGGGTTCGATTCCAAAATCCCCGGCAGCAGCTCGGAAATGCGTTTCCCCACTACGTCGCGCAATCCGGTCAACTGGGCGAAGGCGGCATTCACCTCCAGATAGAGGAAGTCCTCCGCGCGCCCCTCGGGGCCGTACAGCATCTGGCAGTAGGCAAACCCGTTGAGCATGTGCGCGAAAAGCGAGCGGTACCGCTCCTCGCTAAGCCGCCTCTGCTCTTCGGCGCGCTTGCGTTCGGTGAGGTCCACCATCATCGAAAGGACGCGGCGTTGCCCTCCCACCGCAACCACCTCCACGTTGAGCAGGCAATCCACCATGCGCCCATCCGCGGCGCGCATTTGGATTTCCTCACCCACCAGGCGCCCCTGGCGCGCCAGAAGACCGAACAACTCCGTGCGGCCCTCCACCGTGAGCAGCCCCAGTTCGGTGGACGTCTTTCCGATCAGCTCACTCCCGCCGAACCCGAAAGTGGCTTCAAATTGCCGGTTCACCTCCAGGTACGTGCCGTCTTCGAGCGAGCTGATCGCCGCCGGCGCCGGCAAGTGTTCGAAGGCCGTGGCGAACTTCTCCTCCACCTCGCGCCGCGCCTTGTCGGTTTCCAGTTTATCGAGAGCGAACGAGATGTCGAGCGCCACCTCCTCCAGCAGCCGGATCTCCGCCTCCCGGAAGTAGCCTTCCTCGCCGGAGTGAACGCAGAAGGTCCCGCGGACCTTGCCATTGAGGCGGATGGGAAATGCCGCGCATGACCGGATTCCGGAATCCATCGCCAGCGCATAGCAGCCGGCCGCCGGCGCGCCGGGGGACATCGCGTTGCAGACGACCGGCCGCCCTTCCTCCATGGCTGTGCGGGTCACGGCGCACTCCCCGGCGCGGATCGGAAGGGTGAGTCCCCGTGCGCCGGCATCCTGGGCGCAAGAGTGTACGGCGCCGGTAGTTTCGTCCAACCAGGCGGCCCAGGTCATGCGGAAGCGGCCATGCTGCGTGGCCACCCGGCAGATGGTCTCCAACAGTTGTTCGCGCGATTCGGCGCGGACGATGGCCTGGTTCACCTGGCTCAGACACTCGTTCAGGTAGCTCAGCCGTTCGAGCTGTTTCTCGCGTTCCTTGTGTTCCGTGATGTCGCGGAAGGTGCAGGCGAATTGCCCCGGGGCCGGCCGGAAGGCCACCACCTCGAAGTGTTTGTTCAGCCCGGCGTGATAGTTCTCGAAGCGGCACGGTTCGCCGGTCTGGGCCACCCGGCCGTAGGTCTCAATCCAATGTTTCTCCGTGCCGGGCAGCACCTCCATGACAGTTCTGCCCAGGATGTCGGCGGCGTGGAGACCGGTCATGCGCTCGAACGCCGGGTTGACCGCCAGAAAACGGTAGTCCGCCGGCTGGCCCTCGGCGTCCCAAATCATTTCGTGCAGGGCGCAGGCGTCCAGCATGTTCGCAAACAACAGCCAGTAATGTTCCCGGACCGCCGCCGGTGCGGCAACCTGTCTGCCGGACACCAGCCGCCCGACGCAGTCCGTCAAACGCCGCGCGTCCACCGGAAACGGCAGAAAAGCGTCGGCTGCAACCCCGGCGGTGATCCACTCCGCCTCCTCGCCGGCCAAAGTCTCCGAGACCACCAGGATCGGAACGTCACGGAAACAGTGGCGCCCGGCGGAACGAAGCGACCGGCAAAGCCGCCAGCCCTCCAGCTTGGGAGCCGACACGCCGACCACGAACAGATCCGGCGGGTGGCTTTCAAGCGCGGCCACGGCTTCGTCCACACCGGCGAACGCCGCCACGGTGCACCCCGCATCCTGGAGGATGGCGGCGAGCGCCGCCTGCTGGGAGGAATCCAGTGCGACTGAGGCTACGGTCCGTCGCCGGAGCTGTGTCATCGAAGGTCCTTTCGACGCGCGGTGCACAGGTGAGGGTCGGACCTGTGCCTGGGAGCGGGAGCTGCGTCCCACAAATCCGCTAGAGGTAGGGTGACTCCAGTATATTTCATACCGATGTCTCTTATCCAGGCACATGCTTATATCGGGCGTTTCGGGGCAAAACTATACTTGACACCACACACCGTGTGATATACAGTATACGAAGAACACCATATGACGCACACCGAAGGCGCCAATTCCGAGCTTTTCGACAACCTCCGCCTGGAGCTTCGCCGCGGCTGCCTGGTGGTGGGGGTGCTGGCCCAGCTCCACACCGAGCATTACGGCTACGCGCTTCGTAAGGCATTGGACGACCAAGGCTTGGCCATCGACGAGAACACCCTTTACCCGCTGCTGCGGCGGCTGGAGAGCCAAGGCCTGCTGGTGAGCCAATGGCGCGAAGAGGAAAAACGCAACAAGCGCTTCTATCGGCTGTCTCCAGCCGGAGAAGCGGTGCTCGCCGACCTGCTGACGGAGTGGCGCCGGATGAGCTCGGCGCTCGACCGGATTCTGGCCGCCGCTCCGCCGCCCGTTAACCGACCCGAATGAGGATACTACCGATGTCTGCGACCACAACCGACCTTCTCGACCGCTATTTGCACGCCGTGAAATTCTGGCTTCCCAAGCGCCAGCAGGAGGACATCATCGCCGAGCTTGCCGAAGATCTTCATTCGCAGGTGGAAGAGCGCGAGGCTTCGCTCGGCCGTCCGCTCTCGGAGGACGATCTTGCCGCCATCCTCAAGCAGCGCGGTTCGCCCATGCGAGTCGCCAGCGGATATCTGCCGGAACAACACTTGATCAGCCCCGCCGTGGTCCCGGTGTACCGCCTGGTCCTGTGGATTGTCCTGGTGTGGGTGTTGGCGCCGCTGTTCGTCACCATCTTCATCGGCCCGTTCTTCCATTCCGGGCATCCCGCGCGGGTGCTATTCCTGTTCTGCGTCGAAGCCTGGCGAGCCGGATTCATGACGGTGGGCATCGTCACAGTTGTTTTCGCGCTGCTTGATCGCTACCACGCCAAGGTTCCGGGCGTCGATCGCTGGGACCCGCGCAAACTCCCTCGCGTGCCGCCCGCGCAGCCGGCGTCATCGCGCTGGAATTACCTCGGCGGAGCCATTTTCGGCATGCTGGGCGCCATCTTCTGGGTATGCCTGATTTCGCAACGGGGGGAGTTTGCCTTTCCCGCGGGATCGAGCGTAATCCTCGGTCCGGTCTGGCAATACCTCTATTGGCCCGGTCTCGGCCTGACCGTGGCGGGTGCGTGGCTCGACCTGTTCAGCTTCCTCAACCCGGGCATGACGCAGATCCGCTCGAAGGCCCGCATCGCGCTCGACGCCTCGACGCTGATCCTGGTGGCCGCCGTCTTCCAGGCCGCCAACTGGGTGCGGATCGGCGCTCCGAATCTGCCGGCCGCGGATCTGGCCAGGATCACGCACTGGGTCAACGGCACGATCCTGATCACGCTGCTCTCGATCGCCGCCATCGCGTTGGGCGACGCGGCATGGGAAATCCGCCGCCTCCGGCGCGCCGCGCGGCCCAGGCCCGCGGGGATTCTGACGACGATGTAAAACGCCGCAAACCGATGATACCGGCTGCCTTTGGGGCGCGCACTGGTCCGGGTCGGGGGGAAAGTCCGGGGACGATATCGCCTTTGCTACAGGCGCCCCATTTTGGCGGCCCGCCGGCGCACCAGAATCAGCCCAAGGATCCCCGCGCAGGTGAGCGAAATCGACGCCGGTTCGGGCGTCACCAGCGTCAGAGCGTCCTCGCCGATTATGGCGTGGCCCGCCGCCGTCGGGTGTTGGCCGTCCCAGAATAGAAACTGGTTCGGCGTCGCGCAGACCGTGATACCTACCAGGCAGGGGGCGGTGACGTTGGTGAAACCGAAATGCGACGGATTCGCCACAATGCCATCGAGCAGGCCGTAGGTATCCAGCACATGGAGCTTCAAACCATCGGCCGCCGCGAGAAACGAAAGCGAAGGGATAGGCCCCGCGCCATTCACCAGGGTCGTATCGAGACCCAGCGCCAAGGCCGACGCCCCGGCTTCGACGAGTGGCCCGCCCGCGATTGCGTTCGGAGTCTTTCCCAGGTCGGGGACCGTGACCACCAGAAAATTCCGGGCGCCGGCCCCCGCCAGAGTCCCAATCGCGGTATCGATGTTTCCGGCAATCGTGCCGATGTCCGCCGCGATCTGCGCTGACGTGGAACCCGCCGGAATGTCGCTCAGATCGTTGGCTCCGATCCAGATGGTGTAGAGCGCATTCGGGTCGGCCGACGGGTGAGCAGCCGAGAACTGGGCCAGTTGTCCGGTCGGCCCCAGAAGGTCTGTCAACGGGTTCGACGTGTCGAACGCGGCGTTGCCGGTTTCCCCGCTGCCGTATGCATAGTCTGTGCCCCCTAAGAGGCTTGGCAGTAAGGCAGGGAGTCCGAGTTCGGATGCCAAGTCCTGGACCCAAACCGGGCCGTTGCTGAACTGGCCATTGACATAGGGAGGCGCCGGGATGCCGGTCAAGGCGAAAACGTTACCCACATCGGACAAACTATCGCCGAAAGCATAAATGGCGTCGATGGTTCCGGCGTTGGCGCAAGGCAACAACAGTACACCCAGTGCAAGCGCGGCGAATGGCAGAGTTCTTCGACGGGAGAGCATTTCGCTATTCTACTCCGTGCAAATCTCCTTTAGACTCATCCGCGACCGGTGGGTAAGGGCCGAAGGTGCGAATACGCACATCGCGTGCGCTTCGCAGATCGGCGGACGTCAACTTCGGCACGCCGCTTGTATCTGCTGAATGATCCCGGATGGGTGA
>Ga0265316_10003216_pt1 | contig 16594 bp, 16 predicted proteins | sample 4522metaG_FD_202092 | JGI IMG/M metagenome (GOLD analysis project Ga0265316, IMG submission 202092) | Rhizosphere microbial communities from Carex aquatilis grown in University of Washington, Seatle, WA, United States - 4-5-22 metaG | ecosystem: Host-associated > Plants > Roots > Rhizosphere >...
TTCCCGACGACGAGGCGTATTGGGCGAGCGGGCCACAAGCTCGGTTCCGAGAAAGCTGAAGATCTGTCTTGCCGCTTCGGGGCCGGAGAAGACCTGGGAGACGCAGGCACTGATCAGGTCAGGAAATCGAAAGATCGGGCCGACGTTGCGATCGGACTTGAGCACGCCATAAAGCCAGACATGTTCTTCCAGCCACAGCCGCGTTTCGATGACGTCGGACGGCTGGGATTCCACTGTTGCGGTGTGTCGAGAGTCCTGAAATCCGGGCGGTGCAGCGGTGAGCATGGTGCGTACCTCTGTTCTCTGATTCGGCAATCGCTCGGATGAGCGCATGAGTACAGATTAGGGCCAGGGTACAGCATGGTCACGGGTGAATGCGGGCTTTGTCATGGGGATTTCGGCTCCAGTTCATAGCGAGTACTGACGCGGTACGGCCAAGATGGAGGAGTTCAATTTCCGCGAGACAAAAAAAAGCCCGCCGATCAGCGGGTGATCAGCGAGCACAAGACGCATCGCTGTCATCACGGTGCGCCACCGGCTCAGGGAGGAAACGCCGGGCCGAGGTACGAACCTGCAGCAGCCAAATGATAAGGGGATTGGCGGCGATGTGGCCTGAGCACGGGTGTGCCCAGGCCATAGAGCAAGCGTTGCCATGTGCAAGTAGCCAGTTTTCCCATTCAAATTCGGGGAGGGCGCTCGCATTTCTGTCAATGCGCGCGGCGTGGAGACGCCGGCAAGGCCAATGGCTCATGCACTGCAAATGGGCCATCTGGCCGACACCTCAAGGGTGGTGGCGAGATCCAGTTCTACGAGATTGGACCAGCCATGCAGCAACGAGAAAAGCCTCTGAATTGCGGCGACGCCAACAAATGCATGGACAGCCAAGAGCCCGAGCGCATTTCAGCGTGAACTGGCTGCCAAATGCAAAGCACCACGCTTCTGCGCCACCCTATAGTTTCTGCGGGAGGCGTGGGAGAGGGGCTATCTACCAAGGCCATGTACCGAATCGATGTGCTGGTGGCCGGTTTGCGAGGGCTGTTGATTCCCGTTGCTCAGTTCTTTTAGGATGCCGCAGTCGGCTGATTCCTTGGCCTCACCGCACTGGGAACGCAAGCTCTCCAACTGTGCCTTCAGGGCCACCAGCTCATCAATTCGCTGGGTGACATGACCAAGGTGCTCATCGAGCACACGGTTGGCATCTTCGCAACTCTGGGAGGGCTTGTCCTTCAGTCCAAGCAAGACACGAACTTCGTCGAGGCCCATGTCCAGGGAGCGGCAGCGCCGTATGAAGGCCAGTCGCTCAACGTGCTCAACATCGTAGATGCGATAGTTCGTGGCCGTGCGCGCGGGCTCGGGCAGGAGTCCTTCCCTTTCGTAGTAGCGGATGGTCTCCACCTGGGTGCCGGTGAGGTTGGCAAGATCGCCGATTTTCATTGGACGCCTCTCTGTTTGATGAAAGCCAGTGGCTTAAGCCTTCGGGGTGTCGGACGGGACGGGTGTCAGCGATTCCGGCTGATTGAATGCCAGCAGGCGCAGCGCATTGATGACGACCAGGAGGGTGGAGCCTTCGTGGAAAAGCACGGCCGTGCCCATCTTCAAACCCAGGATCGTGGACGGAATCAGCACAGCCACCACGCCCAAACTCACCCAAAGGTTCTGGCGGATGATGCGACTCGTCTGGCGTGACAGGCCGACGGCAAAGGGCAACTGGGTCAGGTCATCGGCCATGAGCGCCACGTCGGCTGTTTCCAAAGCCACATCCGAGCCAGCGGCGCCCATGGCGATGCCCACCGTGGCATTGGCCATGGCAGGCGCATCGTTGACGCCGTCGCCCACCATCGCGACCTTACCGGCGCTCGACCGGAGGTCCATGATCGTCTTGACCTTGTCTTCCGGCATCAGGTCGCCCCGCGCTTCCGTCAGACCCACGCTCTTGGCAACGGATTCGGCAACCTTCTGGTTGTCTCCGGAGATCATCACCAGACGCTCGATCCCCAGTTTCTGCAGGGACTTCATCACTTCAGCAGCAACTGGCCGAGGCGTGTCCATCATGCCCAGCGCACCGAGGTAGCGCCCGCCCAGTCGCACGATCATGGTGGTCCTGCCGTCGGCCACCAGGCGTTCGTTGGCCGTCTTCAAGTCAGCCGGTACGGCTTCGCCTTTGAGTTCTTCGAACAGAACCGGCTTGCCGATGTACACCTCGTCGCCACCGATTCGTGCCTTCACACCTCGGCCAGTGATGCTTTCCAGGCCTTGGACCTGGGGTGCGGCATGGCCATCACCCAACCGCTGCTTGGCGCCTTCCACCACGGCGGAGGCCAGCGGGTGATCGCTGTGCTCTTCCACGGCCAAAGCGATGGACAGCAATTCCTTCTCGTCGACGCCTTGAGCGGCCACGACATCCGTCAGGCGAGGCTTGCCTTCGGTCAGCGTGCCGGTCTTGTCGAAGGCGATGGCCGTGAGCGTGCCCAAGTTCTCCAGCGGGCCACCGCCTTTGACCAGGACCCCACCTCGACCCGCGCGGGCCACGCCGCTGAGTACGGCGCTGGGAACCGAAATGGCCAGCGCGCAGGGACTGGCGGCGACCAACACCGCCATGGCTCGGTAGAAGCTCGCGGAGAAGGGCTCGTCAACGACAACCCATGCGAACAGCAGCAAACCCACGAGCGCCAGGATGAGGGGCACGAAGACGCGTTCGAATTTTTCCGTGAAATTCTGGGTAGGGGAGCGTTGGGTTTCAGCCTCCGTGACCAGTTTGACGACGCGTGCCATGGTCGATTCGCTGGCCTGCCGCGCAACGACCACTTCAAGCGCGCCCGAGCCATTGATGGTCCCTGCGAAGACGCGGTGCTGCGGCGGCAACTTGTCGAAGCCTTGCAACGCGGCCTGCGCGTCTTGGACGGGCCGCTTGTCCACCGGAACGCTTTCGCCTGTCACGGGAGCCTGATTGACGCTGCTTTCGCCCAAGACCACGAAGCCATCCGCGGGCAACCGTTCGTTCGGTCGCACGACGACGGTGTCGCCCACTTGCAGTTGGGCCACGGCGATTTCTTCTTTCTTGCCGTCGCGCCGACGCAATGCCACTTCAGGGGCGAGTTTGGCCAGCGCCTCGATCGCCTTGCGGGCCCTGCCCATGGCGTAATGCTCAAGCGAGTGCCCCATGCTGAACAGGAACAGCAGCAAGGCACCCTCGAACCATTGCCCGAGTGCGGCTGCGCCAGCGGCGGCCACCAACATCAGCATGTCAATCTCAAAGCGCTTGGCCTTGATGTTGTCGATGGTTTCCAGCAGGGTGAAGTAGCCGCCAAACAGATAGGCCATCACAAAGAAGGCCATGCTCACGGTTTCCGTGGCCAGCTTCTGTGATTCCAGCACCCATCCGACCAGCAGCAAGGCTCCCGCGATCGCGGCAAAGATCAGTTCTGTTTTTTCACCGAAGAGTCCACCGGAATGGTCATGGCCTTCATGAGCACCTGATGCATGCTTGCCGTGCTTCTCGTCACCATGCGAATGATCATGGCCGTCACCATGCTCGTGCGCATGATCTGTGTGGTCGGACACCGATGCGAGCTTTTCGGGATGGGAATGGGACTGATGGTCATGTCCATCATCCTTGATGGACGTTGATGAACCAGGCGAGAGAGAGGCGCGGTCTTCGATGCCGAAGCCGCTGAGCATCGTGCGCAGATCCTTCTCTTCGACCTGTTCCCGATCGAACTCGATGCGGACGGAACCCGAGGCATTGACTTCGGCTTCGACGACGCCTTTCAGGACCTTGAGCTTTGCCGTCAAAGTTCGGGCTGCGCGGGGATGTTTCGTTCCCACTCGCAAAAGCATGTGGCCAAAACGATCAGTTAACTTGGCGCCAGCCCCACGTGCGATGTCACGCACTTTGCCCAGGGAGATGACATCTGGGTCGTAGTGGATGCACAGCTCAGGAGTGCCCCCGGTGGCCGCATCAGCGACGTGAGCAGCGGCGATGCCTTCACGCGATTCAAGTGTCTGGATCAGGAGCTTGACGCAGCGATCCCTGATGTCCGGGAGACTGGGCAGCAACAGTGGGATTTCCAATCGAAGCTTTTGAGGCTGGGTCATTTTCGCGACCTTTCTTTTTTGATGGAAGCGGAATCACAGACGCGCCATGGGGCATAAGCGATGAACGAGCCGTATCCTGGGGAAGCGGCCTTGATCAGGACGCTCCCAGGGATGAGTTGGATCCATGGCCGGCATCTCATGGGGTGTTACCCAACGCATCCCGCTTGCGCAACGGCGCAAGGCAGTTTTGAATGTTGACGAAGACGAGGTCGTCGGCCTGGAGGTCCAAATCATTGGGAATGGCCGAGATTCGCCGGGCCTTGTTCCTTGGACTACCGCGCACGTTGTAGGAAACAACGGCAAACCGGGTGTAGGGCGGGTTAGGACCCAGTTCCGAACGGCAGTCCGTCTGCAGGGTCTTCATGGGCGATTCAATGCCGCCCACTTCGACCACACGGGCCCTGCGCCAGCCTTCCTTGCGGCCGTAAGTGTCGGTGTCCATGCTGGCGCATCCAGACGCCAGCAGGGCCAGAAGCAGTGATACCCAAGTCAGTGACTTGATCATGAGAGGTACTCCAGATAGAGGGATCTACGGAGGACCAGGATTGCCTGCGGCGCATGAGAAGCGTTTCGAGCGCGGCAGTAGTCCTCCGAGCAGTCCCGGAGGGTGGCCGACAAGGCAGGGCAATCAGTGGGTGATGGCACATGGCGCATCGAGTCCTCCAGTTGAACAAAGTCAGAACTGGTGGATCCAGCGGCGCGGGAAGCTTGAGGCTGTTGGTTTCAGCGGGGAAGAGCGCTCAGCTGGATCAACTGGGCATACGCCAGTTGGGCTTCTCGGGCGCCTCTTCGAATACCCATGCCCGCCAGGACAGCGGTTCGGGCAAGGCGGTCGAGCTGGTCAGCGGGGCATCAAAGAAATGGAACTCCACGACGGGCGTTGGAACGCTCACATGGCAGTATGGGCAATCTGTATCGGCCTGGCCTTTGTCGGCAACTGACTTTCCGTGCTCCACCGATTTGCCACTGTCCTGGTGCTGATGCACGTGATGCCCGAAGTGGTCGGCGGCAGGGCCGGTCTCATGCGCACAGGCGATGCCAGCCGCCGCCCAACTGAGTTGGAGCGGAAGGACAAACACCAGGAACAGGATCAGCCAGCGGCGCATGGTTGGGCAGTATAGGGAAAGGCGAACAATGGTGCTGAAAGGCCAAGCGGACAGGCAGTCAACAAGCCATGTCAGCGCGTACCTGCATTAGAAACCCTGTAGTGGGCACAGAGTCAAGCGCTATCAGCGTGTCCCTCCCGTCATCGAAGCTTGCCGGAATTCCTTGTACTCATCCTCATAGGCCTGCAAGGCCAACTGATAGCGGATGGCGTTGTCGGCGATTTGCCCACGTTCGACGTCCATGTCCACGGTATTGCTGTCCAGGCTGGTCTGGAGCGGAACGCGGTAGACAAGCGCCACCGTGCTGTTGAATGTGCTTCCTGATGGTTGCGGCAACTGCGACAAGTGTCCCGCGGCCGTCTTTCGAAGGTCACTGGGATCGGTGCCCTCTGAGCGCTGGTTGTTCACGGCGTTCCGCAGGCTGGTCCGGAAATCGAGGTCTTTGGCCTGGTAGTGAGGGGTATCGACGTTCGCGATGTTGGAAGCCAGTATTTCCTGCCTCTTGGAACGCAGCAGGATCGCGTGCTCTTTGAAACCGTCCTCCTCCTGTTCCCCAGAAGGATTCGTCGGTGGAACCACTGGAGGCGTCAAGCGGGGCGATGGCACCGCCGGCGTGGAGGGCAGTGGCAGATTCATGGAGATGGGTTTGATCATGATGCGGTCTCTGGTGTTGAATCGGATGCCGGATCGAAGATTGATGCTCAGCAGGCACAAGGAGGTCGGTTTGGCGGTAGCACAAACCTGACAGTCACTGGACGGCGGCCCTGGAGGTGCAACACGGCGGTGATCCTGGTTTCTGGAGGTAGCTCGAAAATGCCTTGAGGGCCGAGCAAACCGCTGTGGGGGCTTACCGCCGCGCTGCGCCTGCCGTGCGGACCATCCCAGCTCAAAGTGGCACGCGCGATGTGCAGGCCGGCGGTCATGGCTTGACCGCACAATCGGAAGTGCAGGGCTGAGCGTTGGAGCATCAACTCGCAGACCAGCCAGGAGACCACCGCGCGCATCAGTTCATCTGATGTGGTGCTGGATCCTGAAGGCTGAACCTGGGCTGCCACCTCCGGCGCGCGCCATGAATGGGCCGTAAACGGAGCTTCATCATTGGCAGCGAGACGCGCAGCCACGACCCGGATGCACAGCAAGGAGCCGAAGGATCGGAGCGTCGTGTACCTCATGGCATTTGCTCAGGGAGTGAGGGGCATGCCATCCACAAACGGGTGGAACGTATGCTCATGGCCTTCTTCCTTTGGCTTTGCCGTCTTGTTTTCCAGCGGGCGGCTGACCATGAGTACCCGATGCCGTGCCGGTCGAATTCGGTGGCGCTTGCCGTTCCGAAAATCGTTTGCCGTTCAGTCGATGCCGGAGAGCATCGGTGTACTTGGGCTGTGAGGTTGGTGTCACCTTGGGAGGGTGATGCGCCAGCCACCAGGCAAACAGAAGCAGTGCAAGCACCCCACACAGTCCCAAAGCCAACCACACCAGGCCCAACTCCTTGTGGGTGAAGGGCGTGGTCATGTAAGGGCCCCTTGCGCGCGCAGGACTGGCCGCTGCGCTCCGGTGGCTACGGGCGTTGTCTGGATGGATGCAATCAAGGGCAGGTGGGCACTACCGCGTCTGCCATGGCAAAACATGGGCACGGCCAATGAACTTCGCATCGAATTCTCCAAGCGTGATGGGAGGAATTCGACGAGCAGAAGCCGTCAGTTCATGACGGATTCATTCGAAGCGGATGGAAGCCAGGAATGGACGAACTGCTCGCCGATTTACAGCGAGGATGTCCAATTGGGGCGTTCGAGACGGCGGCGATCGGCCGAGGAATACGCAATCACCGGTGCACGGTAGAGGAAAGTCTGGACGGAGGTCGGTGTCACCGTGGTGTGCTGGGGCAGCAGCTGGGGCATCTGGAGATGGCAGAGGCCGCAATCCTGGTCAAGCTGCAATGACAACTTGCCTTTGCCATTGTCTTGATCTGCTCCTGCCTGCGCCCTGTGTTCATGCGCATGGTGCCCGAAATGCCCGGCCGCACTGCCAGTCTCGTGCTGGCAATAGGCCGCGGCCGCAGCATATCCAAGCTGCAGCGGCACAATCAACAACAAGAAAATGGCAATCAGGCGGCGCATCGCAAAAATGTATCACCATCAAATGGGTGTGCCAAGGATGGATGACGAGACATGAGCATGCAGATGCCCACTATTCCCGTCACCAAAATCGCTCCGGCAATGCCAGCACATCAATCGAACAGTCTCCTCAGAAAACTGCCTCCATGGCTGGAGCCATGACCAGACTTTTGATGGCCGCCGCCATGTTCACGCCGACCATGGTGTTCACCACGTCCTGTCGAAATGCCGGGATCCATGTGGGCCTGCGTCGACACGGGGTCGCGCTGGCTCTGTTCAATGATTTTGTCCAACTCTCCTCGGTCCAGCCATACGCCCCTGCATTGCGGGCAGTAATCGATTTCGACGTTCTCGCGATGGCTCATCGCAAGTTGAACGGTTTTGCAAGCGGGGCATTGCATGAAGATTCCTTTCTTTGATCAGACGGTGTCAATTCAGCGCATCAAACCTTGAAGTTGCATTAGCCTTGGCTTATGCACGGTTCATATCAACTGGCGATGGCAAGGACGTTGATCCAATGTGGCGTGCCATAGAGAAGAGGGGAGCTGGTTGTCAGCCATGATTCGCTTGCTTCGAAACCAGCCTGACCTAGGGCGTTCAGAACCTCCGAGAGACGGTAGTACACATAGTGTCGCCCATCCTCGATGCAGCGTTCTCCTTGTCCCTCTTGAAGAGCAAGGAACAACGTTCCGCCAAACACGAGTGCTTGGTGCAGGCGCATCAGTACTGGAACGAGTTGCGCCCTTGGCAGGTGGAGCAGGGAAGCGCAAGCCCAGATGCCATCGAAGCTGCGCTCAAAGGCAATGTCTTCGAGACGAAGCACCATGCATTCGACGCCAGAGTAGGCATAAGCGAGGCTGGCCATGGCGACTGAGGAGTCGATTCCAAGAGCGACATGGCCTGCACGCTTGAAGGCGCGAAGATCCCTGCCTGAACCGCAACCCGCATCCAGGATACGTGCTCGTCGAGGCAGCTTCGCCAGGAAGCGTTCCCTGGGTGCGGACGTGTCGGCATCGAAGGTGAGGGAAAAATACTCCTCCGCCTTGTCCTCGTAGAAATTGCCTGTGGTCGACATCAAGCTCTTGTTCCTCGAATGCGGTCACTGTTCGGGCGCTTCGAGCATGTAGCCCATGCCTCGCACCGTGAAAATCATCTTCGTCTCTTGCCCTTCATCGATCTTGAGTCGCAGGCGACGCACGGCCACATCGATGACGTTGGTGTCGCTCCCGAAGGGCATGTCCCATACCTGGGAGGCGATCAGTGATCGCGGAAGGACTTCCCCTTGGCGACGCATCAGAAGTTCCAGCAGGCCGAATTCCTTGGGCGTCAGATCGATGTGGGTCCCTGCACGGTGCACGCGGCGGCGCAACAGGTCCAACTCCAGATCACCGATGCAGATCGAAGGGAGGCTGCTGGCGTCGTCCGAGCGTCCACGCAGGATGGTCCTGACGCTGCACAGGAGTTCCGAGAAGGAGAACGGCTTTTTGAGAGAGTCTTCAACGCCACGCTGGAGCGTGTTGACGCGACATTCATGATGGTCGCGTCCATTCAAGAAAAGAACTGGAATCAACGAATCCTGACGCCGGAGCGCCTGCAGCAGTTCACAGCCCGTCATGCCTTTCAGTGCGGTGTCGATGATCAAGAGATCGAACATCTGCAGCGATGCCAATTTCAACGCCTCAATGCCGCTTTTGGCAAGGTCGACGGCGAATCCGGCCTCGCTCAAACCGAGGCGGTAGTGGTCGCCAGTCTTGAGGTTGTTTTCGACGACCAATATCTTCGCCTGCACACTTGTCATGCTTGCGAATTGTGCCGATGAATACCGGCCTAAACCAAACATGACAAAAATGTAATTTTCAAGACGCCGCCTTGAAATGCTGGGAGCTAGAAAATCTATAGCGGCTTCAGCCTTTTGGCATTTGGGCATGAAAGTGGATTCAATTCGAACCACATCGGCACACTCATTGCTGATGACATTTGTGTCATTGCAAAGGAGCCATCATGGGTGCCACTTCCAAACATACTAGAACTGCCGCGAAGCCTCCAGAGGATCGCGAGCCGCAGCGCAGCCCTGTTGTCAAAGACGAGGACGTAGAACCCCAAGCCGACAATCCCAAAACGGCGCCGGATCGGCATGCCCACAGTATGGAGGCCAGCAATGCGGACGGGCATGTGGCCCAAAGCGAGACCGAGCAACCTAGACAAGCTTGACTCATTGCCCTGTGAAAAATCACAGAAATCTTGGCGAAGGGTATTGACTCTGTAGTCGCTACAGGGATTCCAATTGATTCAAAGAGATGGATCTTCAGTCGATGTGTATTGACCCAGCGGTTTCTGCACAGGTCAGGCTGCTAAAGCATAAGCCTCAGCGGGGGTCTTCATGCCCAGCGCCTGATGAGGGCGCCGGTGGTTGTAAAAACCGATCCAATCCGCGATCACACGGCTGGCGTGCTGCAGGGTTTCGAACCGGTGGCGGTGCACGCACTGGTCTTTGAGCGTTCTGATCACGCGCTCGACCATGCCGTTTTGCTCCGGGCTGTATGGGGTGATGAACTCCTGCTGCAGCCCGTAGCTCTTGACCAGGGCCGTGTAGCTGCGGCTGGTGAACACCAGCCCGTTGTCTGACCTCAGCAAGAACGGATGCCTCACCTTGCCCAGGCAGCCATAGCGAGCGATCAAGGCTTGCTCTAAGGCCGCCTCAGCGGTCTTGGATCGGCCACTGCGGCTGAGGTGCCAGCCCAGCAGCTCGCGGCTGTAGCAATCGATCACCAGGGCCAACGATGCCCAACCATCACGCCCTGTCCACACGCGGCACAAATCGGTGGCCCAGCGCTCGTCTGGCGCCTTGGCCACAGAGGGCAAAGCCTGGATGCGAGGCCTGAAGCCCACCGGCCGTTTGCGCACCTGCCAGCCCTTTAGCTGGAAGATGCGCTGCACGGTGTTCTTGTTGAATCCAAGCAGGTGCGCCACGGTGCGGTAACCAAACGACGGGTTCTCTTCGATCATCGCCTTGATGGGCTTGACGAAGTGATCCTGAACCTTCGGTGCAGCCTTGGTGCTGCGGTAGTACACCGTGCGCCGAGGCATCTCGAACCACTGGCACAGCTTGACCAGGCTGACCTTGAATCCGTCTTCAGCCAGTCCCTGCTGAAGGCCGAGGATCATTTCTCGTCCTCGTTGCCCAGCAGGGACGCCAGCTTTTTTCTGGCACGCAACTCCAGCATGGCTTCGCCATAGGCCTCCTGCAGTTCGCGCAGTTGCTTCTCGTACTGCTCTTTGACTTCCAAGGGCTTGGTGCGCAGGGCGTTCTCCATGCCGCGCTTGCCTTCATCGACCCACTGCTCAACCTCGGACGGATTGAGATCGAAGGCCCGGCTGGCCTCCGAGATCGTGGTCTTGCCTTGGACGATGTCCAGGACCAAGGCAGTCTTGCGCTTGGCTGTCCAGCGCTTGATGTCGTCTTCCATCAGGGTGCTCATCGTCGTTTCCTTCAACGTTAACACCTGAGCAGGAATTCACTGGGTCAATACAGATGTACATGCCAGACAACTTCCTTCACGTGCATTTGTCAGGCTTAACTCATTTCTGATCCACAAGACATTTTTTCAACCTATACTTGCCGCTCCATGCGTCGCTTGCTTTGCTTGTTCCTGCTGATTTGGTTTCCGCTCCAGATGTCCTGGGCTGCGGTGGCCAGCTATTGCCAGCATGAAAGCAACCCTGCCGCGCAGCGCCATTTTGGGCACCACGAGCACATCCATCTCGATCCGCAGCATGGGGAGCGTCCTGGCGATAAAGCCGCAAAGGACAAGAGCGGCGGCGACAAAAAGGCCAGTGCCGACAACGACTGCACCGTCTGCCACATGAGCGCTGCCTCGCCGGTCAGTGAGACGCACACCCCTGAGGTGGCGTCCAGCAGGGAATGGTTTGGCCACTCGATCGAGGGCTACGCCTCTAACATTCCAGCGGGACCTGAGCGTCCCGACATACGTCTCGCCGTTTGATTCGGCGAGACGGCTGCTGCGCAAGCTTTTTTCCTGTCTTCAGTTAGCGAGGCCATGGCCTCTCTCGCCGGATTCCTTCTTGTTGTTCCCACAACCCGGAGAATTCGATGTACAGGCACATGGTGCCGATGACAACGTTCGCGTTGGTCACGGCCACACTTTTTTCTTCCACCACCTTTGCTCAAGTTAGCCCGTCCGATTCGGATGGGCAGGCCGTGCACAAGGCGGTGCCCGTGGCACAGCCCCTGACGCTGAGCGAAGCCATCAGGCTGGCGCTTCAGTTCAGCCCGCAAATCGTGGCGAATCAGCAGGAACTGGCGGCCAGCGAAGGGGCCGTCATTCAAGCGGGTGCGCGTCCCAACCCGGAAGTCCAAGCACTGCTGGAAGACACGCGGCGAGACAGCCGAACGACCACGGTGCAGTTGAGCCAGCCCATCGAGTTGGGCGGTAAACGTTCAGCGCGGATCTCGGTCGCCGAGGCCGCGCGGGCTCAAACCGCCGTGGACATCGAAGGGCGTCGCGCGCAGATCAGGGCGGATGTGGCCGATGCGTTCTTTGCCGCAGCCATCGCTCAGGAACGGGTGAAGCTGGCGCAGGCCTCCGTCGACTTGTCCATGCGTGGCACGGATGCGGTCTCCAAGCGGGTTCAGGCCGGCAAGGTCTCTGCGGTGGACGAGACGCGGGCAAAGGTCGCTCACGCTGGTGTCCGGCTGGAGTTGCTTCAAGCGCAGAGCGAACTTCGATCCGCTCGCCAAGGGCTGGCAGCCCTGCTGGGGCCAGCATCTGCCGTTCGTGCTCAGACGCTGGTCTGGCAATCGGGTGTCCAACCAGCCGCTCGCAATCTGGAGGCTTCGCAGTTGTCGGATGTACCGGTGCTACGGCAGGCACGCCTGGAGGTCGACAAGCGGCAGGCCATGGTCGAGCTTGAGGAAGCCCGCCGCGTTCCGGACGTCACCGTGACATTAGGTGCCAAACGCGATCAGCAGGTCGGGCGCAACCAGGCGGTGATCGGCCTGGCCATTCCGATTCCTGTGCTAGATACCAATCGCGGCAACCTGCTGCAGGCCTTGCGCCTGCGTGACAAGGCCGAAGCGGACTTTCAAGCAACGCGGATCCGCGTCGAGACCGAGTGGGTGCAATTGACGGAGCGTCAGCGCTTCGCTCAGGCAGAGGTGGACGTTCTGCGTAGCGAGGTACTGCCGGGCGCCGAGAGCGCTTGGCAGGCCGCCACGACCGGCTTCGAGTTGGGAAAGTTCAGCTTCCTCGACGCCCTGGATGCTCAACGGACCTTGCTCCAGGCCCGCGCCCAGTACCTGCGGGCGCTCAATGAGCTGTACCGCACCAACGCCAACATCGATCGCCTGCTGGGGACCAGCGGCGAAGAACAGACGACGTCCAAGCCATGAGAAAGCATTGCATGACACGCTCCCAATCACAACGCCAAGCTGGGCGCATCAGCCAAAAGCAACTCATCGCCATCATCGCCATCGTTTTGGCGGGGTTGGGCGCCAGCGCATTTGTGCTGACACGGTCTCCCAGCGCGCCTGCCGGCGAAGCGGCCGAGGAGAGCCATGGCCACGGTCACGGCGAGGCCAAGGGGCACGACGACGCCGAGCACCACGGCGAGAAGAAGTCCGAGTCCGGCCACGACGAGGCGAAGGGACACGATGACAAGGAACACCATGAGAAGGCCGAGGAGCATGGGGCGCATGACAAGCATGAAGGCGAAACCGCTCCTGAGAAGGGCGCTGCCGCCGCCAACGCTGGCAAGCACGAGGAAGGCGAGGAAGAGCCTGTCTCTCTGAATGCCCAGCAGATCGCAGCAGCGGGCGTTGAAGTCCAAGCGGCACAACCTGGCAAGATCCTTTCGACCGTGCAACTGTCCGGCGAGATCAAGTTCAACGAGGATCGCACGGCACACGTTGTGCCCCGTGTCGGTGGCGTCGTCGAATCGGTGTCGGCCAACCTCGGGCAGCAGGTCAAGAAGGGCCAGGTCCTCGCGGTCATTTCCAGCGTGGTGCTGTCCGAACAGCGCAGCGAGTTGCAGGCGGCCCAGAAGCGCCTGACCTTGGCACAAACCACCTACGACCGAGAGAAAAAGCTCTTCGAAGACAAGATCTCGCCGCAGATGGATCTTCTGCAGGCGACCCAGGCCCTGCGCGAAGCCGAGATTGCGGTCAACAACGCCAACCAGAAGCTCAAGGCATTGGGTGCTTCGCCTTCGGCTGGGGCATTGAATCGCTACGAGCTGCGCGCACCGTTTGATGCGGTCGTGGTCGAGAAGCACATCGCTCTGGGCGAGTCTGTCAAAGAAGACGCCAACGTGTTCACGCTGTCCGACTTGTCCACCGTTTGGGCAACGATCAACGTGCCTGCCAAGGACCTGAACCTGGTGAAGGTGGGCGAGAAGGTCACCGTGCGATCCAGTTCCTTCGACGCCACGGCAAAGGGCACCGTGACCTACGTCGGATCGCTGATCGGCGAGCAGACGCGCACGGCTACCGCCCGGGTGGTGTTGACCAATCCCGACCTGTCGTGGCGTCCTGGCCTGTTCGTCAATGTCGCCGTGACTTCCGGCGAGACGGAAGCACCCGTGACCGTGACGGCTGGCGCGGTGCAGACCATGGAAGGCCGCCAAGTCGTATTCGTCGAAGTCCCGGGCGGCTTCCAGGCCAAGCCTGTGGAGGTCGGTCACACCGATGGCAAGCGCACGGAAGTTGTCAAGGGCTTGAGCGCCGGTACCCGCTATGCGGCGACGAACAGCTTCGTCATCAAAGCTGAAATCGGCAAGGCTTCGGCCGAGCACGAGCATTGAGCACGAGGTCCACCCATCATGTTTGAACGCATCATCCGATTTGCCATTGAGCAGCGCTGGCTTGTGCTGCTGGCCGTCTTCGGTATGGCCGCCCTGGGCGTCTTCAGCTATCAGAAGCTGCCCATCGATGCCGTGCCGGACATCACCAACGTCCAGGTCCAGATCAACACCCAGACACCTGGCTATTCGCCGCTGGAAACCGAACAGCGTGTGACCTACCCGCTGGAGACAGTGATGGCGGGCCTGCCCGGCCTGGAGCAGACCCGCTCCCTGTCGCGCTACGGCCTGTCCCAGATCACCGTGATCTTCAAGGACGGCACCGACCTGTACTTCGCGCGCCAACTGGTGAACGAGCGGATCCAGGAAGCCAAGGAGCGGCTGCCGCAAGGCGTCACCCCAGCCATGGGGCCCATCTCCACAGGCTTGGGCGAGATTTACATGTGGACCGTCGAAGCCAAGGACGGCGCCAAGAAGCCGGATGGCACGGCTTACACGCCGACTGACTTGCGCGAGATCCAGGACTGGATCATCAAGCCTCAACTGCGCAATGTGACAGGCGTGACCGAGATCAATTCCATCGGCGGCTATGCCAAGGAATACCAGGTCGCGCCCAGCCCCGAGAAGCTCATGGCGCATGGCCTGACGTTGGGCGACGTGGTCAATGCCCTGGAGCGCAACAACGGCAACGTCGGTGCGGGCTACATCGAACGCGAAGGCGAGCAGTACCTGATCCGGGCACCGGGGCAGGTGCGTGGCACCCAGGACCTGGGCAGCATCATCGTCAAGCAGACGACGGATGTGCCCATCCGCATCCGCGACATCGCGGAAGTGGGGCAGGGCAAGGAGTTGCGCACGGGCGCCGCCACTGACAACGGCCGAGAGGTCGTCCTGGGCACCGTGTTCATGCTCATTGGCGAGAACAGCCGCAAGGTTTCGCAAGCAGTTGACATCAAGATGGCGGAGATCAACAAGTCCCTGCCAACTGGTGTTCATGCCGTGACCGTCTACGACCGGACCGTCCTGGTGGACAAGGCGATCGCCACGGTGAAGAAGAACCTGATGGAAGGCGCCATTTTGGTGATCGCCATCCTCTTCCTGTTCCTGGGCAACATGCGGGCCGCGGTGATCACCGCCATGGTGATCCCGCTGTCCATGCTCTTCACCTTCAGCGGCATGGTCAGCCAGAAGGTCAGTGCGAACCTGATGAGTCTGGGTGCGCTGGACTTCGGGATCATCGTCGATGGCGCGGTGGTGATCGTGGAGAACTGCGTGCGCCGCCTGGCGCATGCGCAGGCGCATCACGGCCGAGAGTTGACCTTGCGAGAGCGCTTCCATGAAGTCTTCGCGGCTTCGCAGGAGGCCCGTCGTCCGCTGCTGTTCGGGCAACTGATCATCATGATCGTCTACCTGCCCATCTTCGCGTTGGCCGGTGTGGAAGGCAAGATGTTCCATCCGATGGCGTTCACCGTGGTGACGGCGTTGTTGGGTGCCATGATCCTGTCCATCACCTTCATCCCCGCTGCCGTGGCGCTGTTCATCGGCAAGAAGGTGTCGGAGACCGAAAACGTGGTGATCCGCACCGCCAAGCGCTGGTATGAGCCCATGCTGAACACGGTGATGGGTGCCAAGCCCGTCGTTCTGACGGCGGCTGCTGTGCTCGTTCTGGTCTGCGCCGTGGTGGCTTCTCGCATGGGCAGCGAGTTTGTGCCCAGTCTGAACGAGGGCGACTTCGCTGTGCAGGCGCTGCGCATTCCCGGCACCAGCTTGACCCAGTCGGTGGCCATGCAAACCAAGCTGGAAAGCCATCTGAAGGCCAAGTTCCCGGAGATCGAGCGTGTGTTTGCACGCACCGGTACCGCCGAGATTGCGGCCGACCCGATGCCGCCCAACATTTCGGACGGGTACGTGATGCTCAAGCCGGTGGACAAGTGGCCCGAGCCGCGCAAGACACGCGACGAGATTTTGGCCGCCGTTCAAGCGGAAGTGGCCAAGCTGCCGGGGCAGAACTACGAGTTCTCCCAGCCGATCCAGTTGCGCTTCAACGAGTTGATCTCCGGGGTGCGCAGTGACGTCGCGGTCAAGCTGTTCGGCGATGACATGGATGTCCTCAACAACACGGCCAACCAGATCGCGAAGGTGCTGCAAGGCATCCCGGGCTCGTCCGAGGTGAAGGTGGAACAGACCACGGGCCTGCCCATGCTGACCATCAACATCGACCGCGAGAAGGCGACGCGCTATGGCCTGAACATCGGCGACATCCAGGACACGCTGGCCACGGCCGTGGGTGGCAAGGAGGCTGGGACGCTGTTCGAGGGCGACCGTCGCTTCGACATCGTCGTGCGCCTGCCTGAAGACGTCCGCACGGACCTGGAAGCCGTTCGACGCCTCCCCATCGCCTTGAAGGGTGGAGACGGCGAGGGCGCGCGCTTCATTCCGCTGTGCGAGGTGGCTTCCATCGAC
>Ga0265316_10003221_pt1 | contig 16582 bp, 12 predicted proteins | sample 4522metaG_FD_202092 | JGI IMG/M metagenome (GOLD analysis project Ga0265316, IMG submission 202092) | Rhizosphere microbial communities from Carex aquatilis grown in University of Washington, Seatle, WA, United States - 4-5-22 metaG | ecosystem: Host-associated > Plants > Roots > Rhizosphere >...
CGGTGCTCACCATCTCCATGTCGAGGCCCGCGCGCGCGGCTTTGAGCGCCGCCTCGGTGTGATCGGCGGCATAGCCGTGGACGACCATTTCGGCCACCGAGTTGTAGTCGCTCACCACGAACCCGTCGAACTTCCACTCGCCGCGCAGGATCTGGCGCAAGATGAACTCGTTACCGGTCGCCGGAACGCCGTTGAGGTCCTCGAACGCGCTCATGAACGTGGCCACTCCCGCATTGCGTGCGGCCTGGAACGGCGGCAGGTAAACGTCGCGCAGCAGGATCTCCGGAATCCACGCGCTGTTGTAGTCGCGGCCGCTCTCCGCCGCGCCGTACCCCACGTAATGCTTGGCGCAGGCCGCGATGGAGCCGGGGGCGTCGAGCGACGGGCCCTGGAAGCCGCGCACCATCGCCCCGGCGAACACGCTGGCCAGGTAAGGGTCCTCGCCGAGTCCTTCCGCGATGCGGCCCCAGCGCGGATCGCGGGCCACGTCGATCATGGGAGCGAAGGTCCAGTGAATGCCCTCCGACGAGGCCTCGCGCGCGGCCACTCGGGCGCCCTGCTCGACAAGATCCGGATCCCAGGTCGCCGCTTGCCCCAGCGGGATGGGCAGCACGGTGCGATACCCGTGGATTACGTCCTGCCCGAAGATCAGCGGGATGCCGAGACGGCTCTCCTTGAGGGCGATGCGCTGCGCCTCGGCGCGGTCTTCGAGCCTGCCGGTGTTGAGAAACGATCCCCAACGGCCTTCCCGAATCTCCCGCCGGCTGCTTTCCGAGAGCGCGTTTCCGACCGCCAGGCCCTGGGACATCTGGCCGATCTTCTCATCGAGCGTCATCCGCCCCAGCAGTTGGTCGATGCGCCCTTCAACGTCGGCCGGCGGGGCCGCCGCGAGGAAGCAGACAACAGATACGGAACAGCAAAGGTGTTTGACTATGGACATAGGAACACTCGATTCTAGCAGCTACCGCTTGATTCCCGCGCCGTGCGCGTGGTGGAATGACCCAAATGGACAACCCTCAACCGCGCTTCCTGGGATTGGCCGCCAGGACCATCGTCGCGCACAGCATCACTTACTTCTTCATGGGAGTTCTTGCCGCCACGTTCCTCGACTACAGGGCCGCCTTCGCCCGCCCCGAGATGGCCTGCTGGGTGCGCCAGTTCAATGACCCGTGGCTCATGGCGGGGCCGTTGTTCCAGCCGATCCGGGGCCTGCTGTTCGCCCTGGTCTTCTACCCCCTGAGAGAGATCCTGTTCGGGAAGAAGAACGGCTGGCTGCTGATGTGGTGGATGCTGGTGGCGCTCGGCATTCTCTCCACCTTCGGGCCGGCGCCCGGATCGGTCGAGGGAATGCTCTACACCCGCCTGCCCATCCTGGGCCAGATGACAGGCTGGCTGGAGGTCGTGCCCCAGGCGCTGCTGCTCTCCGCGCTGCTCAGCTACTGGGTCAATCACCCGGGAAAGAAGTGGCTCAATTGGACTTTGGGGGTCGTCTTCGTCCTCCTGCAACTCATGACCGTCGTCGGGCTCCTGGTGGGTAACGCGAAACACTGACGCGCGCCGATCACCCTCGTCTGGCTTCGATTGAGAAGCCCGGGAATGGGTTGCCCACCAGCATCTTCACCAACACCGGCCCGATGATGAACAGGCCTCCGGCCGTTGCAACCCCGCCCGACACGTTCAGACCCATCAGGCTGAGAAGGACATTCAGCGGTGCAGCCAGGAGCACCGCAAACAGGCTGGCCGCAAGCTGCCTCCACCACAAAAAGAACCAGACTCGCGCTCGCTGATCGAGGCGCAGATGGTGGGCGGTCTCGCCGCTCGCCGTCGCCACCACCGCGAGCGAGAAGCCCCTATACGGGCGCGAGACCAAACGGGAAACCATGAGGAAAAGCGCCGCGGAAGAAACGATCAGCCCGCACAGCAGCAGCAAGAAAGGGGCTGACACGGGCAGCGGTCTCGACAGGGGATCCAACTCACGCCGGTTGGCGGCATATGCCATTAGCCCCCGGCTGATCAAAAACAGAAGCACGAATCCGATCAATTGGGTGGGCCAGTATACGCGCCAGAAGGCGCGAAACGCTTCCCAGTAGGAGACCTCCAGAGCGGACCCTTCAGACGCCGCCGACGCAGAGCTGTATCCGCAAGCGCAGGAGTTTGAGCCGAACAGCATAGCCGCCGAACAGGATGGGCAGTTCATACTGGCCTTCAGTGATACCAGATCCTCGCCGCGATCACAAGAAGGCCTGGCCGGCAGCGCCCGCTTCAGGTTCCGATGGCGTGCTTCACTGCCACAACCGGCCGCACCCGGACCTTCACCTCTACGCGCGACCCCAGCCGGTTGATTATCGACATCAGCCGGTCGGCGGTGAAACGCCCGAGGTCCGCATTACGGATGCGAGAGAAGTCGGCCGCCGCGATGCCGGTGCGGCCTTGCGCCGCCCGGACGCTCAGGCCCTCGCGGTCAAGCGCCTTGATGATCTCGGCAGCGAGGATGGCCTTAAATTGCTCAGCGTCCGCGCTGTTGTGCCCCAGGTCGCGGAATACATTCCCGCTTCCCCGCACCACTTCGAGCTTCTCAGCTTTCATCGCAGCTCCAACACGTGTGTCGGCATGAGTGCCGACACGGCACGCTGAAGCGTGCGCCACAGCGAACGGCGCCTACGCCGGCAGCCTGCTTTCCCCCATCAGATACCGGTCGATGCCGTGCGCCGCGTTGCGGCCTTCGCGGATGGCCCATACCACCAGGGATTGGCCGCGCCGCATGTCGCCCGCCGAGAAAATGCCGGGGACCGAGGTCATGTAGTTCTCGTCCGCGGTCACGTTGCCGCGCGCGTCGAGGGCCACGCCGAGCTGCTCGATCATGCCGCTCTTCTCCGGGCCGGTGAAGCCCATCGCGAGCAGCACCAGGTCCACGTCGATGGTGAACTCGCTTCCCTCGATCGCCTCGAACTTCGGCGGCGGCCCGACGCGAATGCCGTGCAGCTTTTCCACGTTGCCCTGCGCGTCGCCGGTGAATCGCGTGGTGGCGGCGGCCCACTCGCGCTGCCCGCCCTCTTCATGCGCGCTCTCGATGCGAAGCTGGAGCGGCCATAGCGGCCAGGGCGTCTCGGGCGAGCGCTCGTTCGGCGGCAGCGGCATGATCTCGAATTGATGGATGGAAGCGGCCTTCTGCCGGTGGCAGGTGCCCAGGCAGTCGGCGCCCGTATCGCCGCCGCCGATGATGACCACGCGCTTGCCCCGCGCCAGCATCGAGGCTTTGCCGTTGATGCGCTCGCCCGCGCAGAGGCGGTTCTGGAGCGGCAGAAAATCCATCGCGTACTGAATGCCCTTGAGCTCGCGCCCGGGCACTTTCAGATCGCGCGGATGCTCGGCGCCCCCGGCCAGCAGGATGACGTCGAACTCCTTGCGCAGGTCCTCCACGGCAACGGTCTTGCCCACGTGCGCGTTGGTCTGGAAGACGATCCCCTCGGCGACGAGTTGCTCCAAACGCCGGTCCAGGATGCGCTTTTCCATCTTGAAATCGGGGATGCCGTAACGCAGCAGGCCGCCGATCCGGTCGGCTTTCTCGAACACCGTGACGGAGTGGCCGGCGCGGTTGAGTTGCTGCGCCCCAGCCAGGCCCGCCGGCCCCGAGCCGATCACCGCCACGCGCTTGCCGGTCCGTGTTTTCGGCGGCTCGGGCCGAATCCAGCCCTCCTTGAAAGCGTGCTCGATGATGGTCTTTTCGATCTGTTTGATGGTGACCGGCGGCTCGTTGATGCCCAGCACGCACGAAGCCTCGCAGGGCGCGGGACAGATGCGGCCGGTGAACTCCGGGAAGTTGTTGGTCGCGTGCAGAACGCGAACCGCCTGCTGCCAGCGGTCGCGATAGACCAGGTCGTTCCAGTCCGGAATGACGTTGTTCAGGGGACAGCCGTTGTGGCAGAACGGCACGCCGCAGTCCATGCAGCGCGCGCCTTGCGCTTTCAGCTTCTCCTCGGGAAAATCCTCGTAGACCTCGAAGAAGTCGTTGACCCGCTCGGAGACGGGACGCCGGGTGGGAACCTCGCGTTTGAATTCCAGAAAACCAGTCGGCTTACCCACGGACCACCTCCTGCGCCACCAGTTGTGCAGACGGAGGCGGCGGCGCCGGCGCCCGCTCCGCCGCTCGCGTGACGCCGAGCACGCGCTTATATTCGTGCGGGAAGACCTTGATGAACTTGGGCAGCAGCGCGTCCCAATTCTCGAGAACCCACTTCGCGCGCGGGCTGCCCGTGAGGTTGGCGTGACGCAGAATCAGTTCGCTGAGCTTGCGGACATCCGCAGGCTCCACTACCGGATCCAGATCCACGCTGGTGCGGTTGCAGCGGGCCCGGGCGAACTCACCCGTTTCGTCGAGCACGAATGCGATGCCGCCGTTCATGCCCGCGGCGAAGTTGCGCCCGGCGGGACCGAGCACGACTACCGTCCCGTTGGTCATGTACTCGCAGCCGTGATCGCCCACGGCTTCCACCACTGCGGTCGCGCCGGAATTGCGGACCGCGAACCGCTCCCCGGCCATGCCGTTGAAGAACGCCTCGCCGCTGGTGGCGCCGTAGAGCACCACGTTGCCGACCAGCATGTTCTCCTCGGCCACGAAGGTCGAGGCACGGGGCGGGTAGATGATGATGCGCCCGCCCGAGAGACCCTTGCCGACGTAGTCGTTGGAGTCGCCCTCGAGCGTGAGCGTCACGCCTTTGGCCAGGAACGCCCCGAAGCTCTGGCCCGCCGAACCGGTGAACTGGAACTTGATGGTATCGTCGGGCAGGCCCGCGGAGCCGTGGCGCTTGGCCACCTCGCCGCTCAGCATCGCGCCCACCGTGCGGTGGACGTTGCGGATGGGCAGCTTGAACTCCACCGGTGTGCCATTCTCGATCGCCTCCGCCGCGTGGTCGATGAGCTTGTAGTCGAGGGCGCGGTCCAGGCCATGGTCCTGCGTGGTGATGCAGCGGCGCGCCACGCGGCCGGGCACCGAGGGGCTGTAGAGGATCTGCGAGAAATCGAGACCGCGGGCTTTCCAATGGTCCACCGCGTCCTTCATCTCCAGGGAATCGACCCGGCCGATGGCCTCGTTCATCGTGCGCAGGCCGAGCTTCGCCAGCAATTCCCGCACTTCCTCTGCCACGAAGAAGAAGAACCGGATCACGTGCTCCGGCGTGCCGGCGAACTTCTTGCGCAATTCGGGATGCTGCGTCGCGATGCCCACCGGGCACACGTTGAGGTGGCACTTGCGCATCATGATGCAGCCCATCGCAACCAGCGGCGCGGTGGCGAAACCGAACTCCTCCGCCCCCAGCAGCGCGCCGATCATGACGTCGCGGCCGGTCTGCAGCTTGCCGTCCACCTGCACGCGAATGCGGCTGCGCAGGTCGTTCATAACCAGCACCTGCTGCGTTTCCGAAAGTCCCAGCTCCCAGGGGATGCCCGAGTGCCGGATGGCGGTAATGGGCGAGGCGCCGGTGCCGCCGTCGTGGCCGCTGATCAGAACCAGGTCCGAGTGCGCCTTGGCCACGCCCGCGGCGACGATCCCCACGCCCACCTCGGCCACCAGCTTCACCGAGATCTGCGCTCGTGGATTGACGTTCTTGAGGTCGTAGATGAGCTGTGCCAGGTCCTCGATCGAGTAGATGTCATGGTGCGGCGGCGGAGAGATGAGCTGCACCCCGGGAATCGAGTGGCGGACGCGGGCCACAACCTCGTCCACCTTGTGTCCCGGAAGCTGGCCGCCTTCGCCGGGCTTGGCGCCCTGTGCAACCTTGATCTGCAATTCGTCGGCGTTGACCAGGTAGTTCGTGGTCACGCCGAAACGGCCCGAGGCCACCTGCTTGATGGCGCTGCGGCGGTCGTCTTTGAAGCGCTCCTCGTCTTCCCCGCCCTCGCCGGTGTTCGACCGGCCGCCGATGCGGTTCATGGCGATGGCCAGCGTCTCGTGGGCTTCCTTCGAGATCGAGCCGAAGGACATGGCGCCGGTGGTGAACCGCTTGACGATCTCGCTCGCCGGCTCGACCTCTTCGAGCGGAACCGGCCGCCGGCTGAAGCGGAAGTCCATCAGCCCGCGCAGCGTGCACAGGTGCCGCGTCTGGTCGTTGACCGCCCCGGCGTATTCCTTGTAGGTCTCGTAGTTGTCCCCACGCACCGAGTGCTGCAGCTTGCTGATGGTGAGCGGATTGAACAGATGATACTCGCCGTTGGCGCGGTACTGGATGTTGCCGCCGGTGGCCAGCTCGGTGTCGGCCTCCGTCAGCGGGCGGAAAGCAAAATCGTGTTTGAGCTTGGCCTCGCGTGCGATTACATCCAGACCTATGCCTTCGATCCGCGAGGCCGTGCCGGTGAAATACTTCTCCACCACCGACTTGTTCAGGCCGATCGCCTCGAAAATCTGCGCGCCCCGGTAGCTTTGCAGCGTCGAGATGCCCATCTTCGAGAAGACTTTCAGCAGGCCCTTGTTGATGGACTTCTTGTAGTTCTTGAGCGCCGCCTCGAAGGTGACTCCGGCCGCGAACATTCCGCGCTTGTGGATGTTTTCCAGAGTTTCGATGGCCAGATAGGGGTTGATCGCGCTCGCGCCGTAGCCGATCAGCAGCGCGAAGTGCATCACCTCGCGCGGCTCGCCCGATTCGACGATGAGCGCTACCTGGGTGCGCGACTTCTCGCGGACCAAATGGTTGTGCACCGCGGTCAACGCCAGCAGGCTGGGGATCGCGGCATATTCCTCGTCTACGCCGCGGTCGGATAGGATCAGCACCGTGTAGCCGTTCTTGATGGCCAGCGACGCGCGCCGGCAGAGGCTGTCCAGCGCGCGCTCGAGTTCCTTCTCGCCGCCGTCCACGCGGTACAGCGCGGGCAACGTGGTCGCCAGGAAGTCGCCCCAGGAGACCCGGCGCAGTTTCTCCAGGTCGTAGTTGGTCAGGATCGGGTGCTCAAGCTTGAGCGTGTGGCAGTGTTGCGGCGTCTCGTCCAGGATGTTGCGCTCGGTTCCGATGAAGCTCGCCAGGGACATCACCAGTTCCTCGCGGATCGGATCGATGGGCGGGTTGGTGACCTGCGCGAAAAGCTGCTTGAAGTAGTTGAACAGCGGCTGCGGCTGGTCGGACAGGCAGGCCAGCGGCGTATCGCAGCCCATGGAGCCCACCGGCTCCTGGCCCTCGACCGCCATGGGGCCGATCATGAATTTCAGGTCCTCGTCCGTGTATCCGAATGCTCGTTGGCGCTGAAGAATGGAATCCAGATCGGTCGGATGCCAGCGCGGTGGATCGGGCAGCATGTCCAGCGTGACCTGGTTGTCCTTGATCCACTGCCCGTAGGGACGGCGCTCGGCCAGGGTGCGCTTCAGCTCCTCGTCCGGAATGATGCGGCCCTGGACGGTATCGACCAGGAACATCTGCCCCGGCTGCAGGCGGCCTTTGAAGGCAACCTCTTCGGGCTTGACCGGCAGCACGCCGGTCTCGGAGGCCAGAATGGCGGTGCCGTCGTGCGTGATCCAGTACCGCCCGGGGCGAAGGCCATTGCGGTCGAGGGTGGCGCCGATCACGCGCCCGTCGGTGAATGCGATGGCGGCCGGCCCGTCCCAGGGCTCCATCAGAGAGGCGTGGTATTCGTAGAACGCCCGCTTCTCGTCGGACATCCCCGGGTCGCCGCCCCAGGCTTCCGGAATCAGCATGCCCAGCACGTGCGGCAGGCTGCGGCCCGAGAGCGCCAGCAGCTCGACGGCGTTGTCGATCATCGCCGAATCGCTCCCACCCGGCGTGCAGATCGGGAATGCCTTCTTGATGTCGTCGCCGAAAAGCGGCGAGGACAGAATGGACTGCCGCGCGTACATCCAGTTCACGTTCCCGCGCAGTGTGTTGATCTCGCCGTTGTGGCACAGGTAGCGGAACGGGTGCGCGAGCTGCCAGGTGGGGAACGTATTGGTCGAGAAGCGCTGGTGCACCAGGCACAGGGCGCTGATTACGATCGGGTCGGAGAGCTCTTTGTAGAATTTGGCGATCTGTGGAGCGAGCAGCAGGCCTTTGTAAACGATGGTGCGCGCCGAAAGCGACGGGATGTAGAAGAAGTCTTTGTCGTGCAGGGCGGAGGCCGCAATCTCGGCTTCCGCGCGCTTGCGGATGATGTAAAGCTTGCGCTCGAGCGCATCCTCATCCATCCCCATCGCGTGCCGGATGAAGACCTGCTCGATGTAAGGCTGCGAAACGCGAGCGATGCGGCCGATGGCATCCGCGTCGATGGGCGTGTCGCGCCAGCCGAGCACGCTCAGTCCCTCTTCGCGAACGATGCGTTCGATGATGCCTTCGCAGATCAGGCGCTCGTGCCGCTCCACCGGCAGGAATACCATGCCGACGCCGTACTCGCCCGGGTTGGGAAGGGTGAAGCCGATCTGGGCGCACTCGCGGGCGAAGAACTCGTGCGGGATCTGAATGAGCACGCCCGCGCCGTCCCCCGTCTCGGGATCGCAGCCGCAGGCGCCGCGATGCAGCAGATTCAGTAGGATCTGTATGCCCTTGAGAATGATCTCGTGAGACTTCTCGCCCTTGATGTTGACCACGAACCCGATCCCGCAGGCGTCGCGCTCCAGGCTCGGATCGTACAGGCCCTGCTCTTCCGGCAACCCTCGGGCTAGACTATCGTCTTTCATCGATTCCTTCCGTTCCGCAACGTTGGGATATGCCCCGGACTCGCCGGGCAATCGAACTGTCTATGCCAGCCGGGCACACCATGGGGCCCGTGGTTTTCTGCCGGGCAATCCGTTCCGGGTAAGGACCGGCTGCCGGTTCGCCGCTCCGGCCGGAACGCTATGGAAACCGGCCGATTCACTCGGCTTCGTGAGCCTGTTATGCTACTCCGCCACTGCCTGCAAGAATGGCGTTTCGCTTAGAATAGCTCAGGTTCATAACATTAGTCAATCGAAAATTTAGTGCTTGACTAAATAACCGTACGTTATGTTATGATGCTGCTTGGGCACACCAGCATGAGTTTTGAGCACTTGCTCCTTTTTCGCGACATTGTGCAGGAGAGGAGCGTCAGCCGGGGCGCCGCACTCAACGGCGTCAGTCAGCCCGCCGCCAGCCAGCACCTACGCGAACTCGAGGACCGGATGGGCGTGACCATGCTCGACCGCTCCACCCGTCCTTTCACCCTCACCCCCGCCGGCAAGATCTATTTCCAGCTTTGCCGCGATGTTCTGCAGCGCTACGAAGAGTTTCAGGTGGTCCTGGAGAGCCTCAAAGCCGAGGTAGAGGGAACGGTTCGCATCGCCTCGATCTACTCCGTGGGGATTTCCGAGATGTCGCGCCTAAAGGAGGAGTTCTCTCGCCGCTTTCCGCAGGCCAATCTCGAAGTGGAATACCTGCGGCCGGACAAGATCTACGAAGCGGTGCTGGCGGACCGGGCGGACCTGGGCTTCGTCAGCTACCCCCAGGCCAGCCGGCTGCTAGCGGTCATCCCCTTCCGAGCGGAGGAGATGGCCGTGGCAGCCGCGCCGTCCCACCCCCTGGCCCGCCGGATGCTGGTCAAGCTGGCCGATCTGGAAGGCTGCGATTTCATCGCGTTTGACGAGGACCTGCCGATCCGCCAGGGCATCGACCGATTTCTGCGGGAGCACGGCGTCGCCGTCAACGTCGCGATGCACTTCGACAACCTCCAGATGATCAAGGAGGCCGTGGCGCTGGGTTCGGGAATCAGCATCCTTCCGGTGCGCCCGTTGCGGGTCGAGATCGAACGCGGGCGCCTGGTGGCGATCCCGATTGATGCTGAGCTACTCCGCCCCATCGGGATCATCCACCGCCGCCGCAAGAAACTGCACCGTGCCGGGCAGTGTTTCCTCGAGCTGCTGAAGCTGCAACCGGGGCCGGCCGAGGCGAGCCAGACCGAGCCGCAGCCATCCGCAACCGGAGGCCGGGTGCCAATGGTGAGATGACGCTCGCCGCCGTGGCCTGAAGAGACCGCCGTGAAACGTCACATCCGCGTGCCGCAATTGCCGCAGAAGGCATTGCCGGGCGGCAACGCCACGCCGCAAACCTTGCAGAAGTCACGCGGCGCAGCGGAATACACCGCGGCCGGCTCGGGCGCGCTCGCCGGGGCCGGCCCTGCTTCCCCCACCAGCCGGCGAACATTCCCGGCCACGTCCATCACCAGCAGCAGTCCTTCCGCCGCCGCGTAGAAGCCGGCCAGCACCGCCAGCGCCAGCAGGCACATCTCGACCAGCAGCAGCGCTCCGCCCACGAAACTGGCTTCCAGATTCGAGGCCGGCAGCAGCCATCCGATCGCGCTCAAAAACGCGAGCGGGCTGACCTTTGCCAGCCATAGAAAAGCGCAGCCTCCGATGCCCACCCCCACCAGCAGCGTCGCGTACACTTCGCCGGCCAGCCGGCAGAGAATCGATACAATCGGGATGACCGTGAAGGTTGTTGCACCGAGTTGGCCGACGCTCCGCGCACGGTAGAAGTGGATCTCGACCACGCACGCGAAGGCAATCACCAGGACGATCGAAAACAGCAGTCCGCCCAACGTGGTCTCGGTAGTGGTATCGGGCCGGAAGCCATACTTCAAGATCTCGATCACCAGGACCAGGCCGCCCGCAGCGAAGACAACGCCCAGGACTCTGAGGGCCGCCGCCACGACTTTGCGAATGAGGCGACCGTCGCTCAATGCGTCCAGCACGGGATAGAAGAAATGGGGCATGTGTCCGTACAGTAGCCGAAATCCCCGCCCACTGCAAGACGGATCGGCAGACTGCGGGCACGGCGCTCCGGGTAGACGTGCGGCCCGGAGCGCAGGCACAATTCAGAACGGAGGGAGAACCCTAATTCGCGAGCGTGACGTCTTCTGCCTGGAGCCCCTTCGGACCTCGCTTGACAGAGAACTCAACCTGAGCGCCCTCATCCAGCGACCGGTATCCCGGCATGGCGATGGCGCTGAAATGAACGAACACATCCTCGCCGCTCTCGCGCTGGATGAAACCAAAACCCTTGGCGGCGTTGAACCACTTCACAGTTCCTTTTTCCTTCATGTTACTTGAGCTACCTTTTTCCTCTTGTGTTATGCGTTAGGAGACTCCAGACTCCCGGCGACGAAAGAAGTTGGACACAGACCAGTGAGGTACATCGGTTAGCGAGGACTCCCACAGCAGCAGATGCCAAACCTGATCCAAAGCAAAGACCTGAAGTAACGCGACCTGATTATACCACAAGCGGCCACGGTTTCTAAAAAAAAGTTAACCTGACCCTCCGGGACTAGCCCTTCAAGTGGCGTATGCACCGTGCGCCACCTGAGCTGACGGCTGGTGGTCGATGGCGATCTACAACAGCGCGGCGCGCTGCTCGATCACAAGCTTGTCGCCGCTGGTGATGTAGTCCGCCTGCATACGGATACGCGGCATGACGTCGGCGAAGACCTTGGCGGCCAGAGCCGTGCGTCCTGCATCCTTTTCAGCCTGGACCAGCAACAGGTGGGCCCCCAGCGCGTCCGAAGCCAGGTCGACCAGCCGCCGCGCCACCAGCTCGCTGTAGGTGCGGTCGTTCATGTTCTTGAGGAACATCACGCAGTAGGCCAGCCGCTCGCGGCTCTCACGGCCCAGCGATGCCAGCTTCATCAACTCCGGCCGGAAGGCCCGCTCGCCGAGCGCGGCGAGGTAGTTGCCCAGCGTGCCGCTCATGATGCCTACGGTCGCGGCCACGACCTGCAGTTGAGTGGTTCCCTCGTAGATGGTGGTGATGCGAGCATCGCGCGCCAGACGCTCGACGCTGAACTCCTGCATGTAGCCGGTGCCGCCGTGGATTTGTATGGCGTCGTAGGTCACCTCGATCGCCATCTCGGAAGCATAGGCTTTGGCAATCGGCGTCAGCACGGCGGCGCCGGAAGAGACCTCTTTGAGCCGCGCCCGCACCGCGATGTCGCCCGCCGCTTCCCGCGTCTCGAGGACCCGGCGGAGGTCCACGAGCCGGCTGGCTTCGTAGGTGATGGCGCGCGCCACCTGTATCCTCGACTTCATCCGGGCCAGGATGTCGTAGACCGCCGGGAAATCGATGATCGGGTGCTTGAACTGAACCCGCTTCCGGGCGTACCGCAGCGCTTCCTCGTAGGCCGCCTGCGCGATCCCGATGCCCTGGCAGGCAACGCCCACCCGCGCGCCGTTCATCAGCGACATGACGTAGCGGATCAGGCCCAGGCGCCGTTGCCCCACGAGCAGAGCCGGCACCCCGTTGAACTGCAACTCGCAGGTCGGCGAGCCGTGGATGCCGAGCTTGTGCTCGATGCGGCGGATGACCAGCTCCGGACCCTTCTCGCACACGAACATGGAAAGGCCGCGGCCGTCGATGCTGCCTTCCTCCGAGCGGGCCAGCACCAGGCTGACGTCAGCGCAGCCGTTGGTGATGAAGCGCTTGACACCGAACAGCCTCCACGAGCCGTCCTCCTGGGGCACGGCCTTGAGCCGCACCGATTGCAAGTCGGAGCCGGCATCCGGCTCGGTCAGAATCATCGCGCCGGTCACTTTGCCGGTGGCGAATTGGGGTAGGTAACGGTCCTTTAGCGTATCGTCGCCGAACTCGTGTATGGTCTCCGCGATGTCCTGCAGACCGAACAGGTTCATCAGGCTGGCATCCGCCTGCGAGACCATCTCGATGGCCACACTGTACAGCAGGCCTGGGAAGTTCAGCCCCTGATAGCGCCGGGGCAATGTGAAGCCCAACAGGTTGGCCTTGGATAGGATGTCCATGGCCCGCAAGGTGCCCTTGGCGTAGGTCACCTGGCCGTTCTCGAAGTGCGCGCCTTCCCGATCGACGTCGGCCGCGAGCGGCGCAATCTCCTTGGCCGCGATGGCGCCCGCCATTTCGAGCACGGTGCGGTAGCCGGTGAGCGCGTCCTCGTAGGAAAGCGGCGCATCGTCGTACTGGCTGGCCTGCGCGTAGCCATCTTCGATCGCGGCCACCACTTCCTGGTAGTCCAGGTGGTTGAAGTGCCACTGGATGTCGGAGTTGTCTGTAAAGAAGTTCTCCACGTCGCTCTCCTTAGATGTGTCGAGACGAGTCTCGACACGGCCCGCAAGAGTGCGTGCGCCACGCCGGCCGCACTACAGCTTGCCTTTCAGCGCCTTGATCATTCGCGGAATCACCTCGCGGCAGTCGCCCACGATACCGTAGTGCGCGATCCCGAAGATGGGCGCGCTGGGGTCCGAGTTGATGGCCAGAATCTTGGCCGATTCCTCCATGCCCGCCCGGTGCTGCACGGCTCCCGAGATGCCGCAAGCGATGTAGAGCTTGGGACGCACGGTGGTCCCGGTCTGACCCACCTGGTGGTCGTGATGGATGACTCCGGCATCGACCGCCGCGCGCGAAGCGCCCACCGTGGCACCCAGCACGTCCGCCAACTCCTGCACCAGGCGGAAGCCTTCCGGGCTGGCCACGCCGTATCCGCCCGAGACGATGATGTTGGCGGCCTTCAGGTCCACGCGCCGCGGGTGAGTCTGGCGTTCCAATACCTTCACCGCACTACTCTCGCCGTCGAGGGTCACCGGCACGTCCACCAGTTCGCCGGTCCTACCCACGGCCGGCTCGGGGATGTGCATCACGCCTTCGCGGACCGTAGCCATTTCCGGCAGCACGTCCGGGCTGACGATGGTGGCGATGATGTTGCCGCCCCAGGCGGGACGGATCTGGAGCAGCTTGTGCTGGTAAAGGCGCCCGCCGGATTCATAGGTCCCGATCTGCAAGTCGGTGCAATCCGCGGTCAGGCCCGTCTTGAGTGCCGAGGCGACGCGCGGCGCCAGGTCGCGGCCCAGGGGCGAGGCGCCGTAGAGGACGATCTCCGGCTTCTTCTCGCGGATCAGGTCCGTCAGTACGCGCGCGAAGGGCAGCGTGGTGTATTGCGCCAGACGCTCGTCCTCGGCCGAGTAGACCACATCGGCCCCGTGCGCGAATAGCTTGTCGGCGAGCTTCTTCACCCCGTGCCCGAGGAGGACGGCGCCGAGCCGGACTTCGAGCGTGGTGGCCAGTTCCCTGCCCTTGCCCAACAGCTCGAGCGAGACGTCGGCGACTTTACCCTCGTCCACTTCCGCAAAAACCCAAACATCTCCGTGCTGCGACATATCAGCCGAACGTCCTCTCGTCGATGAGTTCATTGATGAGGTCGCGGACGCCGCTGTCGTCCGCGGGAAACAGCTTCAGGTTGGCGCCGGTCAGGATCACGTTCTCGACCTTCTTGACCTTGGTGGGCGAGCCGGAGATGCCGATGCGGGCCAGGTCCGCGCCAATGTCCTCTGCGCCCCAGGTCTCGACGAACAGCCCCCTCTGGCGCAAGCCGCCGACCAGCTCGTCGACCGTGCGGCCCTGCGCTTTGGCCTCGGCTTCCACCTCGAAAGCCGAGCGCGCCCGCCGGTATTTCAGCAGGAGCCGCGCATTCGGCCAGCGCGGTGAATTGGCCGACTTGGGGACGGTGAGCAGGACCGGCGGGGCAACCTCCACGACTTCCTGCGCGCGGCCGAGGTCGCGGCGGATGGTCAGTTTGGCGCCGTCGAAGCTCAGGATCTTGTCGGCGTAGGTGACTTGGGCGATGCCGAGCTTATCGGCGGCCTGCGGCCCGACCTGCGCGGTGTCGCCGTCGATGGCCTGGCGTCCGCACAGAACCACGTCGTACGGGGCCAGGTGCGTCGTGATCGCCTGCGCGATGGTATAGGAGGTGGCCAGCGTGTCGGAGGCGGCGAAGCGGCGGTCGCTCAGCAGGATGACGCGGTCGGCGCCCCGGCACAGCGAATCCTTCAGAATGTCGGCGGCACGCGGCGGCCCCATGGTGAGCACGATGACCTCGCCGCCAAAGCGTTCCTTCATCTCCAGGCCCATTTCGAGGGCGTTGAGGTCCTCGGGGTTGAAGATGGCGGCCAGGGCGCCTCGATTGACGGTGCCATCCGCCTTCATCACCTCGCCGGTGACGTTCTTGGTGTCCGGCACCTGCTTCACAAGAACAATGATTCTCAAGGGCCCGCTCCTTCGATGGGTTTACCGCGGCCTGCGCAAAGCGAAAGACTGCCCAATTTAGCAGGGACGGGGCGGGAAAGCAACCGGAGGGGAGGAAGGGAGGGGAGGAAGCCTTCGGCCGTCAGCCGTCGTTCGTCAGCTTCGAACCGTCCTGCTGCGACATCGCTACGCCGTCCTCACCCGAGATCCCCTGAAGCCATAGAAGACGATGAAGAGGTAGCAGAGGGCCGGGACGATGAACGAGATGTGGTAGCCGGCGGTGTCGATCAGCTTGCCCTGAAGCAGGGGGATCACCGCGCCGCCGCCGGCGGCCGTGAGGAGAAGGCCCGAGGCCTTGCCGGTCAGCGGGCCTAGGTGGGCGACGGCCAACGCGAACGTGGTCGGGAACATGATCGAGTTGAACAGGCCCACCACTACGACGCTCCACACCGCCACCATGCCTCCCGTGGTCATGGTTGTCAGAATCAGCAGCGCGGCCATGGCGCCGCAGATTCCGAGGACCTTGCCGCCGGAGAATCTCCGCAGAATCGCGGTGCCGAGGAAGCGGCCAACCATCGCTCCGCCCCAGTAGAGCGATGCATAGATTGCCGCGCTCTTCTCGGGGATTTTGGCGATGTCGTTCACATAGTTGATGATGTGGCCGCCGATGGTGACTTCAGCGCCGACATAGACAAAGATCGCGATCATCCCAAAGACAAGGTGCGGGTACTTCCAGACGGCGCCCCACGTGCCGCCCGTTGACGCGCCGCGCTCGGGCTGGGGCATCTTCAAGCGCCAGATGACGAATGCCAGAAGAAGGAGTACGCAGGCCAGCGCAAGATACGGCATCTTGACGGTACCGGCTCTCTGGCTGGCTGTCATGGTCGCCTCCTTGGCCTTATCCGTCAGGATGAGCAGGCCGCCCACGGCCGGCGCGACGAACGTTCCCAGCGAGTTGAACGCCTGCACTATGGTGAGGCGGGCGGGAGCCTTCTCAGGAGCGCCCAGCAGCGTGGCGAAGGGATTCGCGGCCACCTGAATCAGGGTTATGGCAGCCGCGAGCACCCACAGCCCAACCAGAAAGAAGTTGAACGACAGAAAGCCGGCGGCCGCCATAATGAGCAGCGCTCCGACAGACATCCCAGCAACGCCCACCACGATAGAGTTCTGGTGGCCCAGCTTCGAGACCACGAACGTGGAAGGGATGGAGATCACGAAATAGGCCGAGAAAAACGCGAACTGAACCAGGTCGCCCTGCAAGTGAGTGAGGCTAAAGACGCCAATCAGATGGGGAACCAGGACGTCTTTGAATGCGGTCACAAAGCCAAAGGCAAAAAAGACCGTGGCCAGGACGACCAGGGCAAGGCCCGTTTTCGGCGGGGCGGTCTGCTCGCTCATATTCTCGCGGGGGCTGACGGTCGACGCGGGCTGGAGCCCGCCTTACCGGCCCAGGAACTTGTCCAGCTTGTCGGCTTCCTGATCGGCCAGGTCCAGGTACTTCTGCGCGCGATCGGCGTTGCCGGCGTTGAGCGCGGCCTGCGCCTCGTCGAGCAGGTACTCCATGCGCTTCCAGGACGCCGAAATGTCGCCCCGCATCCCATAACCGGAAGCCTGCTGTT
>Ga0265316_10003224_pt1 | contig 16573 bp, 11 predicted proteins | sample 4522metaG_FD_202092 | JGI IMG/M metagenome (GOLD analysis project Ga0265316, IMG submission 202092) | Rhizosphere microbial communities from Carex aquatilis grown in University of Washington, Seatle, WA, United States - 4-5-22 metaG | ecosystem: Host-associated > Plants > Roots > Rhizosphere >...
GGTTATCTTTGATAAGTTTCACTGTATCTGGGTCTATTTTCCCTACAATAAAATTTGATTTCCATTCCGCAACACCATCGTAAGTGCAATGGCGAATGAAGTTTAGAATACTCTCCTCCTTTGTAAGCTCATTCCAATGAGGATGAGATTTGTTCACTAAAATGATTACCGAGTTCTTGTTACCCTTCGATTCAAATATCACATAAGGATCGTTGGGAGACATTTCGTCGTCCAAAAAAAGGGAGACTTCAAGTCTTCCAATCTTTATCTCGATTTCAGGTTTGCTCTGTTTCGTTATAGTTTTTAGGAGTGATGCGTTACTCTTTGTCCAAATAGATATATCAGGCAAAACAGTATTCTCAATTACCTGTCTTACCTTGTCTGATTTTATTTCTTTCTCAAATTGATTGAGCGCCGCAGATGTCTTACCAATTGATTTCACTGAATTTGGCCCGGCACGGTACTCCCGCGCCATTTTAATCAAATCGCCTATCCTACTTTTCAATCTCTTTTCAAGTATGAGTTCGTCGTCGTGTTCAAAAAGAATTTCATCCTTAGTATGGCTAACCTCAAATCCTTTGAGATTAAGCTCACCAACTAAGCGCTGATTAATAAGGTCATTTCTGCCGCCCGCTTGTTCACCAAAAATCAATGCTGGTCTCCATGCTGCAGGCCAACCATTGATTACTCTATCAGCTTCAATAATAGAAAATCCCGCGTCTTCTCGCCTGCCCGGGTCCAAAACCCCTGCCCAGCCTCTTATTGTTTTATCCTTTCCTAACTTGAAACTAAAATTACATTTAGCCACACTACCATCCTTATTTTTTCTAAGCCTATCTTCTATCTCCTTCTTTTCATCCCACTTCAATTCCTCATCACCCCATTTCAGAGATAACATTCCCGTACGTAGATCAACTCTATAGATTGATCGCAAATAGTTCTTAATTTTACGAGTTGAGTTTCCTAGGATGGGTCTGTAAAGGTTACGAATCTCGACGATAGTATAATGTTCTCCAAGTCCGACTCGGCGTTGTCGCATTCTTAAATCTCTATCTCCGTCTGCGATTCTAGCAACGTCAAAGGTAATTTTGTATTCGGTCGGTTGTCCAAACTTCTTTGTTGTAACTGTCCAGAGGCCTCCCAGCCAGCAAGCTCCTGTCTTCAATCCTAAGCCGTACCTAGATCTGCCCGTAACGACCTTTGGGGGCTTTCCCACCGTCACCGCTTGCTGTAATTCACGCTTTGACATACCCATAGAATTATCGGTAATGCGTACAAAAGTGGAATTAAGGTCGATGGAGACGGTGAGCTTTTCTCCAGTTTTATCAAAGAGTCTATTAAGTATTGCTTCGTTGTTGAAAAAAGCTTGAGTGGAATTATCAACAAATTCGGCAATTGCATACCAGATTTTGTACGACAGTCTCTTATAAGACGAGAAGATCTGTGTTTCTAGAATTACCTTCATCCTTTAGCTCCTTTCAAGAAAAAACCTACTCCTCCGACCTTTCCTTAAAATAAAAGTATTCATCGGCGTCAACGGTATATTACTACCAATATAACTGATATAAACCTTGTGTCGAGTTCTAAAAATCTCCCATTTTGCTGCATCTCCATTGTAAATAATCTCAATTTTACCCACTTTCCCAGTCAGAATACTACTTCTAACTACTTGGAGCACGCGTGGGATATCTTGATCAAAGCGACAAGGACTTTCCTTTTCCACTACATAAGGATATTTGCCGTACAGCCTGTAGGAATACTGACTTTTCGTGTTTCTGTATATTTCAAACACACACACATCCACGTTCATTCTCTGGAACTCTTTTTCCCACTCTGCCTTATCAGTATCAACAATAATAAGAACGGACGGAACGGTATTTCGAACAAGCTCTAGAATCTTCTTTGAGGAAACGTTCTTTGTTGGATGCTCATCTTTGATTTGTTTAGATATATATCTTGCCAACCCAGCATAATCAGTATAATCACCATTCAAAAAGATGGTCACTTGATCCTTAACATGATTAATATGATGTGTCGATTTCTCAACCTCCACTATCCACCAAGCCTTAAGATCATTTCGGAGCAAAACTAAGTCTGGTTTTTTCTTTCTTCCAGAACCGTCTTTAATGTTTCTCTTAAATGTTATTGTAATAAAATCTGGAAAGATTGCCCGAATGTGTTGTAACAACATGCTCTCATATCGGCTTTCGGAATAATAGTCAATATCGTTCAGCTTGTGACACCAGCCTTTTTCGCTGTGAATGAAAAGTCGAGACATAATTCACGACCCCGCCTTTCTAAGCTTGAATCTGCCTCGCGATCCACGCACATATTCTACTTTTGCCTCAACCGTAATCCAATTACGCCCTAGTTCTTCTGCGGAAGCGCCAGTAACATTACTTCCACCGAAAGGATCCAAAACAAGATCATCTTTGGTTGTCAAAAGTTTGATGAAAAAATCTGCAACAAAGGAAGGCATCCTCGCCGGATGAATAGGAAGTTTGTGATGGCGGCAGTAGTCGTAGTAAACCTGCGATGAATTAGTGTTCGAACCGACAAGGACATTCGAAGGAATCGCCCCCCTGTGTTTACTAAAAAATGAATGCTTTCCAATAACATGCTCAGATGGTCGTTTTCCAGAATTGTATTTTCTTGTGGACAACAAACGCTTCATTGAATCACTATATTCAACCAGCACTCTCTTGTTATTGGCCTTAGGTCGTTCAGATTTGCTCATCCACCAAATTTTAGTAAATGAGTCTTTGACCCGAATGCGCTCAATATTTACCCACTGGGCTGGTCCCGGTAATCTGGCATTGTTGAACCAAACAAATTCTTGGCAAAGTGTGAACCGTCCCGACTGCAGAAAGCGCAACAGAGCCTGCGTCGGGACTGTTGACATTGAGGGCTTGCCCGGCTCCCATGCATTTCCAATCTCGATAACAATTGATCCGGTAGGTTTTAACAATCCCCAAAACTCAACTGCGAGATCGCCGATCCACTCAATATACTCTGCGCCATTAAAGTTGCCATACTTCTTTTTTCTTTTAAGTGGGAAGGGTGGGGAAGTCAAAATTAAATCTACTTTACCTCTCAGTTCTTTAAAAGTCTTAGATGGAAGAGCATCTTCAATTGTTGAGCAATAACATCTACCGTACTGAGTCGTATAGCTAAGCTGCAATTTCTTTTCTTTCATATCTGAGTAATAAAGGGTTGATTCGACTTCTATTCTTAGAATACCGTATTCTACAACTATGTGGCGTAAATTCCTAGGGGTCGAACGTCCCCTGAATCTTTTCTACAACCGCAATCTCTTTGTTTGACAACCCATAAAGCTTATAAACCCGATCATTAACTTCTTCTTCTATATCCATCATTTGTTTCTTTAATTTTATCTGAGAAGCGATTAGACTCAACCTTGCATCCAATGCTTCTCTGACGATCTTTGCTGTTTTGGGGACTTCAATTAATCGCAACACTTCTGCCTTTGTCAACCCACGAAGTTTTTCTTCCACACCCGTAAAAGCCAACTCGACAAAAGCAGCAATTGCCTCATCACTCAAATCAATAAAGTTCTTAGCCGATAAGAAGATCCTTCTTTTTTTTCTACTAATTTTGGTCTTTCCTAAATGCTCTTCAATGTTCACATAGGCTACAAAAGCAGAGTCTGACAACAACACCGAGGCACCTGGAAATCGTCTCTGTAAAAGTAGATTAATGTTGGCTACCAATGTTTTGGCATCCTCAATCTCATTTGCATTTTGCATTAATTGGTCGACACGCTTTTCAATGGTAGTTTGTTCCTTGGCTGTAGCCTGAGCAATTGGCAGTTTGCGTAAGTTTACGGATTTGACTTGGGCGAAAACTCTGTCCTTTTCCTGGGTAAGTTGAGCATATACGTATCGAAGCAACTTAGAGTTTAACAATGCGGTGATATAATTCTCGCTATAACCTGAATCCTTTTTGAGTTGGATGATCAGGATGCTGTCCAAAACATAATAGCCTTGTGAATCAACTGAAGCGACTAATGTATCGGCCGTTTGTCTACAAAGAATCTTTGGTGAATGAAACAATTCAGGGTACCGGGGCCAGTGGAGGCTATACCAAGGTATGAGGCCTTTCTTAGTTTCCCTCTTAAGGGAAAGTTTTGCTTCATGGGGAAGGAGGTGTTGAAATATTTTCGGATTAGAGATCGGATCGAAATGTTTTGTTGCGTAAATGATAACATGGCTAGAGTCTTTGGGAGTGTAATAAGCCGAGATTTCTCGCCCAACTAAAACTGGCTTCAGCGGTTCAGGTTCAAAGTCCGAGGTTTTGGCGAGTGTGGATTCGATCCTAAATACGTTGTCCCCACCTGTACTTATGCCGGAAGCTATTTCATCTGAGATTTGTCCGAGAGTCATCTTATGCGATAGGACATTTTGAATTATTCTACTTGTCTTTGCATCAGATTGAAACACAAAATCTTTTATTTCTAGCACTTCGCGTTGTTTATAGGATTCAAAATTCTTATCAGATTGAAATGCCTCCCGTAGGTTATGGCGATTGACCTTTCTGAGATCTTTAATAAACAATAAGTTGTCTAAGCACTTCTCTCCATCTCTCTGCACAGCAATTATACAAGATGGTGTGATAACATCTTCGAATACGCTATCCCCTATGTTGACGATCTTTAATATTAAATTCTTCTTAAGCAAGAATTCTCGAGTCTTAAATAACTCATGTTGAAATAGAAGGTTATTCGGCACAATCATTCCGAGGTAACCTTCTTTTTGAAGCAATTCAATCGCAAGGCCTATAAAATAATTTGAACTTTCGGGTGTCCGAACATGGATGTGCTTAAACCGAAGCATTAATTCATCTCGAAAACTGTCCTCAAATTTAATTCCCCATGGAGGATTGCCAACAACAATGTCCATTCCCCCTGAAAATCTTCCCCGCTTTAACTTGATGTCTTTTACCACTTCTGTGTCTTCAATAGCGACGCTTTCCGTCAATTGAGTATCAAACATATTAGGGGCAGGGGAAGGTAATCTCCTACCTGGAATCTTTAGACTGTCCGTAATACAGATATTGAATCGCTCCAGCTTGAAAGCTGGATTCTTCTTTTTCGCCTGACTTATCAAATCAATTACTTGGAACAGCAGATTTGTTTCAGTAAGATGGGCTGCAAAAGGATTTACGTCGAACCCATAAATATTGTCTCTGACTTTTGCGAGAATGGATTCTGGGTCATAGTTCTTGTTGCGCAATCGTGTTACCAAGCGATTCACGGCAGGGACTAGGAATCCCCCCGAGCCACAGGCAGGGTCTAGAAGTGTTTTGTTTTCTATTTCGTTGGTCGATGTATAGCCTACGGAGTCCAAAATGTAGTCAACTATTTCATGGGGTGTATAAAATTGACCAAGCCGTTTTCTTTCTTCTTTGTCGATGTATTTCTGATAGAGATTCCCCAAGATGTCTCGATCTACTTTGGCAAAATTATATCTGTTGAATGTGAATAGAACTTTCATCAACAGTTCGCTGTCCGGGTTGTACCAATCAAATATATCCCTCTTAAACAGGTGCTCGTAGACGCTTTCTATTGTCTTGTAACCTTCATCAAGCAACTTGGAATAGTTTACGTTGATCTCTTTGACATATTCCTTGTAGTCTCTAATAGCACCGTTAGAAATCCTTCGCTTTATGATTTCCTTATCTTCTGCGATCCGAATCAGTAGAATACGATTGACGAGAATATACATTGACTCGGTTACAAACTTCGCACGCACGCTTTCTATTTTCCTCAAATCGGCATTATTGATGATCGCCCATTGCTCAAGGCAACGCCTAGTATTGATTGCTTCCTTCTTGACCTTCAGCAACTGTCTCATCTCTAATCCACTCAATCGCTTTGCACGATCTTCGTAGTCTCTATAATCCTCTGCATAGATGTCGAATCGTTCCTCTACATCTATTTTTACCGTCTCGATAACATCTGCCAAATCATCCAATAACATATCGAACTGCGTAGGCTCTGATATGTCGACTGATGGGGGTGGATAAAAATCTTCATCTTTGACAGTCTGTGTACTTTTCTTGAGCCATAATAGTTTGCTCAATTTCTCGATGTGGTCGTTGCTTACTCCGTCGAGCCCCTTCTTTCTAAACGCAATTACGAGGGCGCTAATGTCCAATTCGACAACTCGCCGGAAGCCCTCACCTTTTCGGTGGTAGACCTCTAATCGGACGCCATTCGTAAGCACGCCCGTATCAGTGTGGAGCTCTTTCATAGCTGGAAATAACTGCTGTGTGCGAGCTTCAAAAAACTCCTTTACACCGGCGGAGGTAGGTTTGGTTTCGACCGTCACCAAGGGAGGAAACATCGTAGGCCGAATAAAGAAATCTGGCTTGCCAGAAAAGAGAGGATGCTCATGATTAAAATCACCCTTCTCGTACCCGAGCAATTCGAAAATTGGCTTAATAAACCAATCCCTAATATCGAATTCGTCCCCGCCCTTTGATGATCGCAGATATTCAATGTACCCCTTGCCATTGTGTTCCCACTGGACAAAAATGGCTAAGAAGGACTCTACAAATTCTGTAATTCTTTTTGTTCTTACCATGCTGTTGGATTTGAGGCTTGTGCGAACATCTGACTTGCGAGTCCCCTGCAAATGAAGGAGGCTTCCCTAATGAAGCAAGTGCTAAGGCAGTAATCTAAGCTAATTTGCTTGAAAATCAATTTTGATCTTAGCCAATTTAGAGATCTCAACACCAATTAGACCTAAAATCAGGATTGTGAATGAACGACCTTTGATGATTACAACAAAATCGGTAACCACTTTTGAATTTGCTAAAAATGCATGGTTTACTGCTAAGCCATTCTTGACTCTCGCAGTGATTCCTACTAACTTCGTGCACATACATGCCTGAATCGGGGGGCAAAGGTTTAACCTCCTGATTCGATTTTGATGATGGAGGTTTTGTGTTTTCAGACATACAATGCGATTTCAAGAATTCAACGAACGGAGAAAACTTTGCCTAGATATCTACCAATATTATTAGTCCTGTTTACTCATTCAATTTTTGCACACTCGACGAGAAATGTTCCAGTTCAATACGCGACCATTCAATCGGCTCTGAATGCAGCACATTCCGGTGACACTATTCTTGTCCAAAGTGGCTTATATAAAGAGAATATATTCTGGCCAAACACAGATAGTCTAATGTTGATAAGTTCCGCGGGCGCACTCAACACCATAATCGATGGTCAGCTTTTAGGAAGCGTAGTGACCATTGCCAATTTGCGATCAATGATAGATACAGCGACTTTAATTGAAGGATTTACAATTCAAAATGGGAATATTAATGGATACGGAGGAGGTATTTACATTCTTGATGCTTCACCTAGGCTCTCTAATTTAGTCATTAAGGGAAATTCAAGCTTATCATGTGGAGGCGGAGTAGCGGTGCAAAATGGTAATCCGATAATTGAGAATTGCACAATACAAGATAATTACATGGGTGCTTCCTATGGCCAAGGTGGTGGAGGAGTTTACGTAGATAGTGGTAATGTGCAAATCCGCTCGACTTTGATTTCACAGAATACTTCAGATAAGATCGGGGGAGGATTGTTAATATCTTCCAGTCAAGTTCAATTAATTAACTGCCTCATAACTGAAAACAGGGCTGACTACGGGGGAGGAGTTGCCTCTTATTCCTCAACAATAGTGTATGCCGGCACAAAAATAGAGGCGAATGGTGTTCTCGACTACACCGGTAATTTTGACAGTGGCGGAGGAATTTATCAAAGCGGAGGAAAGATAATCACACTCGGCAATCTTTATGTGGAAAACAACGAAGCCGTGCGTGGTGGTGGTATATATCTGGATTCATACGATGACACTCTACAAAATGTTACCCTGATTGGTAATCGAGCACGAGCGTATGGAGGTGGCTTGGCATCATTAGGTTGCCAAGCAGTTATCTCTTCATTACTCGTTTATCGCAATCAAGTTGATTATTCCGGCACTGATTATGGAGGTTCTGGAATAGCGATTTTTGGGCCGCCAAGCCCTCAAATAAGCAATTGTATAATTGCAGAAAATTTATCTCCAACAGGGATCGGAGTTTTTGTAGGAGATGGTAATCCATCATTTATTAGCTGTCAAATCGTGAGTAATTCAATATTAGCTACAAAAGTAGATTATCCAAATTCATTTGGCCCATCATTTCAATCGTCGAATATTATTTCAGCAACAACTGGGGGATCCTCTGCTATCAAACTCGTATCAGGTGCTCAAATCTCTCTGCACAATTCCAATTTAGAGGGAAATGGAACGGCACTAATTAATTCAGTAAATACTTTTTTTGCTGATGCAACTCACAATTGGTGGGGTGACTCGACAGGGCCTTACCAATCTCTTCAAAATATTTCTGGAAAAGGAGATAGTGTAAGCAGCTTTGTAAATTTCGCTCCATGGTTGGTTTTGCCTGATACTACTGCACCTCCCATCCCCGTTCAAAAGCTTAGACTAGTCTCCACTAGAGAAAATTTTATATCTCTTTCATGGGAATCGAGCATGATAGGAGATTTGAAGGGTTATAAAGTATTTTACAAAACAGACTCATCTGGTTATCCATACGATGCTAACATAGATGTAGGAAATGTGACTGACTTTAAAATTACCGGGTTAATAGCAGAAAAAAAATACTTTATAGCCGTAATTGTTTATGATTTAAGTGGAAATGAAAGTTGGTATTCAAACGAAGTATTTGCGACAACAAATCCTTCAAGCCGTGTTGAAACATCAGTAGCATTATTTCCAAATCAATACGAGCTTGGCCAAAACTATCCAAACCCGTTCAATCCAACAACAACAATTCGTTATGGATTGCCAATGCAAAGTCATTTAAAGATCAAGATTTACAACATCCTCGGCCAAATCGTCGCCGATCTCGTGAATACCGAACAAGCGGCAGGATGGAATCAGGTTGTATGGAACAGCAACGTCTCGTCCGGCATTTATTTCTATCGCATTGAGGCAACCGGTGTTGGCGATGCCACCAAGCACTTCATCGACACGAAGAAGATGTTACTTTTGAAGTAACTTTAAAGCAATTCATTATTGTATCCAAGTTCAGACTAATACCTGAGCTTTTTCAGTGCCATAATATAATCGGTAACCGCTTTTGAATTTTCTGAACATGCCTGGCAAGACAGCGAAAATAGGCTGGCCTCGAAGCTCAAAAAATTGGATGACTAAAGCTTCAAGGCCAGACTCTATAATACCTAGGTTGAAAAGGACTGCCGAGATAATGTTGCGGTCTCGGTTACCAAGAGAGTTTACTCGGATTTCTCCGCCGCCCTATTCTTTAATATTTGAACCCCGTAAGAGATTGGCTCTTTAACCTCCTTCCCATCTATAATTCTTTCAATAACTATTGCGAAAGTCTTGTACACTTCTTCTAACCCATAAGATTGATAAGACTTTCTCAATTTTTTTATTAATAGCTCTCTTTCAATTTGATAATTGTACTTTTTTAATTGATCATTTAATAAATCAATGAACTCAGTAAAATTATCATCATCGTCATTACCTGTGTTTCCTTTGTTACCATTATTGTATGTGGTGGACACGCGGTCGAGTGGTGGTGCAATGGTGGTGGTCACGTCAGGGTCGACCGATGATGGATTCGCTTTTGCTGTTGCGCCATCATTTTGAGAGCGTTCCCAATCGACTATTGAAATTATTGAATAGCGATTATTAGAACTCACCCTGATATGGCCTTGTTTCTTGAATTGAGATATTAGGGTTCGCACTCTGCCATCCTTCAGGCCGATTGCTTCACCGGCCTTGTAGCGACCAAAGAGCAATTGACCCGGCTCTAAATCGACTTCTTCCGTGACCACAGAACCATTTCTATTGTAATTGATCGTGGTCTTATGCTTTTTGTAGCTCGCTCTGAGCCATAGATAGAGCCACAATGCAAGACGGGGATGATTCTTCAACCAACCGTCCTCCATCCATTTCCGGGGTACTCTAATCCAGCCTTCCATTAGCGTATGTCCTTTCCGAAAATTTTTTTGACTAGAATTGAATCTCTGTTTTTCGTTTCATTCGTAGGTGGCAATTCCTCTTTATGAGCACTCATGGATACTTCCTCGAAACGAAGGGTCTCTTCATTTAGAAAAAGACCAATTTCAGCCTTCCTTCTGCGCCCATCACGATTTTTTCCAAGTATCAACCTTCGATACGAATCATGCTGTCCTTCGTAGTCACACAAAAAGAAAACTGCGGTGGCGTCAAAGGCAAGTTGGCTGGTGTCTTTAAGATCGCTCAAATATGGTCTGCGTTGTTTTCTAGCTTGCATATTCTTTATGGCGAGCGAAGAGATAGCCAGAATTGGAATGTTCTGAACTTTGGCTGTTTGAGACAAAATTTGAATAACACCATTGATTTCATCTGTCTTTGTGTTGGCTTCATATCTCCCGGAAATGTTTTGAAGGTAGTCAATTATGATCAACTTCGCTCCATGATTCACAGAAAGGTCTTCAATCATGGATGGAATGTCATCCTCATTTATTTGCCCATCACAAATCAGAATTGGTAAACTCGAAAGATATTCCCGAGATTTCTCAATCTCATATTGCTCAAGTTCAAAAAAATCAGATTTGTGGGCGACCATCGAAAGGAGCCTAACCGAGACATCTTGCGTGGTCATTTCAGTTGAGAGTATACCTACCGGAATATTTTGTTTAGCAAGAAAAAGTGCTAGCTGTTGCACGAAAAGGCTTTTGCCCATTTCAGGTTCAGCAGCGATTACATATAATTTTCCCGGTTTGAATCCTTTAAACACCCCATCCAGTTCTTTGAAGCCGGTACTCAATCGAAGAGTTTCGCCACTTAATTCTCTGGCTCTCTGCTCAAAAGCTAGACCAAGAGCATCTTCCATTGAATAGAATCCATTTTCTCGGCGCTCGATGTCAATTTCGTTTGACGAAAGAAAACGTAGGAGATGCTTCCATGAGAATCTATCATCGATTCGCAGAGAAATTAACTCAGAGACAGTTAAATTGACCAGACAGTAAATATCCTCAAGGTCTCTTTCATCAAAATTATTTTTGAGTAGTTGTAAACCAGTGGTGTCACAATAATTTAGCAAAGACGAAGATGAGTAGTCACACTCATTCGCATAAAATGACTTCAACAGTTCATATATGTATTTATTGCAAATTGAAGTGAAGGCATCTTTAGGTATGGAATCCTTCACTTTCAGGAAAAAGGGTTTTCCATATTGGATTAATCGAGCTAGGACTTCTGATTCGTAGGGGCGATTAGGTTCGTGGACTAGCATTTGAAACCTCCATTTATAGTAATTTTGATTTTGAATCATGAATTCCAATAAAGATAATCCAAGGTTCAAAATGGGTAGTGACTACCTTACTAGAAATAGAAAAGCCCGTGGACAGGTTTTTGTCTTCGGGCTTTTCCTTAAAACAAGCGATATTGCTGACTAATCACTCTTAGGTAATATGAACGATTTGTCACCCTCATGTATGATTTCTATTTCGTTCAACTTTTCCGCTCGGTATGCTAACCTATCGGCCTCCTCCTTACTGATTTCCATTCTCTTAGCAACTTCCTCTAAACTTGGTCTCCCCCCACATTCCTTGGCTACCCTCACAAACTTGAATATTTCTCCTTGCGGATGCATTTCTCGAACAACATACTTCTTCAATTCTCTCGGATATTTAATCATCTCATCATCAGCTAAATCGGCTAATTCCATCTTACGAAACAAGAGAGAGGATGCCGTGAAATAATCCAAATAATCGTGATGCATCATTGTTTGTGAGAGTATTTTTTCAAGACCAATATGGATGACACCAATTTCAATACCCTGTTTGAAAAACCACTCCATTGCATCTTCAATTGTTCCTTGCGGATATAATTTGTGAAAAATAATAACGAGAGATTGAAAGAACCTTGAATCCTCGGGGGATGGCAGATTTAGGTATGGGCTATCAAATACTTCATCTGATTTCTTAGCTTTCAAATCTTCACAAAACATGGATATGGCTGCCTGGGCATAGTTAAAGTAGTCACGTAAAAACATATCGCGCAAATAGACATATGCTTCATCGTTACTTCTTTCGGATGGTGTTTTAGGTGGCTTCGGTTTACGGAGATCATCGGTATTTTCGTTTTGTTCCATAATTTTCTATCCTATCTTCCTATTTCTTAATTAACGCTAGTTCGTAAAAAATCGACTGCCATTATTTTGCGAAGAGTTTGATGATAATGAGCCAAAGCATTGCTAGGCCAATGAGATTCTATTAACCGTGGCATGTAGCTCGCTGCCTGCCAAGTGAGAATACACCTCGGTGACCTTCACACTTGAATGACCCAAGAGTTTTTGAATTTCGTATATGCTTACTCCTTCTTTTACAAGCCAAGTTGCAAAAGTATGCCGCAAAGAATGAAAATGTATTCCGTCATTCAATCCTTGTTGTCGAATATAACGCTTAAACTTCTTAGATACATATTCGCGAGTAAAAGGAAGTCCGGCCCTATTGAAAACATAGGAGCATCTCTGTGATGATGACAATTTATGTGAGAGATTGCTATGCACAAGTGTATTCATTGGAACAATTCTGGTTTTTCCAGTCTTCGTTGTAAATTGATCAGAGCTAGTAATGAGTATTTGTCTATCTGCGAAATTGAGATGAGTCCATTGAAGGTTTATTATTTCCCCCATCCTCATTCCTGTAAGTGCTGCGAAAAGAAACAAGTCCCGCAATTCTGGCTCAATTACCCTTGTAAGAACCTGTTTGAACTCTTCCTTGGTAAGATAAGAGGGGAGTTGTTGCGGTGCTCGAACCTGTGACGATTTCAAAAACGGATTCTCTCTGAGAAATTCCCACCTTACTGCTGAATTAAATGCACCTTTAAGAAACCGAAATGCAATATTTACCGTTGTCGGAGAACATGACTGTAGCCTTACGGCTTTGAAATGTTCAACATCGTAGAAGGTATAAGCTGAGAGAGGTTTATCACCGCAAATCCGCTCAAACGCCTTAAATGCAGGCAGGCAAATCCTCTCAATAGTGGATTTTCTTAGGTTGTTAGATTGAAGAGAGCAGAAGTGATTTACAAATTCCCCGAGAGTGATTTTTGGAACTTCCTTCTTGCAGTATTGCTCGAACTCAGTTAGTACCTGTAGAGCCTCATGCTTTAGCTTCTTCTTTGTGGATTTCCATTTGGTAACTCCATCACTCTCATAAATGATATAGTATATACCATTGTAGCGTTTAAAGAGGGAGATATTTTTAATGGTCATTGCTAAATCCTTTCTGATTTAGCAACCCCATTAGCAGGGAGGGAAGAACCTTAAAATTTTGAGCGCCCCAACTGAATTTTTTGCGGAATTACCAGCTTAGAAGGCTGGTGCTCTATCCAGTTGAGCTACGGGCACGTGGAATTTAGTTTGTTTTGAGCACTTTTGTCTGTTCCGAAATCACAGTATCGACCAATTTTGACCTCGAAATGTTACAAATCGGTTACACGGAGTATAGGGTAGTGTGAGGGCGTATAGACCGTTGTTACAATAAGGTAACAAATACAATGAAGGCTTTCAACACTAAAAACTCATGGGTTTAAATTTTGTTGACTGAAAGATTTTTCATTTTCAGCTTGTACTTAATCAGAAAATTAATTACAATATACTAGAGTAGAAAGGGCTGCAAAAGAATTTAAAAATAGCCCTTGTACTTGATCTAGAAATTAGTTATCATCTTCTAGCAGAAACGCTTCAACAAAAGATGTAACCCCCGGTTACATGCACGCCTAAAAGAAGAGCAAGATTCAATCACCGCTCTCACCGAACATCCAAAAATATTATTATAGCGATAAATTGAAATGAATAACCACATTAAATTAATTGAACTACAAGCATTTATACATGCCGCAAAAGAATACACAATACAACAGTGTGTAAAATCCATAGAGACTGCAGTAAAAACCAACCAGCCTGATTTAGAACAATTAATGAGAAATGCATATAAGCCGTATTCCTATTTACCGGTGATCGAGAAATTCTTTTGGTATCTCGGTTATAAGACGCGCACCGGACATCCATATGATTATGTAACTTATGATACGATGATGACCTTCTTAGATGATAAAACTAAAAATATATTAATGCAAAAAGGAATAAGCCTAAAATGGCATTCATAACACATGACCTGAATTTGAGCGGATATTTGCTTGCATCGGGCTGCCCTGTTCTAGGGCATTCCCGAATTGCAGGAAAGACCCAATTCGAATTCAAACAATCGGACAAGGTCACAGATCTTGTTGAGTCTTACTATTCATTAAACGCAAAAATTAACCCGCAGGCGTTTGCGGCAGCAGTACGTAACTTGAAAAATATTTTATACCAATATAGCGATAACAATGACAGACAAAACATTTACGAACAACGAAAGGCCTGATAATGACGGTTCTTTAATAAAAGAACGTGAAAATATTCACGTTGATGACTTACAGAATATTAAGATTTACTTCGCTGGTGATTTAACTGATCGCAACAACTGTCCGTTGAATGAGGGGACCTTAGCCGAATTGGTTGATGCAATTCGAAGTGATGAGGGATATAAAAATAAGGTAAATGCAATCCGGGCTGTAAAAGATGAAGATAAAGGAGTAGAGAAGAAGAAACGGAGCCAGCTAAAGCTAGCCACCCTTCCTTACTTCACATTCGGCGAGTTTAAAGATAGCCGGGCGATGAATGAAAATCTGATTCGCATTAAATATTTCGTATTAGATGCGGACGGACTTGATGATGTTGAAACTGCACGGAAGAAAATAATCAGCGATCCCAACACATTTGTTTGCTTTAAATCACCAAGTGGTGAGGGACTTAAGACGGTATGGGAGTTGGACGCAGAAATTACTGATGCAGATCAATACGAAGCGGCGTATACAAATTGTTTAGCAGATTTCGAGAAACGGTTTTCTATAAAAGCAGACCATACGATTGATCCGGCTCGTGCTTGCTTCATGTCGCATGATCCAGACATTTTCGTCAACATTAAACGTCGACCATTTCATATAGACAAGTCAAAGGCGGTAACACCTAAAAACCAGAAGGAACCAGTAATACATGCGGCGCTGAAGGGAGCAGAACCTGGCGAGAGAACTCATAATATAACGCGCCAAATAGCGCTATATATGCACAAAGGGTTTTCATTGGAGGATACCTTAACGCATGTTCGCGTATGGAATGATATGAACCGCCCGCCACATGACGATAAGAAAATAAGAGACACCGTGAAGTATATGTTTGATCGGTATAAAAAAGTGCCGGTGAAATTCACAATGAAAGACGGGTCATATTTTAAGAATACCGGTAAAAATAACGAATTGCAGATCTCGACGTTTACTATCGAGCCGAAAGAATTGTTGACCTTGCCTGTCGGCGATTGTTTGCAGTGTGATGTTGTGACCAATAAAGGATTCAAGTATGAGAATGTTGTTCTGGAAAATACTGACTGGCATAGCAAGACGAAGCTGCTCATGGCTATAGGACATCAGGATTGTTCATTTTTAGGGTCTGATAACGATGTTCAGGCATTGTGCAGCTATGTAAATGATATGGTGGAAGTGCGAAAGAAGGGGACGAAGATTATTGGACTTGTTGATGAAACTTGGGTCACCGAAGACAGTAATATTACGGTCAGCGGCATCCTAGATCCTGCGCAGATAATTCCGTACGACAAAGGCTCGGATGCTTTTTATCATAAGGTCAGCTATCAAACCGCGTCGGATCCTGAGTATTCTCAGATGGCGTCATCGTTCTATAATACCGTTACACAAATAAACGATCCAGAAGTAATTATGCCATGGCTTGGATGGGTCTTTGCGACACCATTGAAACCTAGGTTCCAGGCACGACTTGGCGGGTTCCCATTGGTGTTTGTGCATGGTTCTCCGGGCTCTGGAAAAACAAGCACTGCAACGCCATTAATGAGGTTGCTTGGATACACAGATCCGAAGCCGAACGTGGTGACGATGAAATCGTTTCCGATGCTGAAGCTTTTATCGTCTACAAATGCGATCCCGGTATTTATGGATGAATACAAAGTTCGGGATATGAAAGAGGACATGGTCGACAACATTCATCGTTATATGCGTAAATCATACAATGGTGAAATAGAATCGAAGGGACTTGCAAATCAAACGACAAGGGACTACACGCTTTCTGCGCCTATGGTCGTGATGGGTGAATGGAATATCACTGAGCCGGCGATTAAAGAACGGGTCATTGTTGTTCGGTTCACTTCAGCAGTCAAGAAAAACCCGGGCATGCAGTCGGCATACGAAGCTCTTAAGCAACTGCACCTTGAAACATTTATGCCTCGATATATTCAATATGTGTTGGCACAAGATGTCGATCAACTGATCTGCACCCCAAAAAATATACAGGTAGTTAAGCCACAGTTTGCTTGAGCAGTTGTTGTTCAAATTGCTCGGGCGATAGATATCCGAGCGCGGAATGTTTCCGCTGTGTATTGTAAAAACATTCG
>Ga0265316_10003225_pt1 | contig 16573 bp, 12 predicted proteins | sample 4522metaG_FD_202092 | JGI IMG/M metagenome (GOLD analysis project Ga0265316, IMG submission 202092) | Rhizosphere microbial communities from Carex aquatilis grown in University of Washington, Seatle, WA, United States - 4-5-22 metaG | ecosystem: Host-associated > Plants > Roots > Rhizosphere >...
AACGCGTAAACCGTCGGGCCGTTGAAAGATACAAGCCTGAGGTTTGTCATCCATGACGCCCATGTGTTAGCCGGCGTTTCGGCGTATTGAGAAATGGCCCAGAAATTATTTTGATCTGCAGGGTCAACCCATACCTGAGTATAATCTCCCCACCTGTTTCTTCCGGCGCCAAAATCTTTTACATAATTTGCCTTGCCTGCCTGCATAACGCGGCTGGGATTCAAAGTATTCGGCGGGTCAGTGCTTAACCTGTATGTATATAACGCGCTGATATATTCATTAGGAGAAGATCTCGAAAAAGCTATAGCCACATTCTGGTCCTTATCAACGCCTAGCGAAGGATAAAAATGAAAATACGGGTCGGCGCCAAAAGACGCATCCTCTACAGCTGAATTCGTTGCAGGATTTATTTTCAGATATGCAACATTTGAATATCCTGTTCCGCTGGCAATTGAATGAACACACCAAAGGTAACCGTTTCTGTATGTTGGCTCATTTCTGAATGCGCCGCCTCCCGTTTCTATCAATAAACTACCGCCGCCCAGCTGAGTGGCATTTGGCGCGCTTGAATATGCCGTTACGGGAATATCAACGCCTGTCATCGATGGGGATGTCAACGGATTGGTAATTTTATATAAAATAACATATGAATTTGACGGATTCGGCCCTCCTGTAAACAAATAATATTCTGAAGGACTTCCATAAATAACGGTTGGCCTGATTACGTCAGGAGCGATTGACGGATTGTTCGGGTCTCTTATGCTCCACAGGTCTGTCCAATGAAGCGCTCCTGCTGTATTAGCATATAAATCTGATTTGCCAATAATTCTAACCTTACAGCCCTGATAACTTCCTCCAAAAACGAACTGTCTGCCTGTTATATAAAGCGCCTGGTTATCAAAACCTACGCCTTCATAATCTGACCAGGTCCCTGATTCTGTGTTGCCAAAAAGAGACGCTTTAATTGCCCAATTGTACCACGTACCCAATGGGACAGAGTCAGCCGAAACAGACACAAGATAATAAGCCTGTTGGGTCGCATCGTTCTCATGCAGCCAAACCATGATCCATCTTTTGTTAAACTGGTCATACTGGACCTTGGGATCAAACGCAGAAGCGCCGCTGAGAGCGCTCGCATACCATGAATTAGCGTTAATTGTTTTGATAAGATTTCCCGCTTTGTCCCAGATTCTGAATCTGCCGTTATCTACTCCCACAACATGTGTTGGACCCACAGCGCAGTACTGGTCAGGCGGTATGTAATTTCCAGGGTCGTTAAATGCCTGAAAGCTATGCAGTATCAGCGGATTCGATTCAATATTGTCCCTTACATTTTTGTCTTTGATCTTATTAGAACCTTCGGGACCTGTGGGTTTTATCTTATTTAAATATTGAGGGAATTCAGTGAATTCAACTTCCTCTTCGTTTTTTGGTTCTACAACATAAGGCGAAAGAGGCTCTCCTCTCATATCCATAAATCCGTTTGTATTCACTATTACGCCGCTGGCAACTGAACCGCTGGCGGGTCCCTGATATAATTGACTATATGAATTCATTGGGGCAACCAATGAAACAAGCGTCAATAAAGCAAAGATGATAAAAATGTAGTTTTTCTTCATGATGATGAAATTATTTTCTGATTTATATATTTTAATTCAATTTGATTCTCTAAATATATTTAAAAATCTTTAAGAAAATTGAATAAAAATATCCCCTAACTGCCGTTTTTTTAAAATGGCCATTTATTCACACCGAATTGAAACACAAAAAAAATCCCCGTAATATTCAAAATTACAGGGATTAAAAACGCTAAAAAATTATACGGTGCAAAACACTATTTAACCAGCATCATAGCTTTTGTATTGATAAACTTTTCGCCTGTTGCATTATCAATTGCGATAAATTTATAATAGTAAACTCCGCTTGAATAATTATTCGCGCTGAACGATGCCCTGAAAGTACCTGCCTGCAGATTATTGTTCACAAGCGTTGTTACTTCCCTGCCCGTAACATCATATACTTTCAGCGTCACAAAAGAAGCTTTCTTAACGTCGAAATCGATGTTAGTAACGGGATTGAACGGATTAGGATAGTTTTGCTTTAGTGAATAATTCACCGGTACGCTGGTTCCAATTGGCGTAATGGCAGTTGGTATATTGCTCCATGACGAGCATACTCTGAGTCCGTCAAACCAAAGAGTTGGCGCAAGCGTAGCCGAACCTTGTCTCAATGCAAATCTTCCTATATCCGGCGCATCAGTTGCCGGCCCTGTAACAGGTCCGATACTGGCTGTACCCGGTTCTGTTGAAGGCGGCGCTGTGTTGAAAACATATCCGCGAATCTCATCATCCGTAGTTGTTCCTGTTAAAAATGTATATTTAATAATAACCAGGTATGTGACATTACGGTTGTAAAGCGTGGTTGACCAGGTAACAGGATTAGTTGCGATTGCCCCTTTCGTTAAACCTAAATTGAACCCTGACAAAGTATCTCTAAGATATAATCTTGAAGTATAATTTGTAGTGCTTGTTGATGGAAGCAAAGCCGCAAAGTAGTCGCCGCTTGCCTGCGAGCTGTCTACGTTGATCAAAAAAGAAAAATAAATGCTGCCCGATGTAACCGCAGTAAAACCGGTAAATTCGTCCTGGCCATTATTGCGTACTCTAACATAATTGCCGATATTTGAATTTACGTAACCTGAAAATGTGAGATTGCCGGATGCAACCGTTAATGGATTTACCGAACTGCTGATAAATCCCCATCCGTGTGCGCCTAAAGTATCGCCGACCGGATAGCCGAAATTTTCATCGAGTATAATTTGTGAATTAGCGCTTATCGTAAATACAGAAATGATAAGTAAAACAAAAAGTGTTAATTTGTTCATAGATTAGTTCTCCCTTTAAATGAATGACTTAAAATACTAAAACTTTAACAAAGATAATGCGGAAAAATTAGGGAATGGTTAAGATAATTTTACTTTTGGGTCCAGGAAGGCATAAATTATATCAACAATCATATTAACAATAATGAATATTACCGCGGTAAACAGAACTGTACCCTGGATCATTGGAAAATCGAGAGATAATATCGAATTAATGGTTAAAAGCCCGATTCCCGGCCAGTTAAAAATGTATTCTATGAAAAAAGCGCCGCCAAGCAATCCGGCCAGCCATGCGCTTATAGTAGTTATAACGGGATTCAGAGCATTTCTGAGAGCATGTTTAATAATAACTTTCCATTTGCCTACGCCTTTGGCTCTTGCCGTTCTTACAAAATCCTGCCCCATAACATCAAGCATGCTCGAGCGCGTTAAGCGCGCAATAATAGCAAGCGGCCTTAGCGCAAGAGTTATCATAGGTAAAACAAGATACATAAATCCGTTATTCAGGTAACCCGAAATAGGAAACCACTTGAGCCACGCTCCAAAAACCAAAGCCATAATGAGTCCGAAAGCGAACGGCGGGAATGAAATTCCGAAGAGCGCAAAGAGCATCGACATATTATCCCTGAATGTGTAGGGTTTGACCGCAGAGATCACTCCGATCAAAATTCCCAAAATCGATGAAATAATAAGCGATGAAACTGCGAGAATAGCCGTTGCTGGGAATGTTTCAAGAATTGTTTTTAAAACTTCGCGGTTTGACGAATATGAACGGCCCAGATCTCCCTGTACCGCCTTAACCATAAATCTTCCGTACTGGATATATAAAGGGTCGTCGAGCCCAAGCTGCTTGCGTACTGCCTCTATAGAAGCAATATCGGCCCGCTGACCTAACATCAGCCGGGCCGGATCGCCTGGAATTACATACATTAAACTGAAAGTTACTGTGATTACGCCTATTAAAATTAGAATTGAATAAAGCAGCTTTCTAATTATATAGGTTCCCATGTATTATTTTATTACACGTCTTGCAGTAACAAACCTTGCGTTATAGTAATCTTCATTCAAAGAAGAAACTTTCACGCCGCCGCTTGATGACGACTGCGCAAACATTGTTTCTCCTAAATAAATGCCGACATGTGAAATACGGTTTCCGATAGTGTTAAAGAAAACCAGGTCCCCAAACTGAAGGTCCTCTCTTTTAACTTCTTCGCCGACTGTTGACTGCATTATTGAAGTCCTTGGCAGATCTATGCCCAAAGCTCTCCTGTATACAGTCATCACAAATGCCGAACAATCTATTCCATTGGTGGTAGTTCCGCCCCATAAATACGGGGTATTGATAAGTTCGATAATCTTCATCATCACTTCATCGCGGTCAACGGTTGAACTACCGTATTCGGAAACAATGTTCGATAACGTTTCAAGGCTTGAAATGTCGATCAAACTTCTTTTCTGAATACCAGCTACACTGGAGTACTCATCCCGTTTAACTAATTTGTTCTTTTTTACAACATATTCACTGTCATCATTTTGCGCTCCTGAGCAACCAATCAAAAAAACACCGAAACTGACCATTAATGCAACAAATACAATTCTTGTTGTTTTTTGCAATATTTTGCCTCCTTTCGTTTAATTAATTTACACTTAATAATATATAAATAAATTTACTTCATAAAAACTCAAAAAATCATGATGCAGGGGTTGAAATTTAATAAAAAAATGAATATAAAGTATTTATATTATTGTACTTCCAAACGGTTTCAGATTTCTCTTATTTGTCTATCCATGTATATCGCAGATTCACCCTGTTCATTGGGTCTAACGTGAATCCGTGTGAGTATGGCTGCACTAACTGGTAATCCTCATCATAAAAAATGAACAGCACAGGAGCTTCCGATACGGCAATTTGCTCAGCCTGTTCATACAGTTTATTTCTCTCCTGGATATCCGTGGTTGCTATTGCCTTCTCGAATAATTCGTCATACTTAGCATTCTTATACCTGAACGAATTTATCGGGCTCTTGTCTTTCGGATTATCCGGCACGTTCTTTCCGTAAAACAGGTTCAGGAAATTTTCCGGATCGGGATAGTCGGCTATCCATCCAAGCCTGAAAAAATCAGCTCTGCCGGCGTCAATATTATCTAAATGCTGCGCAAACTGTAAAAGCTGAAGCTTAACGGTAACGCCGATCTCTTTAAGCATATTCTGAATAGCTTCAGCCATTTGAGTATTCCTGCCGCCGCCCTCGTTGATATTCAATGTAACTTCCGGGAATCCCTTGCCTCCGGGAAAACCCGCTTCTTCCATCAGCTTTTTTGCTTTTTCAAGATCGAAGCTGTATCCCTTAATGTTCTTTGCATTGTAATTAGGCATAACAGGTGGCACAACTCCGTAAACAGCCGGTTCAGATGCCGAGCCGTTCATTACATACTTCAATATCCTGTCCCTGTCTATCGCGTAATTAAACGCCTGCCTTATACGCGGGTCGCCGAAAACTTTACTGGTTGTAAGGAAACCATAATACTGTATTGTCAGCGAGTTCTTTCTCTGTATAATATACTTAGAATACTCCGGCGTGAGAGTCTTATCTTCATTTACCACCGACTGGAACAGCTCATTCGGAATCCTGTATGCTGCATCCAGATTTCCATTCTTAAATTCTAAAAGCTGCTGCGACAGGTCTTTTATGAAACGGAATTTTACTTTATCAAGATACGGCAGCTGGTTTCCGAATTCATCCTTTCTCCAGTAATTAGGATTGCGGTGCATGTTGATTTCAAGGTCCGGTGTCCAGTTATCAAATATATATGGACCGGTTCCGACAGGGTTCTGGAAATAATCTTTTCCGTATTTCTCAACGCCTTCATGCGGAACAATGTATGCGAAACCAAGGCAAGTATAATAGATGAAAGGACCGAACGGTTTTGTTAGCTTCACGACGAAAGTAGAATCATCTTTGGCAACAAATCCGCTCACGCCTTTTATCTTCGGTTCCCTGTTCTCAGTCATAGCTTTGCTCACTTCCTGAGCGAATTCCTTAGCGCCTTCAACGTAATTCTTGTAATAATCAAATCCAAGGCTTCCGGTTCGCTGGTCCAGTATCCTGTCATAAGAATATTTCACATCAGACGCCGTCATTTCCCTGCCTTTTCCGCCGGGGAAACACGCGTTGTCATGAAACACAACGCCTTTTCTCAGATGAAATGTATATAACATCCCGTCGGGCGAGATATCCCATCTCATGGCAAGAGCAGGAACAATATTAAGATTAGTATCTAAATCGATAAGCAGGTCATATATTTGGTTTGAAACATGGAATGAAACTACATCATTTATGCCAACAGGATCGAGGCTCCTGATATTTTCAGTCTCGTTTATCGTATACGTCCCGCCGCCTTTAACGCCGCCTTTTAGATCTGTTAGGGTATTGGTATTTTTCTTAGTGCAGCCCGAGAAAAAAAGGATTGAAACCAAAAACAAATAAATAATAGTAGCTCTATATTTCATGCAAATTGGGAAAATTTAAGCATAATTATAACAATTAATTAATGAAGAAAACATATAAAAAATTCTTGGGATTTGTCAAATTCTTCAAATTCATCAGATTCGTCAAATTGAACATAAGCGCAGTTTGCATCACTTTGTCGTTACTTTGTAGATATTATTTATGTTTTAGTATGTCCTTATACAGTTTTGTCACGTTTTGTAAATAAAAAATGAAGAAAAAACAATGTAATTGAGAAGCAAGCTTTAACTGTTAATCATAAATACTTTATAAATAAATCAGTAAACATTTGTAAAGAAAAAAGCCCGGTTAAGTGAGATACAGTCAGTTGATTCGTGAGAATGCTAATATTCTTTTGATTACGAAACGCATTTGAAGTTTTTATCTCTAAAATTTTTCTCATTTCTCACATACTAATTTGAGAATTCGTCAGGTTTATCAGATTAGTCAGATTCATCAAATTAAAATCAAAAGCAATATAATACAACTGTTATAGCAATGCAAGGCAATAACGAGCGGATAGTTTAATTAGCGGCCACATTGAAAAATTGATGTGACCGGGATAATGGAGATTTTTTTTTCGTACTACCTGCCCTCAGCAGGCAGGTCTCCACGGGAGGACTCAGAGCAAAAACAAATATTTTATTATTAAAAAAGTAAATTGATAGTTAAGGAATCTCTGCCGATAAAAGCTATTTTTTTAAAAAATGATAAATATCATTTTTTTTCCGTGGCCCACGTATTATATTTGTGTAAACCAAAAGTTCTTATTTTTTCCCGGCAACGGGAGAACTGTAACATGAGGTTGCCTTATTATGGGATTTTTGTTAAGTTTATCATCGTTTTTAAGCGCTTCACGGATATCAATGCCCGATACCTTTGCCTACTCCAAAAAAATCACGTTTAGTTTTGATAAGACAACCCTGCAACATCAAAAGTGTTCTTTGTATTGAGTTAAATTTATATAAAATCTTACAGATTTTAGGAAATCACAGTTAATAGTCTGATTTTTAAGTGATTAACTTCTTTTATCAAGATTATTTGTATACTTTGAAGAAAATGTTAATACTATGAAAAGGTTATCAATAATATTTATTTTTTTCTTTTTCGTCTCACGTCTGCCGTTTGACGTTTCACGTATTTACGCTCAACAGCCAACGCAGGAATGGGTGGCAAGATATACAGGACCTTATAATGATTTGTATGGTCCCTTTTTGCAGGTTGATAAAGCCGGCAACAGTTACATAGCCGGAACTCATGTTATAGGTCAATACCCAAATGATTCCACCTGTATATTGTGCGTCAAATATAATTCTTCCGGCGTACAGCTATGGGCAACTCTATACAGGTATCCCGGTTATGGGTATTTTGTACCGACAGGGCTTGCAATTGATAGTTCCGGAAACGCCTATGTTATATCAGGCATCGCACTGACTTCTGTGGCACCTCGAAACATGCTTATAGTAAAGTTCAACAACCTGAGTGGAAGCCCGGTATGGACAAAAACATATTTCGGTCAATACAGCCAGAGCAGTTTTTTTGACATAAAAATAGACAGGCTGAATAATATATACGTAGTCGGAAGTTCCGATTCGTCGCACCTGATAATACGCTATAACACAAACGGTGATTCGGTCTGGGTGAGAAAATACCATCCGTCATGGCTTACGGCTGAATATGTCCGTAATTGCACGATTGATGACTCGCTCAACATAATCTTTACAGGGCAGCGGAGATTCTATTATCCGCCGTATGGATGGTATGATAGCTTACTGGTAGCAAAATATTCATCCACCGGGGTATTGCGCTGGGAAAGTGTATATGCCTACAATGTGCTTGGGTCAGATATTGGAACAAAAATAATAGCCGATCAAATCGGTAACTCATTTATAGGTGGTATAACAACAGTTTCAGGTAACTCGGTCTATTTTACTTTGAAATATGACAGAAACGGGAGCAGGCAATGGGCAAGGATATATTACCCACCCGGAAGTACACAGAACGATATTTATGGAATTGCTTTAGATAGAATAAATAATGCCCTGTATGTTTCAGGGGGGGCAATTGAAAGTGGAATCGGAATGGCTACTACAATAAAGTACAATGTTGTTACCGGAGACTCCCTTTGGGTCAAAAGAGACACAGGCAGTTACAACAGGGGAAGGGCACGAGATATAAAACTAGATACAAGCGGAAATATTTATATAACGGGTGAAACATATAACTTTCCGTCCTATGCACCATATGATATAATGACAACTAAGTATTCATCTACAGGCAGTAAGTTGTGGATTATGATTTACAACTGGCAATACAATGGATTAGACATAGGTAAAGCGATTGCAATTGACGGACAAAACAATATATATGTATTAGGCACAAGTCAAGCCGGTTATCAAATGTTCGACTATGTGGTTATAAAATATAACCAGACAGTTGGAATAAAACAGCTTAGCAATGAACTACCCTTATCTTACAGACTAGAACAAAACTATCCCAATCCGTTTAATCCAGGCACAAAATTCAGGATTCAAATTCCGAAATTCAGCAGTGTTAATATAACAATATTTGATGTACTCGGCAGAGCAGTGGAAAACCCGGTAAATGAAATTCTTAAGCCCGGAGTTTATGAAATTGATATTAATGGATTAAATTATGCAAGCGGTACATACTTCTACCGTATGACCGCTGACGGCAATATAATTGATACAAAAAAATTTGTTTTGATAAAATAACGGAAAGGAGATTAATATGACTCCACCTGATTTTATAAAATAGAGGCAGACCTCAGAGTTTAAAGTAGCGTCGCGGCTTTCTTTAATGCTTAATCCGTATTCATGCTTTTATGCATGATGCAGGACCAAGCCCCTTTGTGTCTGCCTTTATTATTTTAAGTTAACATTCTTTATAACAATAATTAATAAAATACAAAATGAAAAAACTTTATAAAAGGAATTTAACATGAAAAATGCCGTCCCCTCTGAGTCTCCTCGCAGAGGGACTCAGAGGAAACAGTATGAAAGAGTATAAAAGGATATATGAAAATCATTTATGTTTGTTTCTTTAGTTGTTATTTTATTTCGTAATAAATTTCAATCAAGGAACATTTATTCTAAATTTGAAATGAGCACACATATTTCACACGGGATAAAGAACACTTTCTATTTTTTTACCATTACCTGCTGCAACTGGATACCACTTTTCGAAATGACTTCTCTGTATGATAATATCTATAAATGGTTTGATATTTTAAAGAAGAGAAGCATATTTATAAATTCATTTGTGATAATGCCAAATCACTTGCATGCTATAATTTATATTAACGAATCAGACAGGAGAATTAACGATATTGTTGGAACCGGCAAACGCTTTATGGCATATGAAATTGTAAAGAGGCTAAAGACAGTGAATGATGTAACAACCTTAAGAAAGTTATCCGATGCGGTCCCTTTGTCAGAAAGACTTCGGGGAAAACTACATAATGTATTTGAACCGTTCCCGGATATTAAAGAAATTGAATCGCTGAAATTTATGATCCAGAAGATCAATTACATTCATAGAAACCCTGTAAGCGGCAAATGGAGACTTGTAGAAGACTACCGGGAATATAAACATTCAAGCGCCGGGTTTTATGAACCAATTGAAAATGTTCCTTATTCTGGCTATAAAGTAGTTCATTTTGAAAAAGTTGAAGAGGTAATTGAAAGAATGGAAGTTTAACTGCTGTATTTCCTCTGAGTCCCCCTACGGGGAGACTCAGAGGGGACGTAAATCAATTCATTTGCTACGTTAAGTAAAACTATAACTTTAGAATGCCAAAATAAGACATCTCAAAGCGATACATACACTGTAAGGGTGTTCCATGATGGGTATTGGTGGATTGAAGTCTACGACAATGATTCAGACCATTTAGTATATGAATATTTAGATCCTATTCAGGATTAAGTGGTATTAATGCCAGGACGAATTCTAAATGATCCAAATTACAAATCCAAGGCTCTGTGGCAAGTCGAAATAAAAATTCACGAAGATTTGCAAAGCATCAATTGGGAAATCAATAATAAGATAGCTAACGAAATTGAGAAAATATTTAACAAATTGCCAACTCACAAAAAAGGATTCCCCAATTTAAATAAAACTGGGCCATTTAATTGCTCAATCCATCATGAATCAAATGCTTTTATATGCACATTAAATGATTGGGTCATCGGTTTTAAATCTAATGTTTTTGAAGTTAAAATGGATGGTATGTATATTATCAAAAACGAAATATTAAGAACCTGTCCTGCGGAATTATACAGAAACGTATGTAATCTTCTATCGAATTTTAAAACAAAGAGGAAAAATATTAAGCCCAATTACTGGAAAAATTGTGAAGAACTAAAACCAATGAAGTTATGAAATGTTAAAGCATGATAAATATCATTTCATAAATAAAGTTGACGAGTTATTTTTGGATTAATTCTATTTTATTAGAAAACGATTGTTAAAAAAATGAAAAAGATTATCTGGCTGTTTATTTTATTTATTTTACAAAATTTATTTTTTGCAATATATTCTCAACAGCCCAATCAAGAATGGGTCCAGAGATATACCTGGAATAATTTCGCAAGCGGCATATCTATTAAATTTGATTCCTTTAACAACGTTTACGTGCTAATGAAAATAGTAAGTGATAGTACATTAGCAGATTTTGGACTTTTAAAATATTATCCTGATGGAAACCTTATATGGAGCACGCATTATAATAGCCCTGGTAATCTTTCAGATGTGCCTAAAGCTTTTGTAGTAAATTCTGCAGGAGATGTTTATATAACAGGCTATAGTTATCTTAATACATCACCGGATAAAATTACAACTGTAAAATACAATTCAAGCGGAGTTTTACAGTGGGCAAGAGTATATTCTGCAGGTGGTCCGGGCGATGGTCCCAGCAGTATCGTAGTCGATAACTCTGGAAATATAATTGTAGTTGGAGGAATGGCAATTAGCAATACATTGCAATATGCTCTCATTATTAAATATAACCCTAACGGCGATAGTTTATGGACAAAAGAATTTACTCAGTTCCCCTTTGGGTACATCAGAGGAATGGCCTTAGATAATTCGGATAATATTTATACAACTGGTGATTACGGCACTAACATTACAGATACTAATAGAAATTATTTAATTTTAAAAACAAATCCAAATGGAATTTTGCAATGGCTCTCCACTTATGAAAGTCAGTCAAATAGTGACATATCGGACTATCTTGCTCTTGATTCAAATAGAAATGTATACGTTGTTGGATCTAATTATGCCCCGCCCAATCTATTTTATAATACATTAGTAAAATTGAGTTCGACTGGCACAATTCAATGGGCAAGATCATATACCGGGTTGTTGGGTTTTCCTAGTTGTGAATCCCCAGGAGGTCTTGTTTTAACGCCAGATGGGAATTCAATATATTATCCAACTGAATGTGCGAATTCTCAGGGAAACAGTTCTATAGTATTGTTAAAGTACAATTCTTTAGGTGATTCAGTTTGGGTAAGGCAATATGATCAAGGCGCTACCGGGGGTGTACCTACTAGTAGTCCAGCAATTAAATTAGATAAATATAATAATATTTATCTTGAAGGATTTTCTGTTTTACCTTCGACTGGAAACGATTTCGTGACAATCAAATATTTACCAAATGGAGCGCTACAATGGGTAACTACTTACAACGGGCCTTTATCAAATTCAATTGACTATGGCGCGGATTTATCCATTGATACGAACCTTAATGTTTATGTCACGGGAGTTAGTAGCCGATATAATGGCAATCCCATACTCTGGGATGCTGCAACAATAAAGTACAGTCAACCAAGTGGGGTTGAGCAAATTTTTTCAAATATTCCGGGGAAATATAAACTATGGGAAAATTATCCCAATCCATTTAATCCAAATACAAAATTTAAGTTTGAAATACCAAGATGGGAAATGATAAAAATTGTCATTTACGATATTTTAGGTAGACAAATAGCCGTATTGGTAAACGACAAATTAAAACCTGGAGTTTATGAAGCAAATTGGAATGCAGTCAATTGCACGAGTGGAGTATACTTTTACTCCCTCATTACTGAGTCTTATAGAGTAACTAAAAAAGCAATTTTAATAAAATAGTAATGTAAGATATTAAAAACAGAGGGCAGATTTAAAGCTAATCCCCATTTGATTGGGGATGATGTTAAAAAAACGCGGTCAACGTATAATTTAATATTTGATTTTAGAATTGCGATAATATACCCCGTTTTTAGAAGATTTTTGAATAGAGTCACAAAGTTAAAGAAATAGACGGTAAGAATCTATGAAAAATTGATTTGGAAGTAATAAGTATTACCCCCTCCCCTTCGGGGAGGGAAATCGCGCGATTGCGCGTAGGGTGAGGCCCAAAAAAAAGGGACGCATTGCTGCGTCCCGCCGAAGGTAATATCTAACTAGTTCGTGAAATCTTTTATTATGCTGCCATTACCTCCGCCCCAAACTATCAATTTAGCGCCTGTCCAGACTGCCATGTGCTGCGCCCTTGCTGTTGGAGCATTGACAGTTGTTGTGGGTGTCCACAATTCCTGGGCGTTTGCAATGAATAATAAGGAATGAGTAATGAATAATAAAAATATTATACTTAGCTTTTTCATTACTTTATCAACACCAATTTTTTAGTTTCAGAAAACACAGTAGACTGCTCACTTGTAACAATTAACTGATAAAAATAAACTCCGCTGGCAAAACCATCAGCGTTTAATAATATTGAATAATAGCTTGCGTCTTGTTCTGTATTAACCAGAGTTTTGACCAACTGGCCAATTGAATTAAATATCTTTAGTTGAACGCTGCTTCTTTTAGGCAGCTCATAATTAATAATTGTTGAGCTGTTGAAAGGATTGGGATAGTTTTGATTAAGCTGATAAATATGAGGCATTTGATTGCCGTTAGATATTATTCCTATTGGCTGGCTATACTTAATTGTCACTGCATCGTCGTTAAGGTTTAATTTTTGGGATGCACCTGAAACGTAAACCATTAGATTGGAATCAATAAATAAATTATTTGCAAAATCTTCTAAGTTACTAACATTTCCGGTATATCTTGTTATCCATTGCAATGTTCCCGTTGGTAAATACTTAAGAGTTATAAGATCATAGCTTGTAGCTTGATAATACCCGCCTCCGCATACATAAACATTATTAAATTTATCAAGTTTAATGCCAGTTGGAAAACATTCAGTATTCAAAACACCCCCATTATAATATCTTCTCCATTGCAAAGTCCCGCTTGAACTATATTTAAATGTAGCGATATTAACGCCTTGAGTGCCTATAGTATCGCTAATTGTTGCTGTATAATAAATTTCGCCCCCATTGTTGCTTATAACAGGTCCCCAAAGTGTATTCCCTCCTGTTGCGTAGTTTGGATAAACGCTGCTCCATAATGTATCACCTGCGTTATTTAGTTTTAAGATATAACAGTCATCCACAGTTAATCCGATTTGCGTACCTATTACATATATATTTCCATAGTTATCAAGATTTATTCCTTTCCCTAAATTTGTTCGTCCTTGTTCTAAAGTAAATGTCTGAAACCAAACTATATTTCCATTAGAGGCATATTTGGTAATTAGGCATTTCCCTACATAGGTAATATAGCCTGCAGTGTAAATATTGTTTGAATTATCTATAACCATAGGTGAATTTGAGGCTTGAGTTTGACCGTTATTGAAATTGCTTACCCATAGTGTATCACCATTCGAATTATATTTAATTGCCAATGCATAACCAATATTGCCGCCATTATAAGTACCTCCAACTACAATAATATTTCCTGCTTTATCTATCTTCATATCTTGTGGTGAATCGTCTATATCATTATTATATATTTTCCCCCATTGAAAAATTCCGTTTGAATTGAATTTAACAGTTTGAATCCAAGTGTTTGTACCAATATAAATAGGTCCTGTTATGTATACATCTCCATTAGAGTTTATATCGAAATAACTTCCACTACCTCCATTATATGGATTCCCAGGCCAGTAATGGGCAGTTAAAAGCAAATTGCCATTTTGATTGTATTTCAAAAACCCATAACCCCATGTTGAATCAGCAAGAACATAAATGTTACCAAGACTATCTAGCTTGATAGCTTTTCCGGATGAAGGAGCAGCTAAAGGATCTGGCCATCTTGCAACCCACTCCTGAGTTGGTTGTTGTGAATAAATATGTGATGAGTAAAAAGTGAATAGTGAAATGGAAAGAAATGCTAGAAGTAAAAAGGACTTTTTCATAGTTTTAGCCAACAGTAATTTTAAAAACAACAATTTCGACTATACAAATATAATTTTAATGGGTGGGGAATGGTATGATTTCTATCAGGATGAAACATGATAAATATCAATGTTATCAAAGACAGGATTTGTGGATTTTCCTTATAAATCCGTGGTAATCTACCGCCTTTGGCGGCACGCGGAGTGAAATCCGTGTCTTTTAAGAAGAAAAAATAAAAAATTGGGCTCCCCTCCTTTTCTAAGGAGGGGTGGGGCGAATCTGCCTTTAGGCAGATGACGCGACGAAGTGGTCTGAATAGAGTTCAAGAGTAGCCTCGGAGCTTCGCTCCGCATCCGAGCAGCCCTCCAAAGGCGGGCAAGCTGCTCGGATTTACGATTGTCCCAACAATCATTGACTAATCGCAGTACATAAAAAAAGAGGAGCTAAAATTGCTCCTCTTTTAAAACTGCTGCGGATAAAAAATCAAAACCAAGATTCCTGCCTTCGCAGGAATGACACAGTCATCTATCCCAAATAAGCTTTTAATGCCTTACTCTTTGAGGCGTGTTTTAACCTTCTGATGGCTTTTTCTTTTATCTGGCGGACTCTTTCGCGTGTCAGTTTGAACTTTTCGCCGATCTCTTCCAGTGTCAGTGGATTTTCCTGCTCCAACCCGTAGTATAATTTTAAAACGTCCCTTTCCCTCTGGCTCAGTGTATTTAGCGCTCTTTGAATCTCTATCTTCAGAGATTCATTTATAAGCTTATGATCGGGAAGCGGCTGGTTTTGGTTAGGCATTATATCAACAAGTCGGCTGTCTTCGCCGTGTACAAACGGCGCGTCAATAGAAAGATGCCTGCCTGAAATTTTTAATGTATCGGAAACTTCATAAAGCGACATATCAAGCTGCTCTGCAAGCTCATCTGCGCTCGGTTCTCTTTCGAATTCCTGCTCTAATGTACTGTAAGCTTTGCCGATCTTGTTCAGCGCGCCTACGCGGTTAAGCGGAAGCCTGACAATTCTTGATTGCTCGGCTAACGCCTGCAGTATCGATTGCCTTATCCACCAAACTGCATATGAAATAAATTTAAATCCTCTTGTTTCATCAAACCTCTTAGCTGCTTTTATCAAACCGAGGTTGCCTTCGTTTATCAGATCGCCAAGCGATAGTCCCTGGTTCTGGTATTGCTTGGCTACGCTTACTACAAAACGAAGATTAGCTTTAGTGAGTTTCTCTAAAGCTTTTTGTCTTTCCTTCTCATCGCCATATTTGATCTTCTTGGCAAGGTCAATTTCTTCTTCAACGTCCAACAATTCAACCTTTCCAATCTCCTGCAAATATTTGTCAATAGATTGGGATTCCCTATTTGTAAATTGTTTTCCAATCTTCATAGGTTGAATTCAGCTCCGTTTAATTCTTGAATAGTTTTATTAATGAGGAATGTACCTGTCTACGCGGTCTCAAACAAGTCAATCTTACTCTCTTTGGTCAAAGTAACGATCGCTCTTTTTTTCTTCGCTTTGAAACCTTCAAAACGTCCGCGTTTAGTAAACTGCGCTTTGCGTTTGCCGCCGGTTGTAACCGTTCTTACGCTGGAAACTTTTACGTTAAACTTCTTCTCGATGGCGTTTGATATGTCAACCTTCGAAGAATTGACGTCTACTTCAAAAGCATACTGGTTCATCTTCTCCTGAAGAATGGTCATTTTCTCGGTTATGACAGGCTTTAATAATATAGTTCTTGGCATTTTGAAAGTTCAGTTTCTAAGTTAAAAAATTAATTCAGTAATGGCTTGCATAAAGCCTCAACAGCGCTCTTTTGTATCAGTATCACCTGGTTGTTCACAAGGTCATACGTCGCAGCTTCGCCTGCATGCAGAATATTTACGCGCGGT
>Ga0265316_10003227_pt1 | contig 16565 bp, 12 predicted proteins | sample 4522metaG_FD_202092 | JGI IMG/M metagenome (GOLD analysis project Ga0265316, IMG submission 202092) | Rhizosphere microbial communities from Carex aquatilis grown in University of Washington, Seatle, WA, United States - 4-5-22 metaG | ecosystem: Host-associated > Plants > Roots > Rhizosphere >...
GCTCATACTACCCTGGCCCAACTGGAAATCACCGTTCGGCGCGGCTTGGACCCAGCAGAGGCCTACAACATGGTGCCCGGACGCGACCCCCAAAACGGTTAAGCACCCGCAAAAGATTGTCGGACCGAAATATCGATTCCTGGTGCTATAATCGCCTGAACAATCCCCCGCTGGCGGGACTGGCCACCGGGGAAGAAGGCGTGTTCGTGAACGGCCGGTGGGCTCCCGGGCGGCGTATGGCGGTCGACGGCGCCGGCTCGCGTAACCTGGTGCTGCCCAGGCTGCATGACGAGCCGATTGAGCGCCCAGCCCTGTTCAGGCCGAGTCGGAAGGGCCTCCGCGCGTCGCGCTGTGCCGCTTCGGATAGAGGAGATATTCGTGAAATTCCGTACTGTATGTTGCTCGGTTCTAATGGGCTCTCTGACCCTCGTCTCGGGTCAGGTAAAGAACCCTCCTGCCCCCACCGCCGCTGCCGCGGAAATCCCACACTTGCAAAAGCAGGGGACAGCGACACAACTGATCGTGGATGGCAAGCCGTTTCTGGCTTTGGCTGGCGAATTGAGCAACAGCAGCGCCACCAACGCCGACTACATGAAGCTGGTCTGGCAGAGGCTCGCCATCGAGACGGGACTGAACACTGTGCTGGCCGGCGTCTCCTGGAACCAGATCGAACCGCAGGAAGGTAAGTTTGACTTCGGTGTGCTGGATAACGTGATTGCGGGCGCCCGGGCTCACAACGTCCGTCTGGGGCTTCTATGGTTCGGAAGTTGGAAAAACTCTCTCTCCAGCTACCTGCCCGGCTGGGTGAAGAGGGACTTCGATCGCTTCCCGCGAATCCAGGTCCAGACCGGCAAGACCATCGAACTCCTGTCCACGCTCAGCGATGCGAACCGGGACGCCGATGCGCGCGCCTTTGCCGCCCTGATGCGGCACGTCAAGGCCGTGGATGGCCGCGAGCACACCGTGATTATGATCCAGGTGGAGAACGAAGTGGCTGTGACAGGCGACTCCCGCGACCGCTCGCCCGTGGCCAATAAGGCATTCGCGGGGACCGTGCCGAAAGAGCTGATGGACTACCTTCAGCAGCACAAGGACACCCTGATTCCGGAGGTTCGCAAGGTGTGGGAAGCCGCGGGTTTCAAGACATCCGGAACCTGGGAAGAAGTATTCGGAAAGGGCGTCGCGGCGGATGAGATATTCATGGCCTGGAACTATGCGCGCTACATCGGCCGGGTGGCCCAGGCGGGCAAAGCCGAATACCCGCTGCCGATGTATGTGAACGCGGCGGTTATGGGATTTGCCAGAGTACAACCGTCTGAAAGAGCGCATGGCGGCGGCCCACTGTCCGAGTTAATGGACATCTGGCGGGCCGGGCAAGCGCAAATCGATTTTCTCTCGCCCGATATCTATGGCAACTCCGATTTCTTTGTGTCGACCGCGGCGTCCTACACCCGGTCCGGGAACCCGCTGTTCGTGCCCGAGACCAGGAACGACATGGAAGCCCGCTTGCTCTACGCCTTCGGACGCCACGATGCCATCGGTATCTCGCTCATGGGGATCGAGAGGCTGCCGGCTCCCGAAACGGAAATGATTCGGGGCTTCGATGCCATCCGGCAATTGGGACCCCTGATTGCGAAACATCAGGGCAACGGCACCATGTCCGCCGTCCTGATTGGCCAGAAGGACCCGCCGCAGAAGGTCCAGTTGGGGAACTACACCTTCGAGGTCTCGTTTGCCACGCCCCGCGGTCTGCCCGGGACACCGCCGCTCCAGCCGCCTTTCTCCTCCGGGGTGGCACTGTTCATCGCCGTGGGACCCGACGAGTACTATGCCGCGGGTAACAGCGCCAGCGTCACATTCGCTCCGAACACGCCGGGACCCGAGCACGCCGGACTCGACACGGTGGAAGAGGGCACGTTCGTGAACGGCCGCTGGATTGTCAGCCGCCAGCTCGCGGGCGACGAAACCGGGCAGGGGCAGAATCTCTCCTTGCGCAGTAGTCCGGCGGACCGAATCCCGGACCGTTACGTGGGCATCCAGCACTTCACGCTGTACCGCTACCGGTGAGCGCGCGCTAGCGTCCGGCGCTTTCTTTGTGGAGCGGACCTCCGGTCCGCAAAGCCGGCCTCCTGGCCGGCTCGCCGGAAGTGGTGACCAGTTGATGCTTCGAAAAAGAGTCCGCGCCGGGGGGGCGGCCCCTCAGAGCTTCAAGAATCTGTCCAGTTATTTCGTGGACACCACGCTGGCGACGTTCGCAGGACCCTGGCCGGCCGGGTGAGTCCGGGGGCGTCCGAAAAGCGTCTCGTTGAGGAAGGTTTCGTCGGCGCCCTCGCCCCTCCGGCGGTGGCATTGCAACGCCTGACCAATCATGGCCATTTTGCCCGCAGCCGATGGCTGTGCCGGAACTCTATCCGGCCACGCCTTCTGCGATCTGACGGCCGTGCGAAACCAACGGCCGCGCGTGGGAGCGCCATCACGGTTCGGTGCCGGCATTATTGAAGCGGTCCCAGTTGCCACCCACCGGGGGCACAGCGCACCACCTGACAGGTCGCGGACCTGGTCGCGGACCTGCCCGCAGCTCCGCGAGTTCCCCTTTACCGTGCCTGCGGTTCTCCCACTGAATCGAAGCTCAGCCGGCCCGCGAAGACGGCGCCCGATGCCAGCTCTTCGCGCAGGCGGCCGCGGTTCGCGCCGGAACGCTCCGCGGCGTCAACCAGGCCCCGCAGCGCGTCGTCCACCGGCGTGCCCGAGGGCAAGCGGAATATCCAGGGGATGTTCAGAGCCGTGAGGCCGCGATCCGCCGAGATCGCAATCACCGGCACGAAGGCTTTCACCCCGAGCTGCTCGGCCAGGTGGCTCGAATTGCGATCGGTCGCCAGGATGGCGAGCGCATGATCATCGTAGATGAGCTTCACCAGCTCCGCCGAAGCCTTGCCCCACGGCACGTCGGACGAAATGCCGGTCACCCGGTATTTGCCCTGATACTGGGCGGCCGCACGGTCCGCGCCCGGACCGAAAATCGCGATCCGCGGCGCGTCGGTTGGCGGCCCGGTCGGCGCATCTGCCACCGCCGGCCCGTTATACTGGACGCCGTTTTCGCCAACTTGGGCGTAGGGCGCCTGCATCGGGTAGCGGCGGTATTCCAGCTTCCCGTTATGGACCGTCCCGAGGAAAAGCGGCACGGTATTTTTCGAGTTGGGGTCGAACGTCATCTGCCCGGTCACGCCCTTGTACTGCTCCAGGCCGGTGAGCGCATCGCGGATTCCGCCGCGGTTCAGACCGGCGCGGCAAATGGCCTGCAACAGGATGTTCATGGTGTCGTAGGCCAGCGAAGCGAACACTTCCGGGCGCTTGCCAAAGCGCTTCTCGAACCGCTGATTGAAGGCCACCCAGGCGGGATCGTCGCGCGTCGGGTCGTATGGAAAAACGGCCTCCAGACCCTCCGCCGAGCCGCCCGCAATATCGAGCATGTCGCCGCCGAGTACGCGGAAGCTGCCGAACACGCGCTGCTTCATTCCCAGGGCGCGCATCTGTTTCAGGATGTTGCCGGCCGGCGCCGCATCGCCCCAGATCACGATGCCGTCGGCATCCGAATCCTGGATGATCCCCAACTGGCGCCGGAAATCCGTGTCGCCCGGCATGTACTTCTGCTCGATCGTCACCGGATGGCCCAGGCGGCGCGAAGCGTCCTTGAACTTGAGGACGCCGAAGCGGCCATACCGGTCGTTGACGCGCAGCAGAGCGATCTTCTGCAGACCCACGTCGCTGTAAATGCGCCGTGCCAGCGTGTAGCTTTGCATGCGGTCATCCTGGATGGTGGTGAGATACCACGGGATGATGGTCTCCGGGATGGTGGGATCGGTGGAGGCGCTGTTGACGATCGGCACCTCGGACTTCAGCGAAAGCCGCAGCGCGATGTGCGTGGAGTCGGCGCCGATGGAGCCGAGCATGGCCCAGACCTTTTCGTCATAGGCCATCTTGACCACCTCGTTGCTCGAAGCCCCCCACAGCGCCTGGTCGTTGTGGACCATCAGCTTGAACGGCTTGCCGCAGTAGCCGCCGGCGGCATTGGCCTCATCGATGGCAAGCTGGGCGCCCGAAAGCATCATCCTTCCCAAGGCTTGATCGGGATGATTCTCAATCGGGCCCAGGAAGCCGATCCGCACCTCGTCCACCGCCTCGGGCTTCACCGTGGGGACATCGCGCGCGGCGCCGTTGTACTCCACCAGCTTGGTGTAGTTCTCGTAATACGGCACGGTGAACTTGGAGAACGGGCGCATGTCCTCGGGCGCCCCGGCATACGGTGAGGCCTCCCGGTTTGGCGGCGGTCCGGGCGGACGGACGCCGCACGGGCAGCTCCCCGTCTGCTGTGCCCACAGGCCTCCCGCCGCAACCAGGACGGCAAGCCATCTCACGGGCGACATGATTTTCAGGCCTCCGCTCCATTGCGGAAAACGGCAATGGCTTCCATCTCCACCAGCAACTCCGGCCGGCAGAGCTTCGCCTGGATACCCGTGGATGCCGGCAGCGGGTCGAGCCCCTGTTCCTGATAGAACGCCGTGCGCTCCTCGTTGAACGCCGCATAGTCCCGGTCGATGTCGCGCAGGTAGCAGGTGGTGCGCACGATATCCTTCCAGGTAGCGCCTTCCGCCGCCAGGAGGCCGGTGAGGTTCGCGAACGTGCGCCGCGTCTGGGCGCGGAAATCGCCCACGTGCAACGTCTCCCCGTTGGTCCCTATGCTGGCAGTGCCGGAGATCAGCAGAACGCTGAAGGCTCCGAAATCGAGCCGCAGCCCACGCGAAAAAGAACTGGGGCGCTGGTAGTGAAACGCTTCGTTCAGCACCTCTGGCGCGGTAATGGGCTTCTTTTCAATGCTCACGGCCTTGGCAACCTCCTCCAACATTTCCTCAATCGTCATATGAGTCCTCATTTCATTCGTACTCCGTGGCTCAGACCTTTGGCCGTCGCCACCCAGATGTCATTCCCCTGAAAATCTACGCCCAGGATGTAGTTATGGGCCGGAGCCGTGGCAACATCCACGCGGGTCACTTTGCCGTCCGCGTCGCGAATCAGCATCTCCGGCTTATGCGTATCGAGCGCCGGGCGGTAGACGGCCCAGTTAGTGCCGTCATAATAAGCTAAACCCTTGTCGGTGGAAAACCACGCGCGCGTTCCATCCACGGCTTTCACCTGGTTCAGGAAATTGCTCGGCAACCCGCTATCCTTCTCGAGAAAGTTGCGCCAGTTCCGGCCATCGTAGCGGCTCGCGCCGAAGTACGTGGCCACCCACAGGATTTGGTCCTTCTCGGCGTAGCTCACCGATGTGGTGATTTCGTGGATCAGCCCCTGGTCTTTGAGCAGCACCAGCTCAGTCTCGCCGTCCGGGTCGTTATAATCCTTCCAGTGTGCCGTCTTTACGTCGTACTCCAGCACCCCGCCCCCCCAGACTGCATAATATACCTTGCTCGCGGTGGCCTGCACGGCGTAGGTCCAGATCTCGTACATGGGGGTATTGCGCTCGTTGAACAGGCTCCACTCGCCGGTGCGCGTGTTGAGGCGGCTGCCGCCCGCCGCAGTGGCGGCCCACACATAATCGCCCTCCACCGAGACGCCGTAGACCACGTCGTTCGCGAGGCCGCTGGTAAGCTGCGTGAAGGTGTCGAAGCGGCCCGCGGAGAAACGGTTCAAGCCGCCCATGGTGGCCACCCACACGTCTCCCGTGCGCTTATCCGCGGCGACGCCGAGCACCGCCCGGTGCGCCAAGCCGTCCTTCGGGCGGTAGACGCGCCATTTCCCGTTTTCGTACAGCCCCAGTCCGTTTTCCGTGGCCGCCCAGACGCGGTCTCCGTCTACGCAGACGTTGAAAACGTGGTCGTCCGGAAGGCCGTTCTCGGTGGTGAAGTTCTCCCAGCGAAAGCGCGGCATATCGGGTCCGGCGGCCAGCGCCGTCGAAGCCAGAGCGAACACAAGTGCAAGCGTCCTCATAGCGTTTTCAGGTACTCAATCAAATCGTTGAGCTCGTCTTTCTGGAGGTCGTTGGTCACTCCGTGCGTATCCGCCGGATTGAAAACGGTCCAGATCTCTTCGAGCGTGCGCGCCGACCCGTCATGCAGATACGGCGCGGTCAGCACCACGTTGGTCAATTGCGGCACATCGACCAGCGGCGAGCGGTCCGTCGGCTTGCCGCTGCCCACATCGGCCAGTTGCTGGTTGGTGTAGTGCGGTCCGGAGTGGCACACGGCGCACTGGTTCGCGGCGGGAATGGGCGTGCCGTCCTTCTTCCGGGTGCGTTCGAAGATCGCTTTGCCGCGCTCCTGGGCGGGCGTCATTTCGCCATCCGGCCGGCGGTAACGGTTGGGCCGCAGCGGAATGGATTTGATGTAGGCCACCAGATCGGCCAGTTGCTCGGCGTTGTAGCTTTCGGAACGGTAAAAATACTTTTCGGTGCGCGGCCCGCACTCCGTCTCCAGGTTGGGATTGCTCCCGTTCCACTTGAACGGCTCGGTGCCTTCGATATCCTCCAGCAGCCGGTTGTCCACGATGTCCACGCCGAAGCCATCGGGCTCCAGATCCCACTGGAGGCCGTCGAAGGTCGCCTCGATGTGGCAGTTGGCGCAGCCGAAGTGGCCCTCAAAGCCAAACCGCGCGCTGAAGAAAAGTTGCTCGCCGCGGCGTTCGGCCGTCAGGGTGGCGGGCCCTCCCAGGGGGATTGTGCCGGAGACGCGCCGCGCGGCGGTGTCGATCACGGAAATGGTGTCGCCGTTGCGGTTCGCCACGTAAAGCTGCCTGCCATCGGGCGAGAGTGCCAGCCCCTTGGGACCCTGCCCCACCGGAATCCGCGCCACCACGTAGTGCGCCGAGGCCGACAGGTCGTTGGCCAGCGCGCGCCGCGCTTCCGGTGTCGCCGCGCGCAGGAATTCGAGCAGGCGGCGAACATCGATCACCGTCACGCTGTCCGACCCGGTTGTGGAAACATAAGCGGCGCTTTTATCCGGCGCCATCGCGATGCCGAACGGCGGCGTGAAATAGCGGTTCAGCTCGTCAATCGGAATCTGGACCGGCTCGCCGCCGATATCTTCGCCGAACAGCGAGATGGAATTGCCGATCACCCAGCCGTGCTCCACATGTGCCAGCGGGACCAGGTTTTTGGGACGCATTTCGGCGGCCATCCCCAACCGCCCGTCGGCGGAAAGCGCCACATGGAAAACGCCGGCGGCGCTCGCGAGGCGGTAGCGGTCCGTCACGATCTGCCGGGCGGTATCGATCACCGTGATTTCCGATTCGGGCAGCCCGCGGTGCTTCCCGAGGAGCGGATAAACGTGGGTGCAGTATACTTTGCCGCCGTCGGGCGAGAGCGCCAGGTAGCTTGCTCCGCGCCCCGCCACCAGGCGCTTGGTTTCCTGGCCGGTAGAGAGGTCCACCACGGAAACGTCGCTGCCGATGCGGTTGGCCACGTAGAGGTACCGCTGGGCGCGATCCACGATCACCGCATTCGGCTCGAACCCCGCCGGCAAAGTTCGGACCACCGCGAGCGACTGGGTATCGATTTCGGAGACCGTGTCGCTCCAGGAGTTGGCCACGTACAGCCGCCTGGCGTCCGGCGAAAGCGCGAGCCCCTTCGGCACGCGGCCCACCTGGATGCGGCGCACGATGGCGTGGGACGGGTTGTCGTAGACCACCACCTCGCCGGTTCCTTCGCATAGCACGAACAGGCGGTCACCACTCGGAGAAACGGCCAGTTCGACGGGAGATGGATAGCGGACGGCGGGCGTGAGTGTGGCGGCTTGGAGGGAAGCCAGAGAAAGCGCCAGCAGAACGGTAGCGAACAGCCAACCCCGGCCACTGCCATGCACCGTCGTGGGGCGGACCCCCGGGCGGACCCCCCGGTCCGCGCCGGACCCCCAGGTCCGCCTTTTCGCGCCGAGAATCAAGTGCTCACAAACGGCGAGAAGCCGGACCAGGGGGTCCGGCGCGGACGAGGGCGTCCGCCCCACAGTCTGTGGGCCGCCGGCTCCCCAGGTCCTGCTTTTCGCCCCACGGATCAACCGCTCGCAACCATCGAAGAGCGGGTCCAGGGGGACGGACACAGAGGGTGCCCCAGAACAGGGGGTCTGCTCCACAACTTGTGCGGAACTCTCACCGGGTGCGAAGACTCGCCTATGGCCCGAAGGGCCGGCTGAAAGCCGTCCGCAGCGGATCGTCGCGAGCTGGAGCCACCGGCCCACCATCACTTCTCCTCAATCGTTAGCACGCGGTCCGCCGAAAGGTTCTCCAGCACCTGCCGGGTTCCGCTGGGCCAAGTCACAGTCACCCGGTCCACTTTCGTGGCCGCGCCCAACCCGAAATGCACCCTCGGATCGTTCTGCGAGAGATACCCCGACCCCGCGACGCGTTCGCGCATCTGCCGGTTCCCGGTAGCCACCACCTCCACTTGCGCCCCTATGCCGTCCCGATTGCTCTTGTGGCCCACCAGCTTGATGGCGATCCAGTGGCCGGCGCCGGGAGACGTATTGTGCAACAGGAATGCCGGGCCGCCGAGATTCACGACGAAGACGTCCATGCGGCCGTCGTTGTCGTAATCGGCGAAGGCCGCTCCGCGCGCCACGCTCTTCACGTCGAAAAACGGACCCGCCGATCGGGAAACATCCTCGAACTTCCAATTTCCGAGGTTGCGGAAAATCGAGTGCTCCTGGGGAATCATGTGGATCAATCCGCCGTGGGCGACGAAGATATCGTCGCGGCCGTCGTTATCGAAGTCCTCGACCGCCGTTCCCCAGCTCACATACTGCGCGGCCAGTTGCGAGATGCCGGCTTGCTCGGTTACATCCTCGAAGCGCAGCCCCCCTACGTTCTTCATGAGCCGATTGTATTTCGAATCCGAAACCCACAGATCGATGCGGCCGTCGTGATCGAAGTCCGCGAAGACCGGTCCCATGGCGGAGGTGTTTTCGCCGTTCTGGCCATAAGCCACACCGGCGGCCAAAGCGATTTCCTTGAACGTCCCATCCTTTTGATTGTGGAAGAGGAAGTTCTCGGTCTTGTCGTTGGCCACGTAAATATCGGGGTAGCCGTCCAGGTCGAAATCGGCGGCCGTCACGCCCATGGCCCGGCTTTTCAATTTGGAGATGCCGGCCTTCTCACTGACGTCCGAAAATGTGCCGTTGCAGTTGTTGTGCAGCAAGACGTCGCTGTCCGGCGCGTAATCGAGCGGTCCGGGAAAATTGTCGGCCGCGTAATAGGCGTGGTAATCCGGGTCGAACTTCACGTAGCGGCCGATGAAAACATCCACGCAGCCGTCGCGGTCGTAATCGAGCCAGGCCGCGCCGATCGACCAGCCCGGAACCTTGATGCCGGCCTTCGCGGTGACGTCTTCAAACGTGCCGTTGCCCTTATTGCGATAGAGCGTGACGCCGCCGTAGCCGGTGACCAGCAGGTCCGTGTAGCCGTCGTTGTCGTAATCGGCGGCGATGGCGGCCATGCTGAACCGGTCGCCACCCACGCCGGCCTGTTCGGTGACGTCGGTGAATCTGCCGTTGCCGTCGTTGCGAAACAGGTGGTTGTGCGGCGCCACCTTCGGAGGGTTGCGGAGCGGGTGGGGGTGCATGCCCTTGCCCAGATCCCTGCCGCTCACCACGTACAGATCCATCAGGCCGTCGTTGTTGTAATCGAACCAGACCGCGCCCGCGCCCGTGCTCTCGATCAGCGAACCGAGTTGTTCGGCGCCGAAACTGTGCGTGAAGTTTACGCCCGCGCTGGCGCTGACTTCCTCAAAGCGAATGGTGGCGGCGGGCGGCTGTCCCGCGGCCACAGCCAGGAACAGCACCGGCCAGAAGCGCCGGAGCCCGGTCGAGTGCAGCAAGTTTCCTTCAAGTCTCATTTCGCCGTTACCTCCGCGCCAACGGGCAGGTAGGTTGGAAGAACCATCCTGGCCGGGTTGGTGCTGCGCAATAGAATCTCGGGCACCGCGTTGTCGGGCGCCCGCTCCGGCCCGGCGTGGCATCCTACGCAGACCCGCTGCTCGCCGCGTCGCGCCCAAAACCAGCCCTTCTCGCCCGCCACGGTCTTTCCCGCGCGGTCCAGCAGTTCGAACCGCACGCCCCGCTCGCTGGGCGTCTGCACAAAGAATGAGCCATCCCGCGCGACGGGGGCTTGGCCCAGGTCCACGGCGGAGCCATTGTCATCGAGCGTCCAGACGCGCACCCCCGCCACGGAATCCGCCGGGACCGGGCTGCGCGCAGTGTACACATTCAGGCACAGCAGATTGGCGCCGTCGCGATTCCCCAACCCGGAGGGATGGCGCTTGGGGGTCTCTCTCGGACGCACCAGAACCGGCTGCAGTGCGTTCGCGCCTGTCGCCGCGACCACCTTCTCCGGTTGGCCATGCCCCGGTTTCCACAGATAGATGCCAAACGGACTCTTGCTATCCGGGCGATACGCCGCCAGCCATTCGCCATCCGCAAGTTCGGCGATAGGACCCGCGAACTCGCCGGCAGGGCGCTCGCCAGCGGGGCGCTCGCCAACGGGGCGGGGAATTTCCATTTGCACCGCGGTCGCGGAGGTGAATCGCGCCAGGCGGCCGGCGCTCTCGAAGACGATGTCTCCCGACGCCAGCTCACGGCCGCCATGACGGTCGCTGCCGTGATCGCAACGATACGCTTCCACGCCGCTGCCATCCGCGTAGACGGCGTACACATCGCGCACCGGCGAGGGGGAACCGGGGTACGGGCCATCGAAAAGAATGCGGCCGTCGCGCAGGGCATCGGTGGCCACGTGGTTGCCCGGCGCGTACGTCAGGCGAAGGCGCTCGCCGCCATCGAGCGCAGCAGTTTCGAGCTGCCATCCCGATGGCGTGCGCAGCGCGTAAACCACCCGCCCACCAGCCAGGTAAAACGGCGCCACGGCATCCTCCGCGCCGGTGGTGACGCGCCGCGGCGCGCCGCCGCCGTCAAGAGCCACTTCCCAGATCTGCCACCGGTCGCCCGGCTTCTGCTTCCCCGCGAACAGCGCCCGCAGCCCATCGAACGACACGCTGGCATCGGCCGACGCCGCAAACCCGGGGACCACTGCCCGCCGTTGCCCATTGGAAACCAATTCGAGCGCCGCCCCCGCCGGAAACCGCGCATCGGGAGCGCCAGCCTGATATCGCGGCACTTCCGTATAGAGGAGGGCGTAGCGGATTTCGGCCGGCGCGACGCCCGCGCACAGAAGCAGCGCCAGATAACGGGCAAAAGAACCTTCCACTCCGAAATTGTAATTTGGCGCGCGGCGAAAGGGGAATAGTATAAAGCAGTTAGGACCGATGCCTCACGCGCGGGGCGATCCGACGTGGCGCAGGTGCTGGCCTGGGCATGGGCGCCAAGAAACGGTGGGGACCTTTGCAAGGAAGTCACACGCGCGGCGCAGTGCCTTCTCGTCGTTCAAAATGATTCTCAGTCCGTCACAAGGCCGGGCGGGGGGCAATCCGCTACCAACCGGATACACGCACCGATCCGCCGGCCCAAGTCGTTGGTTCCGCTGGGGTTGTCTCTGAGACGACAGCGAACGCTCATTTCGGCGGGATCGCTAAAGAATGCCCCTCCGCGAGTTGTTCGCGCAGCGGTGCCCGTGATCTGGCACGCTTGCGGACTGTCAAACTCGTTCTGGCACCACTCAAACATATTCCCGCTCATGTCGAATGCACCGCCCGGAGACGTGCCCATCGGATACATGCCCACAGCCAACAAGCGGTAGGCGCCTCCACGGTGGTTCGCCCTCGCGGGATCCCACTCCCGGCCCCAGGGGTAGATGTAATCTTGATTGCCGCCTGTTGCTGCTTGAACCCACTCCCATTCCGCAGGAAGCCTGACGGCATAATGCAAGACTTCGCTGAGCCATCGGCAAAACGCGATTGCCTGATACCAGGAAACAAACTGTGCCGGGAAATTAGCGGCGCCCTTCTGTGGAAATGGTGGATGAGTAGCTGGCTCGACCGCGAGATCGGTCCACCATTTCGGGTTATTGTACACGCTGTAGTGCGTGAACACCTCAAATTGGCGAGCCGTTACTTCATATCGGGCGATATAGAATGGCTTGGTCGCAAATGTGCCGATCACGCGATCGGCCTGGTCGCGAATCGTTACCTCGCCCGCCGGTACGGGGCACCAAAGGATATCGGGCAATCCGCCGGGCCGCAATCCGACGCCGCGCCTCCGGTCGCCGAGATCCTCAAGGCGGTCACCGATTTCCGCCCGGCGCGGGTGCCCAATGTCTGCTTCCAGTTCTCTTATGAGACGGTCGCATTCCGGACGGAGGAACGCCTGTGCATCGGCGGACAGTGCAGGCCGCGGAATGACGTCTAAGAGCTGGAGCTGTACGTTCACTTCGTCGAGCTTCTCTTGCGGCCAGAGATGCAGACTATCCACCGCTGCAACCTGAGCCGCCTCCGCGGTGAGTCGCGCATTCTTCCATTCGCGCGCGGCGTGCTCGACGCGACCAATCGCGAGCAAGGCGATGCGCATATCAAGTACCCACAACATCATGGGATTCCAGTTATCGATCAGGCTTTCGTGAGCCAGTTCGATGAGGATCTTCGTGCCGTGTCGAGTGCTGAGCAGGACTCCGTTGTCGATCAGCGCCCGCAGGAGCTGAAGTGCCTCCGGCGTCCAAGTGCCATCATTAGGATCGAAAACAGCGGACGCTTTCCTTGGAAGGCCGGATTCGTCAAAAGCGACGAGCCTGCGGAAGACGTTCGTGAGTGTTCCTCGCGCGCCCAGGGCCGGCGGGAGATCGCGTACGACCTGATTGGCCTTCTGGCAAATCTCGGCCACCCGGTGCGCGTCGTCAGCCGCGAGAGTAATTCCAAGATCCTGCGCTCGCATATGCAAAGCGCGCAACAAACGTTGGTCGTAAGCTACAGGGTCACATAAATCTACCCATTGGAACTCGCGAAGGCTTGGGGGAACAGTACATTTATCAAGTCTGAGTGGTATCAGGAAGATTGTGCCGTCCGGTTTCTCTTTAGCGATCTCCAAAGCATTCCGAATCTCTTTCTGAACGAATCCCTCTTTCTTGACGGCGTGCTTTGATAAACAGATCAAGACCACATCAGACGCGCGAATTGCCTCCTCGATCTGCGGCTCCCATCGCACTCCCGGTACGAGGTCTTCTTCGTCAAACCACGGAGCCACACCGTCCGCCTTCAAACGGTGGTGGAGATCGCGCACACGCTGCTTATCACCGGACGAATGGCAAAGGAACACGCGGAGCAGACGCCCAGGCTGCTTCGACTTTATCCCAATAGATTTCGCCATTTCTAAAATCGTACAACAGGCAGAGTGTGGTTTGCCAGTCTAGCCAACGAGGTCTTCGCGCTGTGCTGGTTGCCCGCTGCCTGCGGGGCACCCGTAGCGGGGTGCTGCTAATCAGTTGGCCCGTCCAAGAAGGGTTTTGACGGTTGTGGATGGCATTGGGTTTGCCCCCTGTCAGCCGCTCGGCGCTCCCGATGTGTCCGGATTCGGGTGCTACGGGCCGGTGCCGACGCGGAAGCCCAAAACCGCCTGCGCCGCATCCTGGCAATTGTCCCAGTGGATTACCGAAAACCGGCACTGCTTCGGATGGCAACGGGTGCAGGCGTTCGTGTCGTGCGACGCCAGGGCGTTCGCCGGTCTCGGATTCGCACGCAGCGCATTAGGGAAGGCGCCGGCGCCGTTTGGCCGGGTCGCGCGAGGTGTGAAATACGGCGTAGATCGTGACCGTCGCCTCCGACCGCTCGTAGAACACAGCATAGGGAAACCGACGTATCAGAGCGGCGGCAGCCCTCGTGAACGACAGGGTACAACCCGGGCCAACGCCGGATGACTGCCAGACACGCATCGACCGAAGTCAGGAAAGCCTCACTCAGTCCCGGTCGCCGCCTTCGCACCAATCATAGGCTTCTGCAATGCCAACTCATGCTTTTGCCAATCGTGGACTGGCACGGCTTCCCGCGGACGCAAGGTCGTCCCACAGATCTTCGACAAGTTGGAGCTTCTCGGCGGAGCTTAGACGCCAATTCTCCCAAATTGCCCGGCCGCTTGTCCGAAAAACCTCCGAAGGCGGGAGCTTAAGAAGGTGTCCCGTCCCCTAGCCCGGTGCCAGAACCAGCGGTGGTTGTCGCCCGGCCCGCTTAAAATGAGCGGACACCGAGCCCGCAAATGGGCTAGCGTATGGAGCGGCCAGCCGGCGTCCGGATTCCATCGTCCCCCCTTGCCCGGCCTGCGCGGCTCAATCAACCGCGCCGCGCCGCACGGAGCGGGGATTTCGGTTACACTCAGGGATATTTCGTTCCCAACGCTGCCACGGAGCTGTCAGCTTTCAGCGATCAGCCCCGGCGGCAGCGCGGGGGCCGGAGTTAGGTTTGGCCGAAAGCTGATAGCTGATAGCTGACGGCTATTTCAACGAGCGCCGGTGGAGAAACCAGCTCCGCCGCCGAAAGGAAATACCGACGTGAGATTCAGGAACGGTCTCTTATGGCGCCCCCTCCCGGCGCTGGCGCTTGCTTTGGCGCTCTCGATGGCGGCAGCCTTGCTCTTCGCGCAGGCTCCGGCGCAGCCGCCCGCAACCAGCCCCGCCATACCGGATTGGGCGTACCCGGGCACCGCATCGCACCGGCAGGTGGCGCCGCCGGCCGACTTTCGCAGGCCCAGCAAGACCACCAATAGCCCGATCGGCATCTTCGACGGGCAGACCGACGTGGGAAGCGCGATCATCCCGGGCAGCGCCAGTTACGATGCGGGCACGAAGCTGTACACCATCCGCTCGGCCGGCTACAACATCTGGTACCAGCGCGATGAGTTCCAGTATCTCTGGAAGAAGATGTCCGGCGACGCGTCGCTCGCGGGCACCGTCTCGTTTCCGGACGCGAACGGCTATGGCGATCGCAAAGTGGTTTTCATTATCCGCAAGGACCTCGATGACGATTCCATAGAGGTCATGACCGCCCGGCACGGCGCCGGACTGATTCACCTGGCGCAGCGCATCGCCAAGGGCGGCCAGATCAGGGAGACGTTCAAGCTTGCGGCGCCCCGGCGTCCCGAAGGCGCACCGGCCGACACCCCCGTCCCCGCCGCGCCGTGGCGCATTGGCATCGAAAAGAAGGGCGACGTGTTCTCGCTCTATGTCAGCGAGAACGGCGCGCCTATGCACCTGCTTGGCCAGACCCTCACCTTCCACATGGACGAGCCCTTCTACGCCGGCATCGGCTTCGCCTCTCACACGCCGGACAAATCCGATACGGCCGTGGTCTCCAACGTTGTCCTTGAGAACGCCGCCGGCAAGGTCCAGTGAAGCCAGCAGAAGGCGGAGCCGCGGTCCGGGTCTTCGCTGCCAACGATCGCATGAACCAGATGCTCATCGAGCATCTTGACCCAGCCGCGTGGAGAGCCAAACCGCCCGGCAAAGCCCGCACGATTGCGGCGATCTTCACGCACATGCACAATGTCCGCGCCAAGTGGGTCAGGCTGACCGCTCCGCATCTGAAGGTTCCACCGCAGCTCAACCGCGCGCACGCGACGCCGCAGCAGGCCCGTGCGGGATTGGCCGAAAGCGCCGCCCGCTGCGCGGACATGCTTGCTGACGCGCTCGGCGGCGGCGAGGGCCGCGTCGCGAAGTTTCGCAGAGACGGCTGGGCTCCGCCGTGGCCGGTTGGCGTGGAGATGCTCTGCTACATGCTCTCGCACGAAGCCCACCATCGCGGGCAAGTGTGCATGCTGGCGCATCAGCTCGGGTTCCCGTTGCCGAACAAGGTCACGTCCGGGATCTGGAATTGGGAGAAGCTGTGGAAAGAGTGCGGCTCGTAGGGCGGCCCCGGCTTGGGTTCTTAAGGAATCGATCGAGGGGACTTGCCGTGCGTGGGAGCAGACGCCCGGGCAATCGCCGCTCACCGCCTCAAAATGGCCGTGCGTGAAACGACTCTTGTCCTTCGTGGGTTCCAACGTAGCGCGTTATGGAAGCCGCCGGCGCCATTTGGCCGGGTCGCGCGAGGGGTGAAACACGGCGTCGATCGTGACTGTCGCCTCCGCCTGCTCGGAGAACACTGCGTACGGAAAACGACGTATCAGGGCGCGGCGGTAGCCCTCGTGAACGACAGGGTACAACCCGGGCCAACGCCGGATGCCTGCCAGACATGCATCGACCGAAGTCACGAACTCCTCACCCAGTCAAGGGGCGCCGGCCTTCGTACCAATCGTAGGCTTCTGCAATGTCCGACTCGGCTTCCGGAGCGATCACCAGCTCAACGGGCATAGCGGGCACGCACCCTGCGCTTCACCTCTTCCCAGGACAGCCCCGAAGCCGGGTTTCTTAGAAGATTCGCTTTCCTGCGCGCCAGTTCCTGCCTTTGCCAATCGTGGACTGGCACGGCCTCCGGCTCGGCCGCAAGGTCGTCCCACAGATCTTCGACAAGCTGGAGCTTCTCGGCGGGGCTTAGATCGAAGATCGACGCTGAATCCATTCGGGTCTCCACTGCCAATTCTCTCAGATTGCCCGGCCACTTGTCCGAGCAGGCAAGTCAATCCCCCCGCCCCGCCGCTTCCTGGTAAATCTCCAGC
>Ga0265316_10003228_pt1 | contig 16565 bp, 11 predicted proteins | sample 4522metaG_FD_202092 | JGI IMG/M metagenome (GOLD analysis project Ga0265316, IMG submission 202092) | Rhizosphere microbial communities from Carex aquatilis grown in University of Washington, Seatle, WA, United States - 4-5-22 metaG | ecosystem: Host-associated > Plants > Roots > Rhizosphere >...
TCCAACCGCGATGGATAGTCCAACCGCGCGTCTCGTCTTCACCGGTCGTGAAGTACGTGATCAGGCCCAGCATGTCGTAGCTAGTGCGGATGAGAGCATTCACGCCGTCGTCTTTGGCGCCGAGACCCTCGCGCATCTCCTTTTTCTCGGTGTCGCTCATATCCTTGAGCTCTTGCTCGAAGCCAGCATCCACAACGACCCACGAAGAGCCACTCGACTTCAAATATTCCATGAGCCTATTCCAGCGCTCGTCCTTGGTCTCGTCCAGATTCACTCCGCCAGCTTTCTTGTTCAGGATATAAATGATCTTCTTTGACGTTAGGAGACAAAGCTGTTTCAAAAACGGCGCTTCAAATTCATCGGCCGCGACATCGGAGGCCAGCTTCCCCGCTTCGAGAGCCGCGCGCAGGCGCTCGAGAAGGCCCATCTCGATCTTGGCCTCTTTCTTGCCAGCTTTGACTTCCTTGCCGATGTTCCCGATGCGCTTCGAGACTGTCTCAAGGTCGGAAAGTACTAGCTCTAAGTTCACTACGCCGACGTCCTTCATCGGATCTATAGTGCCGTCCACATGGATGATATCCGCGTCCTCGAATATGCGTACGACTTCGGCGATGGCGTCGGTCTCGCGGATATTGGCCAGGAATTTGTTGCCGAGGCCCTGGCCTTCGGAAGCGCCTTTCACCAGACCTGCGATGTCTACGAATTCGACGGCGGCCGGCACGGTTTTAGCCGAATGCGAGAACTCGGATAGCTTCCAGAGCCTGTCATCGGGCACGGCGACGACACCGACGGACGGGTCTATGGTGGCGAAAGGATAGTTGGCGACGAGAACGCTCTTCCGGGTGAGCGCGTTGAATAGCGTGGATTTGCCGACGTTCGGTAGGCCGACGATGCCGATGGAGAGAGACATGGGGCTTAAAATAGCATTATTCCGCAGTTTTTACACTTCTCTTGCCCCCTTTTGATACACCTGGAGCGGCAGCTTGTACCAATCCTTCATGACGCTCGCTATGAACTTCCACGAAGCCATGATCTCGTCGGTAGAAGCGAATAGCGTCTGGTCGCCCAGGAAGGCATCGTGCAAGAGCCGTTCGTAGTCGTTCAGCTTGATGCGCCAGGCGTCGGCCGCTTGCTCGCTGTATTTGAACTTCAATGTTTTCGGCTCAACCTTCGATTCATACCCCGGAGTCTTCACGAAGAACTTTATCTTGATGCCCTCGTCAGGCTGGATCCTGAAAGTGAGGATATTCTGGCCATCGGCGGCGTCGTTTTCCGCGAGACCCCTCTTGTTCGGCTTGAAGTACACGTCTATCTCGGTCTTCGATTCAGCCAGCGCCTTGCCAGATTCGAGATAAACCGGCACGCCCTTCCAGCGCGAATTGCTTACGAAAGTCTTCAGCCTGAAATAAGTTTCCATATTCGAATCCTTGGGCACGCCCTCCTCGGCACGATAGCCGGCGTATTGACCGCGAGCGCCGCAACCCTTGAGCGCCCCCCCAGAGCATGCCTCTAGCTTCCTCAGGACACGGGCGCGCTCGGAGCGGATATCTACCGGCGAGAACGATTTCGGCCGATCCATGGCAACAGCCGCCAGCATCATGAGCATGTGATTCTGACCGACGTCTTTCAGGGCGCCCATTTCGTCGTATGAATCTCCCCTGTCGCCGACACCGTCATCTTCGAAGAGCTTGATATGGATCTTTTCTATGAAGCTGCGATTCCAGATCGGCTCGAAGAGCGAGTTCGAGAACCGGAAGGCGATGATATTCTGTAGGGCCTCTTTGGCCAGATAGTGGTCTATGCGGAATATCTGCTCCTCCTTGAATAGCTTTCCTAGGAGCTTGTCGAGATCTCGAGCGGTCGCGAGGTCGCGTCCGAAAGGCTTCTCGATCAAGACGCGCGTCCAACCCGTATCGTGCCCTTCTTCACCGGCACAAGGCTCGGTCAAGCTGGAGCCGGAAAGATTCGTCAAAATGCCCTCATATAGGCTAGGTGGCACGGACAGATGGAAGAGCTTATTCGAGCATTGGCCCCAGCTGTCGTCTATCTCGCGTATTCGGAAGGCCAGGCGCTCATATGCGGCCGGATCATTGAACATGCCCTGCTCGTAGGTCATGTGGTCCATGAAGTGCTTCACGTCTTCTTCCTTGAATTCACCGAGTTTGACGTTCATGCGGCTCCGGATGAGCCCGCGGAACTCCTCGCGCGAGAATGAGCGGCGCGAGAAGCCGATCACGGCGAAACGGGTCGGAAGCTTCTTCTTGGCGTAGAGGGCGAGAAGCGCCGGCAAGAGCTTGCGGGCGGCCAAATCGCCGGTCACGCCGAAGATGACGAATATTGTCGGATTCATGTTAGAAATCCTCGCCCCATTCCACCCACTTCGGATAGATCTCGCCGGAGACGAAGACGCAAGGCAGGACGATGATGGCGACGAGGACCCAGAGGATGAAGCTCACGATCTTGGGCAAGACGCTGAAGAAGGCGCCGATCATCTCGCCTAACAGGCTGAACAGGGCTCCGATGGCCGCCGCGAATGGGTTGCTTGGTCCTTCTCCTTCCATGATGCCATGATGGTATCGCGAAAGGAGGTAGCGGCGCAAGCTCTTTTCTGTGCACCCTGCAGGGCTCGAACCTGCGACCTCACCCGTGTGAAGGGTGCGCTCTAGCCAACTGAGCTAAGGGTGCGCGGCATTCTGGCTACGGCTTCCGGCGATCTCATACTGGTCGGGCTGCCGGGAGTTGAACCCGGACCTTACCCACCCCATGGGTAAATACTACCGCTATACTACAGCCCGGACAGGAGAAGCCTAACATATCCAAAGAGTTTTTGAAAAAAGCTTCGAGTGTGCTACATTTGTAGCGCTCGAGACAGAGGGCCTATAGTAAAGCGGTATTACGCGTCCATGGCATGGACGAAGTCGGGGTTCGACTCCCCGTAGGTCCACAGGAATAAGGAGTGAGCTTGCGAACGACTATATTCCTGTAGGATGTCGCAACCGTTTACGGTTGGCGACGCCACAGGAATAGACTTCTGGCCCAGAAATTGATACTCTCTTGGGTATCGGGGCGTAGTATAGTGGTAGTATACACGCTTCGGGTGCGTGAGGTCCGAGTTCGATTCTCGGCGCCCCGACAAGTAAAAATGCGCAGGATGCACCCGAGCGCATGGGCCTATAGTAAAGTGGCATTACGCGGCATTCGCATTGCCGAGGCGGGGGTTCGATTCCCCCTAGGTCCACCCGCATTGAACGGCTCCGTGAAGTCGTGTATATTAGTCGGACGTGGGCCCGTAGCTCATCTGGTAGAGCGCCGCTTTTGCAAAGCGGAGGCAACCGGTTCGACCCCGGTCGGGTCCACAATAAAAAAGCGCGACCGTTGTGAAGGCCGCGCGGAGGAACGAAGAAACCAAACATAGCCGTAGCGTCATTTTTTATCGGGATGGACGCCGTAAGCTATAGGATGAGGCAAGGACGGATAAGTGCCGTCACTAAGAGCAATTCGCTCACGTATATTATTACCCAGACCATCGACCAGCTTCGACAGGTTTATCGCAGCCATGCGGCCGCGTTCGCACTTCGTGCACACGTGCAAATCGCCGAAATCCTTCAATGATCGCGCCTTACCGGGCTTGAGCCGTCCGTCGACGGCGCAGACAAATGCGTCCGGATCGACTATGGGCGTATAGCGCAAGAAGAATCTCCACCAAGCCCAAGCAAGCGCGATAGCCCATGGCGTCATGAAGATCCGGAAGTGATCGAGGGACAGAAGACATGCTCTCGTCATCGCCAGATTGATAACTGAAATACCGATCGTAGCCAAGGACAGATCGATCCCCACGGCTAGAAGTTTTTTCCCTAAGTACTGGAGGTCCAATCGTCTAGACACCCAGCGCTCGAACCTTAAGAGCGGTTGATGCTCATGGACATTCATTTTTAAAAGAGCTCATAAAGAGCCGGTTGATTGTTGAAAAATGGTTTGCTGGCCTGATTATACACCCAGCTCAAGCTTGATGACATGATCCACGAGCTCATGGATGTCGCTGCCTACGGCGCGTAGGGCCTTCGGGATGAGCGATTCGTCGGCCATGCCCGGCAATGTTTTTGTCTCGAGAACATATATCCCTCGGCGCGGATGGATGATGAAATCTGTCCTAGAATAGTGGCGTAACTGCAGGATCTTATGGACCGCTTTGGCCAAGTTCTCTATCTCGCGCTTGGTCGCAAGCGGGAACCTAGCCGGAACTATCTCCTCCGACTTCCCCGCATATTTTGCTTCGTAATCGAAGAAATCATTCTTCGGCACGATCTCGATCGGCGGCAGGGCGTACAGTTCTTGTCCGCGGAATCCGTCTATGACTCCGCAGGTAGCTTCGATGCCGGGAATGAATTCCTCGACGAGGATGACGTCGCCATGCTTCGCAGCCTCTGTTAAGGCCATGAGTATCTCGTCCTTCGTTCGAACGATCGCGACGCCGACTGAAGAGCCGCTCTGTGCAGGCTTCACGACAGCGGGCAAAAGAAAAGATGTGAACAAGGCTTGAGCCACCTCGGCAGGATCATTTTTCACGTCTTTCGAAGCGATCTCTTTCCAATATGGCGACTTCACGCCGGCGTCCTTCAGGATCTTCTTGGTCAGGATCTTATTCATGCCTATAGCCGAGCCGAGCGAACGCGTACCAGTGAAAGGCATCCCGAATGCCTCGAAAAGCGATTGTATCTTCCCATCCTCGCCATATGTGCCGTGAAGGGCATTCCAAGCTATGTCGAAATGTCTGTGGCAATCCTGCGGCGATACTTCTTGGCCGGCGATGATCCATGTGCCATCTTTACCTATGAGGACGTCTACGGGCTCGTAGCTGTCCTCGAGCTTGTCCGTGATCGCGCGCAAGACCGCGGCGCCAGTGCCCATGGACACGTCATGTTCGGCGCTAGGACCTCCTCTCACGACACCGACTTTGATGCGGCGAGCCATAATGCCGCTATTGTACCATGTGTCCTTCACGGCGCTTGCGGTGGTATGCGATGGCGTATCTGTGGGCTTCGGCATTTATCTCTATAACTTCGCGGGAATAGCGCTTTGTGATATCGGAGTTGCCGACGAGCTTCGAGGCTTTGTGATGTTCGTCCTTTGTTACGGCAACGACTGGGATGTTCACTCGCCGTGAAGCGAGGATAGCCTCGGCATGGTTGGCTTGGACCTTGCTACCATCTACTACGATGAGGTCTGGATAGGGCCATTCGGGGTGATTCAGACGACGCGACAAGATCTCGGTAAGGCCGGCGATGTCGTCATTCCGGTTCTTCGAGATCTTGAATTTGCGATATTCAGAAGGTGCGCGCACGCCATTCAATGAGACGACCATGGCGCCGACATTGGCCATGCCGCCCAAGTGAGCGACGTCATATGCCTCTATGCGGAATTCTCGGCCGCGGGCGAATTGCGTCGAAGCCTCGCGCTTCAGGAGGGCGATGTCGTTTATGTGCTGGAGCGCGTGAAGGAGACGCTTGGCTTGGTCAGCTTCCTCGAACCGCAATCCTTTCGCGGATGATCTCATCTGCCGTTTCAGGTCGGCTTGTAGCTCCCCTTTCTTGCCTTGGAAAAATAGCGTGAGCCGGCGGATGGTGCGGAGATATGCTTGGCGAGCCTCTTCGTCGCCTGTAGCGCCCTCAGGCGAGCGTCCTAGGGCGCGGTAGAATGCTTCATGGCGAGAGTCAAGCGATTTTTTGTCCCTGAATGGGAACATCTTGCGCAGGATCTTCAATGCCTCTTTGATGAGCCCAGCTTCCGGAAATGGCCCGAACTTCTTCTTGATCTTGTATGGGAGAGCCTTGTCTTTTATCTGCTGATCCAAATCCCTGGCGCGTGCCAGGAAAACTCGCGGCCAAGCCTCCTCCGTGATGACCACATAGTTCGAGCTCTTGTCATCCCTGTCATCTACGTTGTAGTGAGGTTGGTAGCGCTTTATGAGCTCGGCTTCTAGGAGGACAGCTTCGAGAACAGAATCTTGTGCTTGCCACGTCACGGTGCACGCTTTTGTCACCATGTCCACTATGCGCGGCCCTCGGCTCTCTATGACATCCGCACGAAAATAGCTGCGGACGCGATCTCGCAGGTTCGTCGCTCGGCCTATATATAGCGGGCGCTTCTTGGCATCGCGGAATATGTAGACACCTGGCGTGTCAGGAAGGCCTAGTTTTGTGAGCTGGTCCATTTTCATCTATTGACATCAAATTCTACACATTATATTGTGGTTGTGTCTAGTTCTCGCAAAATATTCTTTTCACCATGAAATTACTCGACTGTTTGTTCGGCCGCTCGACAAAGAGCGTTAGTCCAAGGACCGTTGTCCTTGTTCCTCCACCCGTTCCAGTCCCCTCGATGTCTGCTGGTGAACTTGCGAACTGGGTAGGGAGCGTTTCTTGTCCCACACCAGTGCAGCCGCATCCGCTCTCTCCGGATTCAGTTCACTGTGCCGCCACCGATCTCGATTGCTTCCAGGAGGAAGAATGGGCTGAGAAATGCAAGGACCTCTAATGTGATACCCTTGCTTCCGATCCTCGAACGGCTCTCATTCGAGGGTCGTTTTTTATTTGATCATTGCGCTTTCGGTCCGCCGACTTTGTCGAGGATACCCGACTCGAACGTGTGGGTGAGCTCTTTCAAGCCGGCGAAGCGCTCCTCGGCATAGTGGACCAGGCTCCTAATTAGCTCGACATTCGATATGCCCGCCTTGCGCCAATTATGATGATAGAGGCTTCCGGGCAGCGTATTCACCTCGTTCATATAGACCTTTCGGCTGGCGCTGTCGATCAGGAAATCTACGCGGGCAATGCCTGTGCATCCGAGCGTCGTATAGACCTTCGCGCCATACTCCTTCACAGTTTTTGCAAATTCCGGATCTATCTTTGCTGGAATCTCGCTGTATTCAGAATTGACCCCGTTTCCCTTACCTCCTTTCCCTCCTGAGAGGTATTTCTCTTTGAAATCGAAGAATTCAGTCTTGTTGAGAGGGCGCTCGATCTCTGCAAGCCGTAGTTCATCGTTGCCCATGATCGGCAAGGTCACCTCGATAAGATTTTCCACGCTTTCTTCGACGAGCACTTTGTTGTCATAATGGAACGCGACTTCGATGGCATTCTCAAGTTCGGCCGGAGTCTTGGCTTTCGTGATGCCGATGCTCGAACCTAGATGGACAGGCTTGACGAAAAGCGGCCACTTGAGTTTGCCAATTTCGGCCGAGTACGCTTTCTTACCAGCCCCCCATTGTGTTTTCGTGAACCAAACGTACGGGACAACGGGGATGCCATCGCTCGCGACTATCTGTTTGGTAATGACCTTGTCCATCGCCGCCGCAGATGCGAACAAGTCACAGCCGACGAATGGAACGTTCGCCATGCGCAAAACCCCCATAAGGCTGCCATCCTCGCCGTAGGTGCCATGCATGGATGGAAATACTATATCTATCTTTAGTTTCTTGTTTCGCAGACCTGGCCAAACGATCTCCAAACCGTTTTCGAACCGCAGATCTATCCTCTTTTCTTTCGCCAGGCGCTCTGACAGATCAGCACCTTTGAAATATTTGAGTTCATTGAACTTCTGACTGCAATACCACGAACCATCCTTGCTTATGTATATGGACCAGACATCGAAACCTCCCGCGGCTTCAAGCGACTGGATGATCGGGATATGAGCGGTGATGATGGATACTTCATGCTCGGCGCTTCGTCCTCCATATACTACGGCGATAGTCTTTTTCATAGTCTATGTGAAATGAATGTTTAGTAATATTAAACGTATTGATCGGGCCAATCGTTCTGTAACAGTACCACATCTCCTTGTATTGTCATGTGAGGCAAGGCGGCATAGGCCTTCAAGGCATCCTCGAACCATATGACCTCTCCATGATAGCCCGCATCGCGCAAGCCAGTTTCGATGAACGGCGTCACGGAATTGCGGATGAGAACAGTTTTCTCTATCCTTGCCCGTGCGATCTGGCGGCCGATCTCTTTGTGGACCTCCTCGGTACGCGGTCCCATCTCTACAAGCCCCGGCGTCACATAGAATCTCCGATGCCCTTTGAGGCCAGCCATGAATGAGATCACTGCCTCGACGCCTGCCGGGTTGCCATTGTAGCTGTCGTCGAGCTTATACGCCCCATTCTCGTAGTGTTTGAGCTCTAGGCGATGGGCGAACGGTTTCGTGCGAGCGATGCCAATCTCGATGTCAGTTGAGGAAAGCCCCAGAAAATCGGCGAGGGCTGCAACCATGGACAAAGGACCAACCTGATGAAGACCGAGGAGAGCGCTTTTGAATCGTAGGATCCTTGACCCATTGGAAAGGATGAAGCTCGTTCCGCTCAAGTCGCTCCGCGCATCTGAGACTTTCCACGTATGGACTCCGTCCTTGTTGTACAGGATGTGGCTAGGTTTCGTGAAAGCTTTCGTTGGTGTGCTATCGCTGTTGACGTATACAGGCTTGGACCCAAGCCAATCTGCAAGCTCGAATATAGTGGCTGCCGCTTTCTCAATGGTCCCAAACCTCTCAAGATGGGCTTCGCTCACCCCGGTGATAATGCCGATATCGGGCCTCACGAGCCGGCATAGCTTTTCTACATCTCCCGGGTAATATTCTCCGAGCTCGAATATAAGGACCTCCTCATCCCCCTTGAGATGCTGAACAAACCTCGCTATGCCAATGGGCGTATTGTAATTATGTTCTGGCGATGCGACTCGTTTCGAGACAGACAAGACCGTCCTCAAAATCTCACGCATGCTCGTCTTGCCGTAACTGCCCGCTATGGCGATCTTGAGGCCCTTATGTCTGGCGAGCTTCTTAGCTGCACGTCTGATTATGAGATACTCCGCAGGCGTTTGGACGAGCCTCATTACTAGTAAAAAGGCTAGGAGGAACAGGAGCAGGATATATGGCAGAAGCGCGGCGAGGATCACGACCCACAAATACGATGCGATAAAAAGATGCCAGATTACCAACAGATACAAAGCCGCCTGGACAATCCAGCCGAACGCAGCCAACATGCTTGCCTTCGGAGTGAATTCGAGGTGTTTGCGATATTCCACATGGGAAAAATCGTTTATCCGCTTATACCATATGAAGAAATCATGGATCGAATACTCGCAGGACTGGAGCATATATACGAGCGAGCGCACATACACGAGACGGTATCGCGAAAGATATGCGGTGATGGCATTCATATGAAATCGTTGATGAGTTGAGCGACCTTCTCAGGCTCTTCCTGATGCACGAAATGACCGCGGCCTTCGAGAGACATGAGCCTCGAACCTTTGATGAGCCTCTCATAAGCCTTCGCTTCCCTGATCGGAGTTTGATCGTCTTCGGAACCGTAAATGAGCAACGTGGGAACATCGATGAGCGTTGCCGCTTTAGATAGGTCTTCTCCGACGATCTTTACATAAGTCTCCCTAAGCGCGCCGGCTGTCAGGTAATCGCTCCGGGCCTTTTCGTATACGCGTTTTCGCAAAACGGCTTTAAGCCCCGGTGCAGGTATGACAGACAATGCGGTCTTGCCGATCTTCGTCACGATGGTGAACAGACGATTCCTGGCAGATCTAGAGTGTGCGATGCCAGCTGCGCCGATGAGGACCAGCCTCCGTGGCGAGAGCTTCCCCGTAGCCACGCCTTTTATTGCGATCCTGCATCCGAATGAATGTCCGATGATGCTGTAATCAATCGCGCCGACCTTTTTGAGGAAGTTGGCAACAAAAGAAGCGTAGTCGCCTACATTCCAAGGAGTTGATGGGGTCTCCGTCCCTCCAAAACCAGGAAGATCCAGTTTCAATACCCTGCGACCTTGGGCTATTAACAGCGCCAACGAATCGAAAGTATGCAGATCTGTCTTCCAGCCGTGCAAAAATAAGATGGCTGGCCCTTGGCCACTATCCTCATATTCGACGGCTAAGCCATCCAATATCGTCTTCATGCATCTATATTCGCAGATTTTCAGGCTTTTACCAAGCTCTATCTGAGGTCTCACTTCTTCAGTGCCCTCTTCAAATACTGGCCCGTGTACGACTTCTCATTCGCGGCAACAGTTTCGGGCGTGCCCTTGGCTACGAGCTTGCCGCCGCGTTCGCCGCCTTCCGGGCCGATATCTATGACATAGTCGGCGTTCTTAATGACATCTAGATTGTGCTCGATGACCACGACGGTGTTCCCCTTGTCCACGAGCCTCTGGAGGATATCTATGAGCTTGCGCACGTCCTCGTAATGTAGGCCGACGGTCGGCTCGTCTAGGAGATATATCGTTTTCTGTATATGAGCACGATAGAGCTCCGAGGAGATCTTCACGCGCTGGGCTTCACCGCCGGAGAGCGTCGTGGCCGATTGGCCAACTTTCAGATATCCCAGACCGACTTCCATGAGCGTATGCAGACGGTCATATATGGCCGGAATGTCTTCGAAAAAGCCGATCGCCTCCTCGACGGTCATCTCCAAGATGTCGTGGATGGTCTTTTTCTTGTATCGGATGTCCAGAGTTTCTTTGGTGAATCGCTTGCCGTTGCATATGTCGCAGGTCACGTAGACTGTTGGTAAGAAGTGCATCTCAACGGCTATCTCACCGTTGCCTTCACAGGCTTCGCATCGGCCGCCCGGACGATTGAAAGAGAATCTGCCTGGTCCCCAGCCGCGAGCGCGAGCTTCCGGCTCGGCAGCGAACAGATCGCGTACATGCGTCCAAGCGCCGGTGTAAGTGGCCGGATTCGAACGCGGCGTTCTGCCGATCGGCGATTGGTCTATCAAAATAGCGCGGCCCACATATTCCGAGCCGTTGAATGAAGTGCAATTTATCGGCTCGTCTGTGCGGCCGCGTACCTCATAGCGAGCCTGAAGATTCTTGTACAGGATCTCATACATGAGCGAGGACTTGCCGGAGCCGGAAACACCGGTGATGACGTTCAGCGAACCGAGCGGCACGTCCACATCCATATCTTTGATATTGAAGATATTGCCCCCGCGGATCATGATCTTGCCTTTCGGCTCACGTCGGCGGAGCGGCAGATCTATCTTTGTCTCGCCGCGCAGGTATGCCAGAGTAAGCGAGCCAGAGGGGTTCTTCTTGGCTGTGAGGAGTTCGTCGAGCCAGCCAGATACGACTACACGACCACCGTGCACGCCGGCGCCAGGCCCGATATCTACTATGTAGTCGGAAGCGAACATCGTGTCCTCATCATGTTCGACTACGAGGATGGTGTTGCCCAAGTCGCGCAGATGTAATAGCGTTTTGATCAACCGATCGTTATCTCTCTGATGCAAGCCGATAGTCGGTTCATCCAGCACGTATAAAGCTCCGACCAGGCCGGAGCCTAACTGCGATGCCAGCCTGATACGCTGAGCCTCGCCACCGGAGAGCGTCGAAGCGCGACGATCGAGCGTCAGATATTCGATGCCCACGTTCACCATGAATGAGAGACGCGCGCCGATCTCCTTCAGCACGACTTTGGCTATATCCTTCTCGGCCGGCGTGAGCTCTATGGACTCGAAATACGGCGCGGCCTTCTCGATCGACAAGCCGGTAACCTCGACGATGCTCTTGCCGCCTATGAGGACATGCATGGCTTCTGGGCGCAAGCGAGCTCCTTTGCAGGTTTGGCACGGTGCATCGCTCCAGATGCTCTCCGTCCCGAGGCCATTGCAAGCCGGGCAGGCGCCGTAGGGCGAGTTGAATGAGAACAGACGCGGCTCGATCTCGGGATACGAGAAGCCGTCATATGGGCACATGAATTTGACCGACATGAGCTTGGTCTCGCCGGGATACTCTATCTTGATGAGACCGTCGGCTTCCTGGACAGCGCGCTCCAGGGCCTCGGACAAGCGCTCGCGGGCATTCTCGGCCTGCTTGCCTTCTAGGAATTCGCTGACAAAGATCTCATCCACGAGCACGTCTATGTCGTGCTTCTTGTTCTTCTCGAGGATGATCTGCTCCCGCAGGCGGTGGATCTTGCCGTCTATCATCACGCGGTCATAGCCTTTACCGAGGAAATCGTAAAGCATCTGGTAATACTCACCCTTTCGACCGACGACGACCGGCGCATAGACGCGGATCTTGGCATCTCTCACGTCCACGCCAAAGACTTTCCTGGCCTTGCCAGTGCGCTCGGTAACGGTTTTGAGCACAGTCTCCAGGATCTCGTCTTTGGATACACGATGTATCTCGCGGTTGCAAACGAGGCAGTGCGGCTTGCCCACGCGGGCGAATAGGATGCGCAGATAATCGTATATCTCGGTGATGGTGGCCACAGTCGAGCGCGGATTATTCGAACGAGACTTCTGGTCTATGGAAATAGCCGGCGAAAGGCCGGAGATCTCGTCCACATCTGGCTTCTGGAGCTTGTGGAGGAATTGGCGGGCATATGCGGAGAGGGACTCGACATAGCGGCGTTGACCCTCGGCGAATATGGTGTCGAATGCCAGCGAAGATTTACCGGAACCAGAAAGGCCGGTGATAGCGATCATCTTATTGCGAGGCATCTCCACGGTGATATTCTTCAGGTTATGGGTGCGCGCGCCTTTGACGACGATCTTGTCGCTCGGGTGCGGCGTAGAATGCGTGGAATGTGCAGTTTTCTTGCTCTTTTCGGGCATGGTTCGCGGAATTTAGCACATTTTTCACGATTTTGCAAGGATATGAGGCGTCTTTTCCTGTTATTAACGACAAAGCGCCCTGACCTCGCGCACTATCTCATCGAGCGAAACTGACGCTTTAACTAAGAATTTTTGGGCACCGAGCATCTTGGCGCGTTCGATATCGCTCTGTTTGCTCAAGTTCGTCAATATCATGACTGGCACTTTATTCAAAGCGCTGTCTTTCTTGATCGTTTGCAAAATGTCGAAGCCGCTCATATTCGGCAATACCAGATCAAGCACGATGACGTCAGGTATCACCGATTTAAGGATCGCTGTCGCCTCCTCGCCGTCTTTGACATGGAAAAGATCGAGGCCTGATGTCGTTAATTTTTTCGCTAGTATAGTCCCTATGAGCTTATCATCCTCCACCCAAACCACTTTTTTCTTATTGCTGTCTTTGGCCGTTGACGAGACCGGCGCCTCAAAAGCCCGGCCAAAATGCCTGTTGACCCTACGGGCTATTTCCTCGGGACTCACATGTAGCGCTACTAGGAACTCCGAAACGACGCCGACCGGTATCCGGTGCATGTTTATGGGCACAGCCTCTGTAGACAGAAGGAAAAGCGGGATCTTGGCGAGCATAGATTCGGCCTGCTTCTTCTCGATGATCTCATAGCTGTCCGCGCCGTCTAGGACGATGTCGAGGAGAATAAGGTGTGGCAAATTGTCATATATGCTCTTCAGGCCTTCGGTGCCATTCTTCACCAAAGTCACGGCGTAGTTTTCCTTTTCAAGCGCCCTTGCGATCTGCTCGCCATAAGGGCCGTTGCTCTCGATCACCAGGATCCTTTCTTTATTTTTAGGCGGAGGCATTACACCACAATTCTATCATCATTTCTTTGCCTTTGCGGTCCGGACAATCCCCAACTTCTTCTCGAGCTCGAATAATTCGTCACGAATGAGCGCCGCCGTCTCAAAATCAAGGCTTTTTACGGCGACGGCCATTTGCTTCTCTTTCTGCTTTAACAGCTTTTCCGGATCGTCCTTGGCCATACTCTCGTCTATGCGCACCAGCTCTGATACTGCTGCTTGATGCTCGCTCTGCAAATGATCGGTGATGTCGTGAATGCTCTTCTTGATGGTCATCGGCGTGATGCCATGATCCGTGTTGTAAGCAGTCTGGACGGCCCGACGCCTGTCAGTCTCGGCGATAGCGCTCTTCATCGAGCCAGTCATGATGTCGGCATATAGGACGACCCTGCCGGCGATATTCCTGGCTGCGCGCCCTATGGTTTGGATAAGAGCAGTCTCCGAGCGCAAGAAGCCTTCCTTGTCCGCGTCCAGAATGCCGATCAGAGCGACTTCTGGCAGGTCGAGGCCCTCGCGGAGCAAGTTAACGCCCACGAGACAGTCGAATTTGCCCCTTCTGAATTCAGTCAAGATCGTGATGCGGTCTATGGTCTTTATGTCGCTGTGGAGGTAATTCGTCTTTATACCCTTCTCTTTCAGGAATTCGGAGAGATCCTCGGCCATTTTCTTCGTCAGAGTCGTCGCCAAAACGCGATCGCCCTTCTTGATCGCGCTCTCGGCTTCGGCGATGAAGTCGAAGACTTGGCCTTTGTATTTGCCTTTCTCCGTCACCGGCCGGACTTCTATGAGCGGATCCACCAATCCGGTCGGTCTGATGACCTGCTCTACTATCTGCTGGCTGACTTCACGTTCATAATCGCTCGGAGTGGCCGAAGTGAATATGACCGGTCCGACTCGCTCGACGAACTCGTCGAATCTGAGCGGCCTGTTATCCTTGGCCGAAGGGAGTCTGAATCCATGCTCTACCAGAGTGTCCTTACGCGAGGCGTCGCCGGCAAACATGCCATTCAGTTGTGGCACGGTGACGTGCGATTCGTCTATGATGGTCAGAAAGTCAGGCCGACCAGCTTTGTCATGCGGAAAATACGAGAGCAAGGTGTCGGGCGGCTCTCCCGGCATCTTGCCGGAGAAATGCCTCGAATAGTTCTCGATGCCGTTGGTATAGCCGATCTCTCGGATCATCGAAAGGTCGTAGCGGACGCGGCGCTTCAGGCGTTCGGCTTCTAGGACCTTGCCGGCCTTCTCGAGCTCTTTCAATCGGCTCTCGAGCTCGGCTTGGATGGTTTTGACTGCTCGCGCGCTTTGCTCATCATTCGATATGAAATGCTTGGCCGGGAATATAAATATCGTCTTGTGGGTCGTTCGAATGCCGCGAGTGACCGGGTCGAGCTCGATTAGCTCCTTGACGGAGCCGCCATCATATTCAACGCGGTATATAGTCTTGTCGCTGACCGGCATAACCTCTAGGCTGTTACCGACGGCCCTGAACTGGCCCGGCTCGAGATCGGCGGTCTGACGCTCAAAATGTATGTCTATAAGCTTGCGGATGAGCTCTGAACGCGAAAGTTCGGCTCCCAAAGAGATCTTGAGATTTACTTTTTCATATTCTTCTGGACTACCTAGGCCGTATATGCAAGATACCGAAGCAACGATTATGACGTCCTTCCTGGTGAGCAAAGCTTGCGTCGAAGCATGCCGCAAGCGCTCGATCTCGGCGTTGATCATAGCCTCCTTCTCTATATATGTGTCCGACGAAGGTATGTACGCTTCCGGCTGGTAATAATCATAATACGACACGAAATAATGCACGGCATTATCCGGGAAGAACTCGCGGTATTCCTGCGCGAGCTGAGCGGCCAGGGTCTTGTTGTGGGCGATAACTAGAGTCGGTCTGTTGTAAGTCGCGATCACATTCGCGGCCGTGAATGTCTTGCCGGAGCCGGTCACGCCGAAAAGCGTCTGGCGGGTCAGGCCTTTTGCCAGGCCTTCATTCAGGGCCTTTATCGCCTTGGGCTGGTCGCCTGCGGGCTTGTATGGCGTCGCTATCTTGAATAATCCCATAGGGAGAGTATATACATCCCGGATAAAAACCACAATTTAGCGTCTTCGTATGATGGCGCGCTCGCAGGCCGTGACAATGTCTTTGGTACCCATGCCATAGAGCTCGATGAGCTCGCCGGGCTTGCCGGACTGGCCGAACTTGTCCTTGACACCGATGAATTCAATTGGCACGGGGAGATGTGCAGCCAGGCATTCGGCGACGGCCGAGCCCATGCCGCCGGCGATCTGATGCTCCTCGACTGTCACCACGGCCCCAGCCTCATGCGCGAGCTCTATGATCGTGTCAGCATCGAGCGGCTTTATCGTCGAGATATTCGTGACCGTGACCGATTTCCCTATGGACTCCAGAGCTTTGGCTGCTTTCAATGCGTTGAACAATAGCGAGCCGGTGGCGAAAATCGCTGCGTCAACCTTCTTCCCTTTTTCTGGCATCCAGAATGTCCGAGCCTTGCCAATCCCGAAAGGCGTCTCCTCCGTAGTCATGATAGGCGTCTTCTCGCGGATCAGACGGATGTATGTTGGGTCGGCAGTCTTTGCGGCAGCGATAGTCGCCTTTCTGGCTTCGATCGCGTCGCATGGCGATATGACGACCATCCTGGGAAGCGCCCGCGTGATAGCGATGTCCTCGAGCGCCTGGTGCGAGCCGCCGTCAGGGCCGACGGATATCCCAGCGTGAGATCCGGCAATCTTCACAGGCCTATTGTTATAGCAGATGGTCGTCCGGATCTGTTCCCAGTTCCTGCCGGGGCTGAATGTCGCATACGACGAGATGAACGGGATCTTGCCCATAGCGGCCATGCCTGACGCGACCGTGGCCAGATTCTGTTCAGCAACGCCTATCTCCACGAAACGGTCCGGGAATCTTTGTTTGAATTCGAGCATATGCGTCGATTCCACCAGGTCCGCACATAGGCCGACGACGTTCTTGTCTATCTCCGCCGCCTTGACCAGACCTTCCCCGAAGCCTTTGCGGATAGGTTGCATCTCGACGTTCTCGTCGAATAAGTGCGAGTTGAGTTTTAGTTCGGGGT
>Ga0265316_10003231_pt1 | contig 16561 bp, 15 predicted proteins | sample 4522metaG_FD_202092 | JGI IMG/M metagenome (GOLD analysis project Ga0265316, IMG submission 202092) | Rhizosphere microbial communities from Carex aquatilis grown in University of Washington, Seatle, WA, United States - 4-5-22 metaG | ecosystem: Host-associated > Plants > Roots > Rhizosphere >...
ATGACCAGCGAGCCGCCCCCCAGCCGCTCGACGCGCACACCATGGGGCGCGATGGCGTTCTGCAGATCACCCAGATTGACTTCGTCGAGATTGGGATCCGCGAGTCGTTCGGCCAGGATTCCGGCCAGGTCAGCCGTCTGGCCCGGATCAGGCGTGGCGGCTGGCCTGGCGACTGATGGCTGGCGTCGCGACACCAGTATGGCGGCCAGGATTCGTTGCTCGCCGGTGGCGACCAGCGCCGGGGTCGGCGTGCGATTCGCGTAGACCGCTGCCAGATCGGTGGCGGTGTCGCGACTGATGGACTGCGCCGCGATGGCAGCGAGAGCGTGCGCGACCTCGTCGGCCTTGGCCGGACGCTTTTCCGGATCCTTGGCCAGCATGCGCGCGATCAGTGCGACCAGGGCGGGCGGGGTTCCCGGCCGCTGGCGGGCCACGTCCACGGAATCGTCCAGCAGGATCTTGGCCATGATCGCGGTGGGCGATTCGCCGGCAAAGGGCGGCTGGCCGGCCAGGCATTCAAACAGCACGCAGCCAAGGGCAAAGATGTCGGCGCGTCCGTCTACGGTGCTCGCCCCGCGCGCCTGCTCGGGCGCCATGTACAGCGGCGTACCCAGGGCGGCGCTCGGGCTGGTGATACGCAGGTTCTGCTGCGGGTCGAAAAGCCGGCGCGCGATGCCGAAGTCCAACACCTTGGCCTGGCTGGGATCGCCGCCAGGGAGAAAGACGTTGGCGGGCTTGATGTCGCGGTGGACGATGCCGTGCTTGTGCGCCACCGCCAGGGCCTCGGCCACCCGCCGACCGATCTGCAGGGTATCGGTCACGCGCAGCGGCCCGCGTCCTACCCGGTCATCCAGGGTCTCGCCCTCCAGCCACTCCATCACCATGTACTGCTCGCCGCGAGCAGTGGAGCCGTGGGCCAGGTAGCGCACGATTGCGGGGTGGGCAATCTCGGCTAGCACCAGGGCTTCCTGCTGGAAACGCAGGGACTGGGTGCCTTGCGGCTCGGCCACCAGCTTCAGCGCAACATAATCGCCGGTCTTGAGATCCTTGGCACGATAGACCAGGCCCATGCCGCCCTCGATCGCCTCGCCCTCAACCCGAAAGCGGTCGCCATAGGTTTGGGTATGGGCCTCCGCGCACACGATATGCATAGTAATCCCATCCGGCGCGGCCTGCTCAAGGGTTTGTTGGCGCGGGCGGCCGTCTCTTCGGCGCCCTTACCTGGGCAGCGACCACATGAAGATCGAGCCGTCCTCGGCGCCGGAATAGAGGGAACTGCCGTCGGGCGAGATAGCCAGCGCGGTGACTGTGCCGCCCTGGCCATGCAGCAAACCGAGCGACTCGCCGCTGTCAGCGTCCCACAAGTGAATGGTGGGATCGTTGGAGTGGGTTGAGGCCAACACATGGCCGGATGGGCTGCACGCCAGATGGGTGACCACCGGCGGAATGGGAATCACTCGGAGCGACTGGCCTGACTTGGCCTGCCACACGCGAATGCTATTGTCGCGGCTGGCGGTGGCCACCTGGGTGCGGCCAGTGAAGCAGATGTCGATAACCGTATCCTGGTGCCCGCGGAGTTGACTGATCAGCGCTCCGGTCTCGCCGTAGCGGACCTCGGCCAGGTTGTGTTCCTCATGCAGACCGAAAACCAAGGCGACCCCGTGGCCGTCGGGGCTCACATCCAGTGCTGTACATTCGGGCTTGTTCAACCACACCCTTTGCAGGTTGTCGGAGGCACGATGGGCGACCACGCCGTCCGAGCCGCAGGCGAGCGCCGAGGGGCCCACCGCCATGAAACGCACCCGGCGGAGCTGGCCCATGTGCAGGAAAGGCGACACAGTGCCGTCCGAGCCGAGCGCTCCCAGCAGGTTCCTGCCGTTCATGTCGATGAACCACAAACCGTCCTGGGCCACGAAGCCGAGCATGTGTCCGTCGGGCGAAAAGGCAGCGGAGGCAGCTTCGCCGGGAGCCCGCCCGAATTCCAACTTGCTGTCGTCTACTGACCACACCCCGAGTTCCCATGCCTCGCCGGTGTGCTCGGGCTGCGCACCCAGCGCCTTGGCCACGGCGAGGCGCTTGCCGTCGCGGCTTACCGCCAGATCACGAACCGGCGCCGCGGCCTGGTTGGGCGGGACCAGGATGGTGTAGGACCCCGAGCCTGCGCACGCGCCCAGCAACAAGCTGGCGAGTGGAAGCCACGGGAATGATCTCGATTTAGCCATGCATCTCTCCATTTCCGCTGCCGGCGTTCCCGGCTAGCGGGCGAACCGGACGGAAAGGCATAATGGACCATCTCACAGGTTTCGGCTACCGGTGTCCTGCCACCAATGGAAGGTGTACAGCGCGTGGTCAAGTTCGAGGCCGGCGCGGGTCCAGACCTTTTGCGGGGCGAGGTTCGCGAGTTGGGTGGAAACCAGCACCTGGCTGGCGCCTTGCGCGCGCGCGCGGCATCCGATCTCGCGAAACAAGGCCGCATAGATCCCTCTGCGCTGGAACTCGGGTGCAACCCCGTTGAGCAAGATCTCCCAGGTTTTGCTGTCGAGTTTTTGGGCCGTGAGGAAACCCGACAAGCGCCCGTCGGTCTCGGACACCAGCACGACCGATGAAGCGTCGGTCAGGGCCGAGCTGGCCCACTGCACGTATCCTTCGGTGGCAGCGGCTGGGTCGAGACGAGGATCCGCGTGGTAGTGCCCGAAGAATCCGGCAAACGACGCGCGGGCAATTGCCTGCAAGGCGGCGCGGTCTGCTTCCTGGCCAAGCCGGACGTCGCGCGAGGGCGCCGGCGACGGTGCGAACTTGCTGGTCGGTCCGCGATAGTAGACCAGGGTGTCGGTCAGAATGGCGCCGGCGCGTTCGAGCGCTTGCGCGACCGCTAGCGCCTCGACCGGGGACCGAACGATTAGCAGATCTAGATCCGCGGAGCGTGCGAACTGGAGTAGCTCTGCAACCGTCGCGACATTGTCCACGCGCCCGCGAAAGACGCGAATTCCGAAACGCTTGCTGTCGAGAGCGGAGTAGGCGGCCGGCTCAATCATCGAAAGTGGTCTTTCGCACGATGTACAGTGGCCGGTGCTTGACCTCGGTGAAGATGCGGTCGACGTACAGGCCAAGGATCCCCAGCGCCAGAATGATCGCGCCCGTACTGAACCAGACCGATACGATGAGGCTGGTCCATCCCATCACCGGCGAGCCGTGCACCACCACACGCACGACGTGAACCAGCCCACCCACAAAGGCGAGCGCGGACAGCAGCAGCCCCGCGTACACGCACAGCCGCAGTGGCTTGTTCGAGTGCGCAAGGATAATGCCGGTGGCGAGCTTCATCAGCTTGAAGAAGGTGTAGCCCGATTCACCCCCGGGACGGCGAACGTGGTTGACGTCGACATGGGCCTTGGCAAATCCCGTCCAGGTGAGAAAGCCGCCGTAGAAGCGGACCGCTTCGCCCATGCCGTTGATGGTGTCGGCGACCCGCCTTGAGATGATGCTGAAGTTGGCGACCGTGCCGTCGTAGCGGTAGTGGAGGTCAGCCAGGTAGTTGAAGACCCGGTAAAACAGCCAGGAGGACAGGCGCTTGCTGGAACCGTCAGCCCGCCGAGCCCGGCGCGCCAGCACGCAGTCGTGGCCTTCCTGCGCCTTGGCCCACAGCTTGGCGATTTCCTCGGGCGGATCCTGCAAGTCGCCGTCCATGACCACGATCCACTGTCCGCGCGCGTGGCGCAGACCTGCGGTGATGGCGTGGTGCTGACCGAAGTTGCGACTCAGGGCAACGCCGCGCACCCGCGCATCCTGGCGCGCGAGGTCTTCGATGATGTTCCACGATTGGTCTGGGCCGCCGTCCTCGACCAGCACGATCTCGAAACGTGTAACCAAGGGCTCCAGGCTGGCAACCAGCCGGCGATGCAGTTCGTGCAAGAAGGGCGCGCCCCGGTAAACCGGCACGACGATTGAAAGGTCGATGGGTTCACTAGAATCTAAAGTCGTGGATGGCATCGATAACCCGCCCCTGGGATTCTGGATCAAGTGAATTGAAGAATGGCAGGCGCAACAAACGATCGCTCGTGCTTTCGCTCACGGGACATTCCCCGGGCCGGCCCCCCAGTTTCTGGCCCATGGGTGACAGGTGCAGCGGCAGATAGTGAAAAACCGCCAGGATTCCGCGAGCCTTGAGAAGGCTAATCAGGGCTTGGCGAATCTGCAACGAGGGAAGAATCAAGTAGTACATGTGATAGGCTTGCGCGCAGCCGTCCGGCACGATGGGACAGCGGATGTCCCGGGCTGCAGCCCACTGTGAGAGTTCAGTGTGGTAGCGCTGCCAGATTCTCTTGCGCTTCTCCTGAATCTGTCGCCAAACCTCCAGTTGACCGTAGAGGAACGCGGCCAGCACGTCGCTCATTACGTAGCTCGAACCGATGTCGACCCAGGAATACTTGTCGACCTGGCCGCGGAAGAATCGGCTGCGGTTGGTTCCCTTTTCGCGCAGGACTTCGGCCCGCTCAATGAAGGCCGGGTCGTTCACCACCAGGGCCCCGCCTTCGCCGCAGGTGATGTTCTTGGTTTCGTGAAAACTCTGGGTGGCGAGAGCCCCGAAGGTTCCCAGCCAGCGCTGCTTGTACTTGCCGAACAGGCCGTGGGCGTTGTCCTCAATGATCGAGAAGTGGTGCTGACGCGCAATCGCCAGGATGATGTCCATCTCACAGCCGATACCGGCATAGTGAACTGGAACCACCGCCCGTGTACGCGGACTGATGAGCGGCTCGATTTGCTTCTCGTCGATATTGAGCGTGTCCGGGCGAATATCGGCAAAGCGAAGCCGGGCGCCACGCAGAACGAAGGCGTTGGCAGTGGAGACGAAGGTGAAGGAAGGTACGATGACCTCGTCATCCGGCCCGATGTCGAGGAGAAGCGCCGCCAGCTCCAGCGCGTGGGTGCAGGATGTGGTCAGCAGAACCTTGGGCGCGCCCAGCACCTCCTCAAGCAGCGCCTGGCATTTTCGCGAGTAGCCCTGGTCGCCCGCGATTTGGCCAATCGAAACCGACCGGCTCATGTGGCCGATCTCCTGACCCTCGATGCCGGAACGGTTGAACGGAATGGCGCTCGAATCCGTGCCGGCCAAAAATCCGTTTGCTTTCGAGAATCTCTCAGTCATGCCGGCTCTTCCCCCCGATCCGGCTCTGTGTCCTCTGTGCTCTCTGTGGTGAAAGAGCTAGCTAGCCTTCTTCTCCGCCGCCGCTGGCGGACTCTTCCTCGCCCGTCTCAGCGCTGGCCGCCATCTTGGGGTACCAATTCTCGAAGACCTCGGTGATCTGGCGCGCCTGTTTCTCGCTCGACACGTTGAAGGACGACTGCTTGCGATAGGAGCCGTGAAACTTCTTGAAGCGCACTATGGCGATCTTCGGTGCGCGGAAACTGCCACTCGCCTTGTCCAGCTCCTGGTAGAGGAACATCAGGGTGGCCCACGCGCCTTTGGTGAGGACCACCTTGTCCAGTTGTTTGCGGACCAGCACACCCTCGTCTTCGTAGTCGTAGGTCAGTTCATCCAGGGTCTCGGCCATGATGGGGTTCCTCGTCTCAAGCGGACTTGCGACCGGCCGGCTGGGCCAGCCGCCGCAGGCTTTGGGTCAAACGACGGCGGTCTTGCGGCGACAACTTGTCGAACTCGATTCCCATGCCTGCGGGCGACTTGTCGTCCCCGCCCCGGGTGACCCACGCCACGCGACCCCGGGCGGCCAGGGTCTCACCGGTGGCGAGAGGGATCTCCAGAGCAAGGGTTTCGCCCACCTCGAACAAAAGGTCGGAGCGCAAGAAGACGCCGCCCTCGGACAAATCGGCCGTGTCGAGCCGGATCCCAGCTTCGACCCGGTTGCCGGCAGCGCGTACGACCACGGGCAGGAGCGCATCTCGACGGGAAAACCGCCGCGTGTCGCGTTGCCCGGGCGAAGTCACGGACGCAGGTCCACCACCGTGGAGGAGCGCATCTCCACGGAAACGCGCGTGGGTGGCGAAGCGGCCCCGACCATGCGGCTTTCGCGCCACACGGCTTCGAGCGAAACCGGAACCCCTCCAGCCGCAGCCGCCATCCGCGCCAGAAGGTCGTGTGACACCACGACCAGCCCGCCTGCGCTCGGGGCACAGGCTAGCGCCACTGGTGCGCCGTACGGACGGATTTCCAAGAAAGTCCGCTCCGGTCCGGTCACCCGCAACACCAAGTCGCCCGATGCATCGAGACGGCTTCCCGAGGCCATTGGCAGTTGGTTTTGATCAAGAACGCGCGGCACGCCAGGGGTGTTCAAGACCACCCTGGCCGGCCGATTCGCAGGCCCGGGAAGCTCCAGGGCGAGCACTTGCGGCACCTCAGCGATATCCACCGGGCCAGCCTCGGCAATCACTCCGCCCACGACCTCGGCGAACGGCGGATACACGCGCGGAGCTGGACGCAGCCCCGGACTATTCGGGTCGGCAGACACGGACACGCCACTCAGCTCCTCCAGATTCACCTCACCACCCTGGGCGCGAAGGGCTCGGGCCTGGCCGGCCACGTCACGCAATTCACAAGGGCCGTCAGGAGCGGGAGCCACCAGGGGGTCCACCACGCCCAGGACATCGGTTCCAGACCGGTCAGTCACGCTCGCACGGAACGCCAACACTGAAATGGCGGGGGCGCCAGTACTTGGCACGTCCAAGCGAACCGACACCTCGGCAAACCGCTGGGTGACCGGAACCGCCCCGTCTCTCATGTGGGCCCCAGTCTCACAGGCCAGAAGCAGCGGCCCCAGAAGCAGTGTCAACGCCTGAGAGGTGCTCGCGTGCAACGACAAGAGGGTAGGTCTTTGTGCGAAGGAAGACATGCTCTGACCGGGGTAACGCCCGATTATAGACAGAATCGCTGCGTCACGCTAGTCACGATCACAAGATGGGTTTGCGCGGGGCAGGGCATGAAGTTGCGGGTAGGACTAGTTTACATCGCTGTCCGCTTGGGACATGCTTCGTCTACGTCGTTTCGATCGCAGGAGAAGAAAATGACCTGTGCAGGTTGGAAGTACACATGGTCACGGGTCCTATGCGGCGCGGCTTGCGTCGCGACCGCGGCCGCATGCTCGGGCCAGGCCACCGTCAGCGCGGGCGGGCTGCCGCCGCCAACAGATGCCGCCCCGTCAGATGGCCAGAGCGGCCAGAGCAGCCAGCGCGACGGGAGCATCGCGGAGCGCTACATCCTGATCATGCCGGAGGTCGGGCAATCGAGAGAGGATGCGGAGGGAGCCAAGGTGCCGCAAGACATCGCAACCATGCGCATCGACCCCGCGGATTCGGTGTTGGTGGTCGAGCGTGGACAGAGCGCGACCCTTTCCTTCCGAGCCTTCGCCACCATGAAGGCGGGCGGCGGCGAGGTCGAGATTACCGCCCGTACGGTTTTCTACGTTCCCGACAACTATCTGGTGGGCGAATTTCCGGCGGATGGCAGCTCCCTCTTCACGACCCGCCTGCCGACCAGCTCAGCTGACCCACCCCAGCGCGGAGGCAAGGTGACCATCCAGGCCCAAGCCGCCAGCAACAACGATCCCATCACCACCGTCACGACGACCTTGACGGTGACGATCGTCGACTCGGGCTTTGCCGCGGCCGGCTCGCCGGGCGCCACGCCAGCCATTCCCAGCGATCCAGGGCCGGAGTTCACGGGCACGGATAGCGCAACTCTCGCCCCCAAGCTGGTCTATCCCAACGACGGCGTGCTGCTCCCGCCCAACGTGCAGCAGATCGAAGTCCATTTCATGCCGGGAAGCAAGACCGGAGAACTCTACGAAATCTCGATCCTGAGCAAGTTCTCGGAGTACCGCTACTACACTCGCTGCTACGCCGATCCCCTCAAATACCTCGCCGGGACTTGTGCCTTTGAACTCGATCCGGATACGGTGAACGTGATCGCGGAAAGTAACCGCGGGAGTGATCCGGCAACTCTGGCGGTGCGCGGAACCGACGAAAAGGGCAATGTGGGCAGCTCGGCTAGTTTCGGCATTCAGTTCGCCGGCGACCGAGTGGATGGAGCCATCTACTACTGGACCACAACCTCGACCACAACCCAGCTGCCGAGCATCATGCGTTTTGATTTTGCTTCCCAGTCCGCCCTCGCCGCGGTTCTGCAGCCGAGCGACTTGCCCGACGATGGGGGAAACCCGCACGCAAATACCACCTGCGTGGGCTGTCACGCCCTCTCCCGCGACGGAAAGCGCATGGTGGCTTCGAAGGGTGCTTCGTGGGCGGGCTATCTCGTCTACGTGAACGATCTCTCCAAATCAAAGACCGCGGCGACTTGGCTGACGGTCGACGGTCGTTCTTCCGGAACGGCCGCGGCCAACCGAGTGATGAATGCGTCGTTCAATCCGGACGGCACGCAGTTCGTGGCCGACGCCCCCGCGGGCGACACGCTGGGGGTCAACAGCTTGTCCTTCAACGACGGGGTCACCGGCGTGCGACAGAGCTCGCTGAATTTGGGCTTCCCGGTGAGCTACCCCGACTGGTCGCCCGACGGCCAGAGCATTGCCGTGACCCATATCTACGGGAACAGCGGCTCGATCATCCAGTTTCAGGAGGGCGGCATTTCCGTCATCCAGCAATCGGCTGCCGGATGGAGCCCCAGCCCTGCCGAGGTGGTGGTGGTGCCGCACACGACTGGCAAGAGTCGCTACACCCCGAATTTCGTGCCTGACTCGTCCTTCCTGCTGTACAGCGAGGCGACCCGGCAAACGGGTGACTCGGATGGGTTGGTCGACTCCTACTCTGATCCTTCCGCTTCGGTCTGGGCCGTCCAGCCGCAAGCCAACGCAACGCCTGTGCTGCTGGCCCGCGCCAACGCGACCGGCGTGGCTGACAAGCTCACCCTGACTGATGGCCGCAGTACCCTCGTCACCAGCCGAATAGCAAGCGGCATGCTGATGAATACTTTTCCCCGGTCCGCGCCTTTTCAAGCCACCCAAAACGGACACAAGCTATTCTGGTTCACGGTGGCTTCACAGCGCCGGGCCGGCCTGCGACTCTACAAAGCCAACCCCAGTGTTGTGGGTGACGAGCCCACGCAGCTCCTGCTCTGGATGTTTGCCATCGATGCCGACCAAGTGCTGGGCGGGAAGGACGGAAGCTTTCCCGGCTTCTTCCTCCCGTTCCAGGATCTTACTACCTCTAACCATATGGCGGCCTGGACGCAGAAGTACGTCTCGGACAACCCGCCTCCTGCGCCACCAACTCCGCCGCCGGCACCGCCGCTCACGGTGGTGCCAATAGCTCCAATTCTGTAATTGGGTCCGCCAGACCGCTCAACTTCGCTGTCGATAGTTTGGCAGTTGGGAGGCGAAACCTAACTGATCCGGCTGGCGACGCGATCACTCAGATCCGCGACCAGGCGTTCGATCAGAGCGTCGTCCACTGATAGGAGTTGCTTGCCCATGGATAGGAGTCGCTCGATTTCGCCAGCGTCGATGGGCCCCACGAAGATCCCTTCGCGCTTGGACAGGGTGTCGGCCAGGAGAACCACGTTGCCCGTGGAGAAGCGATCGCCCGTGTCGTAGTCGGCAGAGTCGCGGATGGCGTGGGTCACCGGGTCGGGCAGCCCCCACTTGCGCGCGATGGTTGCGCCCACGCTGCGATGCTTGCCCGAGATGATAGACAGCCAGGCCGACGGCATGATCCAGCGCTGCACGCGCGTGCCCAGCAGGCGCTGTTCGGCGTCGAGCAGGGTCGCGGCCAGCACCGGACGACCCACGTCATGCAGAAGGCCGCCCAAGTAGGCAGAATCGGGGTGCAAGGCATGAACCGCGCTGGCCAGATCGCGCGACACGATGGCTACCGCCAAGGAATGGCGCCAGAGATCGCGGCACATCTGGGCAATGCAGGGATCGCGTGACTCCAACACGTGGTGAACCGCGGTCTCCACCAGGAAGAGGCGCAACTCCTCAGCGCCTAGCCGTGTGACGCAAGTGAGGACGGAATCGAAGCGCGACAAGCTGGCAAAGGCCGCGCTATGGGCAAGTCGGATCAGGCGCGCGGCCACGATGGGATCAGTCTCGATGAGTGCGGAGATCTGGGAAAAGGAGAAATCATCGCGACCCAGCATGCTTAGCGCCCGCGCCGCCACCAGAGGCATGGTAGGCAGTTCCAAGCCGTTGTTCTCGATAGCTGCCAGAACGCTTTCTTCCACCCGGGTGGCCATCTCGCGGGTGAGCGCCACCTCGCCTTGTAGGGCCATGAGGGCAGAGGGACGAAGGGCGACGGGCATGTTTCCCCCACAGATGCTGTTGTTCAGTCAGGTTGCTCGCTACCCACGCGCTTGAGCTTGTCGATAAGCGTGGTGCGGTTGAGACCAAGGGCTTCGGCCGCGCGTGTTTTGTTGCCGTTGGCCGCCTTCATCGCGCGCCCGATGAGTGTCGCTTCGATGCGCGACAGGGTGTCGGCGAGATCGATGTGATCGCTCGGCTTGCCGGTGGCGGCTGCCGCGACCGCGGCCAGGCGTGCCGAGGGCGTGCGAACCTGACCCGGCAGATCGTTGACCCCAATCGTGTCGGTCGCACTCATGATCACCAGGCGCTCGACCATGTTCTCCAACTCGCGCACGTTGCCGGGCCAGTCGTAGAGCTGCAACGTCACCAGGGCGGCCTCGGAGAACTTGACGTTCTTTCCGGTGCGCCGGCAGGCCAGGCCGAGAAAATGTTCAGCCAAGCGCGGGACATCCTCGGTTCTTTCGCGCAGCGCGGGCAGGGTGATGGGCACCACGTTGAGCCGAAAAAAGAGATCGGCGCGGAATTTTCCCTCGCGCACCAGGGCCTCGGGATCTTGGTTGGTGGCGGCCAGTACTCGCGTGTTCACCTGGCGGATGCGAAAGTCGCCCATGGGCTTGACCGCTCGATCCTGGAGCACGCGCAGTAGCTTGCCCTGTACCGCGAAGGGCAGGGCGGTCACATCGTCGAGCAGCAGGGTACCCTGGTCAGCCTCGACGAAGCGGCCGGGCTGCGCCTCGGTGTTGCCAGCGAAGGCACCCTTGGCGTGACCGAACAACTCACTTTCGGCCAGGGCTTCCGGCAGCGCCGCACAGTCGACGGCCACGAAAGGACCTGCCGCGCGCGGCGAGAAAGCGTGAATGAGCCGAGCGACCACCTCCTTGCCGGTGCCACTTTCGCCGAGCAAGAACACAGTCGCGTCGGTGGGCGCGACGTTGTCGACGAAGTCGAGACAACGCCGCAAGACCGGGGAGGCGCCGATGAGCGCTGCTTGCGGCTGTCCGGCGCCGGTCGGCTGCTCCTCGGTCGCCTTGGCCTGCGGCCGCGCGGCAGCCAGGGCACTTGTCACTACCCGGCGCAGCTCGTCGCGATTGAGGGGCTTGACTAGAAAATTGAATGCACCCGCCTGCATCGCCTCGACGCAATCAGCGATGGAGGCGCTGGCAGTTAGCACCACAGCCGGCGTTCGTGCGGGAAGTTCCCGTGCCCGGCGCACTACCGCGAACCCGTCCTGTTTGGGCATGCGCAGATCGGTAACGACCAAATCGAACGCCTCTGATTGCAGCGCCGCAATCGCCTGCGCTCCGTCGTTGGCTTCCTGGGCCTGGTGGCCCATTTGCTCAATGACCCCGCGCACGGCCTGCAACACCGGCGGCTCGTCGTCAACGATGAGAATGCGTGCTGCGACCTCAGGCAGCGGGGACGCGTGGCTTTCGACGTCTGGTTCCATCCTAGACAACCTCTCCTGCTCCCTTCGACAGGCATGGACCTAGCCGGCAGATTTTGAAGGCAAGCATCACTGCACAACCCCCTATGCAACCCGCGGTCCATGGCTTCAGGCTGAGAGAACCGCGGTGATTGTGGGGAGGGTGTCGACCGGCCGACACCCAAATTGCCCGTGTCATGTCAGAAGTCAGGCGCTCTACAAGAGGTTAGATCAAACCCTCGCGGCGCTCTTGGTCGCATTGCAGAGCCACCTCGGCGCAGCGAAGCAGATTGCGGCCACTGGTTTCTCCGTCTGGGGTGGTGGCACAACCCAAGCTTATGCCCAGGGGCAAGCCCCAGCGGCCATTGGCATCGGTGACCAACCGGCGAATACGCGACACCACGTGCCCCGCGCCGCGGGCATCGGTGTCCGGCAGCAGCAGAGCGAATTCGTCGCTGCCCAGGCGCGCCACCACATCATATTCGCGCACGGCCTCTCGCAGCAGGCAGGCGACTCCCTTGAGACAGCGATCCCCAGCATCACGCCCATGGATCTCGTTGATGGCTGTCATGCCCAGCACATCCAACACCACCACCGAGAGACAACAGGCCGGGCGATAGCGCGTACGAGACAGCTCCTCGAGGAGACGGCTTTCAAAGACATGCCGGTTCCACAAGTCGGTGAGCGGATCGCGGTAGGCGAGATTGCGCATCTGGCTGCTGACAGCCAGGGCGTTGCGTAGACTGGCGTTCTCGCGCACGAGCTGGTCGAGGGTGGGCCTCGACGATTCCAATTCAGGGGTGATTTCGGCGGGTAGGTTGAATTCTTCGACGGAGATGGTGGCGGTTGCTGACTTCACGGGAGCCTCCTTGTGGACGACCGCTCTCGCAAGCCGCGTGCCGAGCACCGTCGGAGAATGTGCCTGGCGGTTTTCCCTAGCGATCGCTTGGTGTTGCTGCCACCGTCGCGCGTCCAGCAGGCTCCGCTCCTTGGGCTGTCATGATCCTGACCAGGGAAGCCCCGCCGTCACATTTCTGGCCTAGGAGAAGCTAGCTGGTTAACCACAGAGGCCACAGAGTGCACAGAGCCGGACCGGAAGGGAAGGGTTGGATCTTGCACGATCCAAATTCCTTCACATCCGATCTCTGCGTCCTCTGTGCTCTCAGTGGTGAAAAAGCTAGCCGGCACAGAGGGCGCCGCTAGTGTCCGATGGACAGGGCGGGTAGGGTGCGTTCCGTCTCCGCCACTACGGCTTGCACCTGATCAGGGTTGAGCTTGATGTCAGCGAACAATGGATCCTCGAGGTCAAGCGGCTGGAGCTGGTCGCGTTGGCCTAGGTGCTCGGTGATGCGATCCGCGGCTGCCACTAGTGCGGTGGTGAGATACCGATCTTCACCCCTGTGACAATTGTGGTGGAACAGGGCCGAATCCACCACGCTAGGTGGCAACTTCCAGATGCGGCACACCGCTGCACCCAATTCAGTGTGAAGGCGGGCGATGGTCGCGCGAATGACTGGCCCTTCGTTTTCATCGGCCATCATCTCGGGCGTGACTCCGCCCACCGTCGCGCAGCGTTCCAGCAGGACCAACTCGCCGATGTCGTGCATGAGACCGGCCAGAAAGGCGAAGTCAGCGGGATCAGAGCGCATCAACCGCGACATGGCGCGAGCCGCAAGTGCGGCCGCCAGGCCTCGCTCGCGCAGCGCCTCGACCTCCTTTTCGAAGCCCTTGACCCGGTACATGGTCGAGTTGCTGACGATCATCATCACGATGTCGCACACATTGTCGAGGCCCAGGCGAACCACGGCATCGCGCACACCGACGATAGGGACGCGTGGGGCAAACATGGCGGAGTTAGCCACTGACACCAACTGACCACTGATGAAGGGATCCCTGCTGACCGCCTTCTCGACTCGGGCTGCGTCGGTGTAGGCAAGCTGACACAGTTCAATCACATGCGCCGCAACATCGGGCAGGCTGCGCTGGATCGCTTTGTTGTCGGCGACGGACCGCACGGCGATCTCTTCGATCTTGCGGGCCAGGATTCCGGGCTCGAAGGTCTCGATAGACGGTTCGGCAGGATGGTCCCGGTGAACAGGAGTCAAGTTCATAGACGCGCCCGCCTGATGGCCATGATCTCTATTTCGGCGCAATCACACTCGATCTTTAGCGCCGCTCCCGCCGACGCTAACGGTGAGTCTGGATCTCACCACGGAGTGCACGGAGTTCACAGAGGCCGGAGTGAAAAGGTTCCGGATCCGGCTCCGAACTTTCGTTCCTTCCGATCCGTCTCTGTGGCCTCTGTGCGCTCTGTGGTGAAACTCCGGTCGCCTCCGCCATCATCCTGACGCCGAGCTTTGGCTGTGTCACTGGCCTGACACGCACAAGTCCGCGAAATCGCTGGCGCAAGAGAGGCACGCGGATTGCTGAACCCTCCGCTGGAGAATGGCCATGGCACAGAACGAAGAGGTAGCCCCAGCCCCAGCGGAAGCGAAGACCCCGCGCGCGGGCGGAAACAAACTAATTCCCATCATACTGGTGGTCAATGTTGTGATGATGGGCGCGGTGCTGTTGATGGTGATGAGGAAGCCGTCGGCTGCTTCCTCTGCCAGCGTCGAACCCGCAGCGTCCAGTGGACACGGTGAGGCGGCTTCCGGGGAGCATTTGGCCGGCGCCTCACCCGGGCCCATCCTCAAGCTGGAGAACTTTGTCATCCAGCTTCGTGGGGTCGACCAGGATCGCTACGTGCGCGTGGCCTTCGACATGGAGGTCGGCGGCGACGCTGACCGGGAAGTCGTACAGGCGCGCCTGCCGCAGATCCGCGACTCGGTTATCACCTACTTTTCCGACCGAACGCTCGACGAGCTGCGCGGCAGTGAGGGCATCGACCGCACCAAGTCCGCCCTCATGAAGCGCCTCGATGAGGTGGTACCGGGCCGTCGCATCCACGCTTTATACATCACGGACTTCATCATCCAGTAACCAGGAGCCCGCATGGCGTCTCCACTCGATCCCACAGAAGTAGAAGCCTTGATGCAGGCCATCCAGGAGGGCCAGCTCCCTCCCGACGCCGCCGCGGCCGATGCCAAAGGGCCAGTGGTGCCCTACGACCTCACCAGCCAAGACCGCATCATTCGCGGCCAGATGCCCACTCTGGATTCCATCAATGATCGCATTGCCTCGCTCTTTGGCCGCACCCTCTCCGGACGTACCCGGATGGAGTTGCGGGTGACGGCTGCGCCCGCCAGCCTGATGAAGTTCGCCGACATCAACCACTTGCTCAACGGGCAGAATGCGGTTGGCGTGATGAGCCTGGGCGCCGGACACGGATTGGCGCTGGTCATTGTCGAGGCACCGCTGGCCCACTCGCTCTTGGCCGCATCGCTCGGCGATCGCAAAGCCAAGTCCGAGCCCGGCGAGACCCGGTCCGACCTCACCCACGTAGGCAAGGTGGTGCTCCGACATGTGCTGAACATGTTGTCGGAAGCCATGGCCACTTCGTGGGAGGGCGTGCTGTCATTCAAGCCGCAGGTCCTGCGCTTCGAGTCCGATCCGCGTATGGCCGCGATTGCCACACCCAGCGACGTGGCCATTCTGTGTGCGTTTGAGGTCACCGGTCCGATCGACGGCCGCGTGATGTTGGCGATTCCCTATGCCGCGGTAGAGGCGGCCAAGAAGCTGCTCAGTTCGCCGCCCCGGTTGGGCGGACAGCGCGACGTGCGTTTCGGTCAGGCGCTGGCACGTGAGCTGGAACTGGTGGAAGTCGAGCTGCGGGTCGAGATGGGACGCTACCACCTGCGCCTGTCTGACTTGTTGGGACTCAAGGTTGGCGATGTGGTCACGCTCAACACCAGCGAGGGCTCGCCGCTGCCGGTGATGGTGCAGGAGCGACCCAAGATGACTGGCATTCCCAAGGTGGTCGGGGGCGGAATCGCTGTCGAGATACTGAAGTCCATCATGCATGCCGCTGCCTCCAATAGGCCCGCGCGACCGGGCCCGCAAAACTTCACCCAGGCGGCCGCGTAGCGAGATCAAGCAAGAGGAAACCATGGCTGAGGAAACCCCGAATCCCGCTGAATCTGGAGCGCAAGGCAGACGCCTCGATCTCTTGCTCGACGTCCCGCTCGATCTTTCGGTGGAGTTGGGGCGGGCGCGCATGTCGATCCAGGACCTGCTCAATCTGAGCCCTGGCTCGGTGATTGAGCTGGACAAGATCGCAGGCGAGGCGCTCGACATCCTCATCAACGGGCGCCTGGTGGCGCGCGGTGAGGCCGTGGTGGTCAATGACAAGTTTGGCATTCGCATCAGCGACATCGTCAGCCCGTCGGAACGAATCGCACGCCTACGCTGAGGAGGACCCCAAGATGCTGACCCAACTGGCCCTGCTTCCGCTTGCCGCCATCACCGTCACGGGTGTGACCAGCGAGACCCAAGATGGTGACGTGATCGTCGAGGTCACCACCTCGGAGCCGGTCCCTGCCCGCGCTGCTCGGCCCATGGTCGGCCATCGCCTGGCCTACATCTTCGTGGACGACACCAGCCCGGTCCGTGAGCTATTCGAGAACGGCAACCACCCCGTGGTGGCCCGCACACGCACGCGCTACACCAAGCTCGAAGTCCCAATTGATCCCGGCATGCGTTGCCGCGAGCCTGCCACGGTCGAGACCCTGCCCACCGGGCTGCGCGTACAGTTCCCCTGTGGTTCAAACGCAGGCGCAGCCGCGACGGTAGCAGAGCAGGGGACGCGAGCCCCTGGGCGGCTTCGCGAAGTCAAGCCCGCGGGCCCTGGCGCCTCGCAGGAGTTGCTGCAGGCGGCGCTGGCGCTACCCGCGGAGATGCCCTTCGCTGCCAAGACGGAGAACGAGGAAGACGA
>Ga0265316_10003235_pt1 | contig 16552 bp, 17 predicted proteins | sample 4522metaG_FD_202092 | JGI IMG/M metagenome (GOLD analysis project Ga0265316, IMG submission 202092) | Rhizosphere microbial communities from Carex aquatilis grown in University of Washington, Seatle, WA, United States - 4-5-22 metaG | ecosystem: Host-associated > Plants > Roots > Rhizosphere >...
GGAGGCGGACCTTCTCGCCGGGCAGGTATTTGTCCAACTGCTGGTCCTTGGGGGCGACGTTGAAGAACGCAGGCGAGAAGTCATCGGGAGGCAAGGGCATGCGCGATTTCTTCCACGCCTCGTCGTACGTGCCGGCCAGGGCGACACGCTGCTGCCAGTGCGCGGCGATGGGACCGAACCCGACGGGGTCAGGTTTGCCGAAGAGCGCACCGATGGCCTTGTCGGGATTTTCGAAGTTGGGCGCCGGCCGGCCATGCAAGGTCTTCGGGTCCTTGGCCACGCCCGATCCTGCCGGATTTTGCGGCTCAATGCATTTGCCGTCGGCAGGATCAGTGCCGCCATAGCTGCGTTCCCAGGCAATGGGCACCCGGCTGACAGGGCGCGGACGCGACGGCACCACATCTGTCATCACGGCAGGCAACCAGATCCGATCCCCGAAAACACGCACGCGCTTGTGCAGACGGGATCCGACTGCCAACCCGACGTCAATCTCGGTGATCGGCTTTGGGAAGGCGATGGCTCCGGCAAGCAGGACGTCGAGTTTGGGTTTTGCCGGCGCGATATCGCTGGCGAGCAGCAGTCCCGAAGAAGCGGGATCGCCGAAAAACTCGTCGAGCATGACAATGGGCGAGGACGGAGCGGGACAGACGGTGCCGGACTTGTTCCAGGTGTATGTGGCCTTCACGACAGCGATGACCTGCCAATTGCCGTCGAGGCCCATGGTGACAGCATGGGCGGCCTCGAAGTTCGTCAGGTTGACGATCGTCACCGCGCTCCGTTCTCCTTGCCTGCGGGCTTGCCTTGGTAGTACCAGCCACCTGGTGCCAATTGGCCGTTGGCCTTCGCGAAATGGGTCGTCCAGCTCGCCACCAATTCAGCACGGGCCGCGGCCGACATGAGCAGCGAAAACCTCGTCGGCGGCACAAAGCCGGTGCGCACGCGAACTTCCAATGCCAGCCGTCGCTGCGATTGAACCGGCTCGTCCGGCGCCGCAAGACGGGAGAGCAGGCCGGAGACTGACCAAGGCTCGCCGTGGAGTATGCGGAGCGCCGAAGCCTCATCAGAAGGATGCGTGGAACCGCTTCCCAAGATCATGCGCCGGGCTTCTTCAAGCGTTTCTCGGGGCACGCGGCCGGTGAAAGGACGAAGCGCCTGAACGGTGGCGACGCAGCCTAGGTTGGCCGCCGCGAGAACGATATGGTCAGCGTCAACACCCGGCTGCTCGGCCAACGCGAGCAGCCTAGGTACATCGGAAGCGTCGCCGGCGATTGCGAGCGACTCGACGAGATGATGGCTGCTGGCAGCTCGCTCCGGCAACTGTGCCCGCACTTCTGCAAGCGCTTCGACCGAGCCGAGTGCGACCGCAGCAAAAAGCAGGGCATCCGCCCGCCTGGGAGTCATCGCTTTGCGTGCCGAGGCCAAGAGCAGCGGGGCATCGCGAGCGTCGCCAAACCAGGCCAGCGCCTCGATGGCGGGCACTGCGAGGGCATCACTCGGATGGCTCATGAGCTTCACGAGCTGCTCAGACGAGAGCACGCCCTGTTCGGCAAGGAGCGGCAGAAGTAGGCTGCCGAGCGCATCGCCGGCTGGCTTGAGGAGCAGTTTGAGCATGCCATCGAGAACGGCTGCGTCTGTGAACGTGCGCAGGATCGTGCCGGCAATAGCGGGCAGGGTTTGTTTTTCCGCGACGGACCCTTGAAGCGTCGACATCATCCTCTCGACGCCACCCAGAGCGCCGATGTGAATGAGCGTCGCGCTGGCTACCAAGCGGTCCTCCACCGTCTCGGCGCTTTCGGAAGCCTTGAGGAATGCCGGTATGCCCTTCAAGCCCAGCCATTTCACGGCCTGGACGATCTTGTCGAGTTCGGCACACGCGACGTCGAGGTCGCGAAGGGTGGCCAGGGGTTCGGTGAGCGCAACATGAAGGGCGTTGAATCTGTTCAGGAGGCCGACCAGACGCAGGCGAACTGTCGGGAAATCGAGAGATTGCGGCAGAAACGGCCGTGTCTTGTCTTCTGCTTTGGCAGGCGCGGGCCGGGGAACACTCGTTGGTGCTGGCGGCGGCGAAGGATTGGGATGTGTCTGCAGACTGAGCGGTGCGCTGGCCGGTAGCGGCAGTGGTGCTGGCGCCAGAATTTGAGCTGGTTCCCGCGCCACAGTCCCTTCCAATGGCGCCAGAAAAGACAATGCCTCGGCGGTGCCTTCCAGCTGCGCATGATCGGCCGGACGCTGGGAGTTCTGGATGAGCTTCAGCCCGAAGCGAAGCTCGTCGATCGCCTGGCGGATGGTTTCCGCCTGCGTCTTCGTGTCAGTCTCGGCCAGTGCCCTAGCCAGTGTCTTGAGCGCCTCGCGCAGGGTCACCTTCAGCGCAGGAGATGTCCCATGCCGTCGGACAAGCGGCCCAAGTGCCTTGCTGGCAAGACGAACCTGTTCGGAAGCCATGAAGTGACGTCGGTACCAACCACTACAATAGCCCGAATCAGGTTCCTGTTCTCCAGTTTGCGTCGGGCTACGTCTCGCCCGACCGCCGAAACACCCCCGCCTCCGCCGCATTCCTCCATTGGTGAACCAGCTCCCGGGCAAATTTCTCGTTTTCCACCAGCACGCCGACTTTCCACGTTGCGCTGCTACCAGAAGCGGGCAACTATCGCGCGGTCAGGTGGATTCGTCCATTGGCACGTTCGCGAGCCAGGTGAAGTCTGTCCATATTCCGAGACAATGTACGAGGCAGCGCCAAGGACGCGACCAAGCGCGAAACACATGGACGTCGATCAACTGATCTCGTGGATTCAGATCGCGGGCGACAACCTACTCGTGAAGCATGGCGCCAGGAGCAGTGCTGGTTCTTGGCCTGCCGCCGCCCCGCACGTAGGCCGTGATCTTGGTCTTCTCGTCGGACGTCGCCAGCACCCACCCGTTGATGATCTTGTTCAAGCGCGTGACCTCGATGCCAAGGTCGCGAGCCATAGCATTTTGCCGGATGCCCAGTAGAGCCAGTTGTGCCTTTATGCTTCTCATCATGGTTTTGTCTCCTCTTCCTGCCGGCCGAGGGCCTTCATCTTGCTGAGGGCCGCGCTGAGGTTCACCTCGATGCAAACGATGGCGGTGGCCCTGATCGCCTCTGGTCTCACCGATGCCGGTTTGACCCGACCGTCTTTCCCGATCTCGAACACCGGCGTCTTGGCCTTGCCGTCCTTGGTGCACAGGTAGCCGAACTTTCCGTCCACGACGTTGAGCACCGTGGGCGCGGCGTGGTGTGTCGCCGGCACCAAGATCTTGTCCAGCTCATCGAAAAAACCGAAGACCAAGGTCGCAACCACGCGCAGCGCCGGGAAGTCGAGCCCGGCGTCTCGTAGGGCTTGGACTAGAAGCAGCTGCGCGGCATTCCTGCGCGAGTAAAGGCGGGTCGAACCGCGGCCGGTGGCTTTTTCAAGCTCAGGGACCACGATGCCCTTCTCCGCAAGGTAGATCGTCTGGCGCGCCGACAGGCCCGTCAGGGCCTGCAGGTCCTTGTTAGAGAATTTGTCCATATGAGTGCCTTGTTCCTGGCCTTTAGTATACGTGAGACGTATTATGTAGCAACAACTAGTTTCGAGGGTCGGTCGCCGGGCGTGCACCAGGAGTCAGCCGACGAGCCGTCGCAGCAGGAGGCAATTCAATGACCACCATCTACTCGCAGTTTCTGGCAGCAGTCGGTCTTGCCGACGAAGACCGGCAGCATCTCATCCAACAGCGCTGCTTGTCGCCCGAGTTCATCAGGGGGCGCTTCGCCAGCGGTCATCCCGATCGCGTGCAACACGCCCTCGAAGCTCTTCTCGGAAATGGTCTGAGCGAGCAAGACCTGCATCAGGCACGTCTCAGCGACGAGTACGGCCGGCCGCAAGGGTACCTCATCGACGGCCGAATCCTGATCGGCTATCTGGACGAGGCCGGCGATGTCATTCAGGTGCGTGCCCACCAGATGGGCCCGAAGGGCGTGCAGCTCGAAATCTATGGGCGCGAGTGTCTGGCCACCCGGCCAGAGCGGCTGGTACTGTGCGAGGGCGAGTTCAAAGCTGCGGCCCTGCTTTCTCGCGGCGTCTCCGCGCTTGCCGTGCCCGGCATCTCTAGCTTTATCGGCGAGAACTACGAACGGCTGCTGAAACATCTTCGTGGTGCTGGGGTCAAGGCGATTCAAGTCTGCTTCGACAACGAAGACAAGGTCACTCCGACCCTGCACTCGGGTGCGAAGAACACCCGGTACAAGCCCGAGCGCCACAACCGCTACGACACCCAAAGGTGCGCCATTGTCATGGCCCGACGCCTCTCGGGTGACGGCATTCCCGCGACCATCGCCTGGCTGCCCAACGAGTGGCGTGACGCCAGCGCCAAGGTGGACATCGACTCCGCGCTCAGGGACGGCCACACGCTGGATGAGATCAAGGCCGTTCTTGACGGTGCGGTTGCGCCCGACGCCTTTCTGGCCTCGCAGTCCGAAGAGGCCCAGCAGGTGATCAGACACCACCTGTGTGAGGGTACGCCCCGTTCAACCAGCGACGGCTGGAAGCTGCGGGAGGGCGCTATCGACATCGTCGTCGAGCACAGCCGGTCCAGGCGTGCTGCGGTGGTCGTCTCTCTGAACTGCAGGCCGATGTTCCGCGACCGGATTGACGTGTCGTCAGCAAAGTCGCGCGCCAGCTTCGTGGACCAGGTGCAAGAGAAGAACATCGACAGCGTCGTGGTGGCGCGCATGCTCGACATGCTGTCGTTCGTCGTCGAGTCCGATGGCCCCGAGGCTGCGGTGCTCGCCGATGGTGACGTGGTCGAAATTGGATCGAGAACGGCCATCGTCAGACCCAACGGCATCTTCTCCATCGAGGGTGAGGAGGAGCGTCAGGTGTCGAATTTCAGCCTGGTCTTCACCGAAGACCAGACGGTCACCGACGGCGTAGAGGAAAACAGGTTACTGCGCGGCGAAGTGCGGGTCGGCGGCGCGGTCCTGCCGTTCACAATGAACGGTAGCGCATTGGGCACGCCAACCGAGTTCTCCCGTGCGGTCTTTGCCGGCGTGGGGACTGCCGCAAACTTCTTCGGTAACGGCGCCGAAGCCATCGTTCGCGAAGTCGCGCTTGCGTCGAGCCAGCCGACCCGCACCAGAAATGAGCAGACCATTGGATGGGACAAGGAAGGTCGCTACCGCACGCCCACCGGGTGCTTCGATGCCACTGGACTAGCGACGTTGGACGGTGTCCAGATCAATCTCGAAGGCCAGCGAGTTGCCGAGCATCTGGGCATGAGTTGGATTGGGGACGAAGAACTGCAAGATCTGGCTCGGCACATCCACGGCGACTTCCTTGAGCAGCACGATCATTCGGTCATGTTCCCACTGGTGGGGCATGTGTTCTTGGCTCCGATCTTCTCTTTGCTCAAGATCCCAGGGCACCCCGCGTTCATGTTGCGGGGACCATCAGGCTGCGGAAAGACGACCCTGGCCCGGGAAGGGCAGAGCTTTTTTGGCACCGGTTTCGGGCACGAGCACTTGGTGGAGACATGGCTGTCCACGCCCAATGCGATTCAGCGCACGGGCTATTTCTTCCGCGATTGCCTGTATGTTGTTGACGACTGGAAGCAGGCCAACCTTCGCGACCCCACCGCCGCGGCTGCCGTGTTGCAGGCATATGCAGATGGCACCGCCAGGCAGCGGCTGATGCGGGATGCCCGCCGGTCTTCGAGTTCGTATCCGATTCGAGGCGCCTTGCTCCTGACCGGTGAGGACGCCCCATCGGACATGACGTCGGTGGCTTCCAGGGTCGTGTTGGTGGAGGTGCCGGGCTGCGCGAACATCGAGGTTGGAAACCGCTGCCTACAGCGGTGCCACGAGTACAACGGGTTCATGGCCCGCTACATTTCCTGGCTTGCAAAGATCATGGACGGCTACGTCACCCAGCGCGGCGCACGCATCCACCGGAGGTTGTTCGATGGGAGATTGGTGGACACCCCTAACCGTTCGCGGATCGTCTCCAACCTGGCGCTGAACTCACTCGGGTTCGAGCTGTTCCTCGAGTTTCTGATCTACACCGGCGCCATTGACGACGAGAGGGAGCGTGCGCTGCTTGCTGAGTACGACACCATCGCCATGAGCCTTTTCGAAGCCAACGCGGTCGCGGTAGGCGAGCAACGGGCGACCGACATCTTCATGAACACACTCCGGGACCGTCTCGCCGCTGGTGAGTGTGTCATGGTCGCCGAACCAGGCAACCGCCCCGAGCATGGCGGCCACGTGGTGGGATTTGAGTGCGAAGGCGAATTCGTCGAACTACTCATGTCCCAGGCATATGCGGCGGTCGAGGAGCACCTCAGGCACCAGGGGCGCACCATCGGCATGAGCCAAAAGATGTTGATGCGGGACCTTCACGACCAGGGGCTACTGGTCCCCGCTGGCCAGGTTGAGCATGATGGGAAGCGGCCGAGGGTGTGGCGGATGCTGCGGTCAGAACTGGGCTTGGGTAAGAACCCGATTCAAGCCTACGTGGACCGAATCCCGCTCGGCACGCTCACGAAAAAACCGGAGCGAGTAGTTTCGTGAGCGGCATTTTCTGTAGGAAAATCCATGGGTTCCGACCCTTCTACTCACGAAATCATCTATCTCTTACACATACCTATATACATGGGGCACTAGTTGTCATCCCCCGTCTCTTTTCTTTCCCCTATAGGGCTGCACCTAGGGGGAAAAGTGGTGAGTTCGTGAGCAGACGGGCTGAAATTGGCGAATTCCTCGGGGTTTTCTCATGATTTCTCATGCTCACGAGACGCACCCAACCGGCCAACAGCGAGTCCTGGTACCGGTGGGCGCGGGAGTTGTGACAGCCGATTCCACCCAGGTTCTGCCCTGGTGCGATGTGGACCCTACGGGGCCGCTGGTGGTGAGTGCACCCATCCACGGTCGTGTCTTCCTCCCCGCCCGCCCCTACGATGACCTTTGCATCATGGCGTGGCTGCTGAGCCCCCGGGCGACCCAGGCGGAGCAAAGCCTGACCAACCTTGCCAAGCTGGTCGGAATCGTTCTTCCCCGGCATGACCACCTTGATGTTGGTGATGATGTCGTGTCCATCGGCCGCGCCCTGACGAGTGCGGGCGCGCGCGTGCACGAAATGCTCAAGCGACATCTTGCCCATGAGGGTCTTTGGGGTGTGTACGAGACCGTGGAGCGCCCGCTGGCGCTGCTGTTGCGTCGGATGGAGGCCGCAGGGCTACCCGTGGTTCCGGCCACAGCTGACCTCAGTGGCGAGAAACCGGAAACACAGAGTCAATGGGCGGGATGGCCGACAAGGTTAACTACGGCGGCGACAAGAAGGGTTCACCCGACCTGGGACCAGACCGCAACGGTCACAGGGCGCGTGACGGCAAGGAAGCCACCGTTGCAGTCTTTGCCCAAGGGCCTGCGCAATACGGTGGTCGCCCCAGCAGGCCGTCTGCTTATAGCCGCGGACTACTCGGCTGCTGATTTCAGACCAGCAGCGGCGATGTCGCGTGATCCAGAGCTGCTGCGCCTCTTCGAGCAAGGTCAGGATCCGTACAGCCAGATTGGAGCGATGGCGGGACCACCAGCCCGAGGACGAGAACGGCAAGTCGGCAAGCCAACAGCTCTCCCTGCCCTGTACGGTGCCACCCCGTGGTCACTACAGGACAAGACCCAACTCCCTGTACGCGCTGTCGAGCAAATGATCGCTGCCTACAAAGCAAGATTCCCCACTTTGTGGCGGTGGCGTTCAGAGCAGATTGCGCACATGCGTACCGGCAAGGCAATGCACAACCCTTGGGGCAGGCTTCTGCTGCCCGAAACGGAATTCGAGGCCATCAACCACCTTTGCCAATCGGCTGCTGCGGACGTGGTGAAGACGGCGATGCTCAGGTTGGAGGTAACCCTCCCCCAAAACGCAACCATCGTCGCTCAGATCCATGACGAGCTACTCGTCGAATGCCTGGAGCAAGACGCCACCACCGTCGTCACCATCATGCGCGAGCAGATGACCAAGCCCATCCCACAGCTGCCCGTCACCCTCGCGGTGAAGATAGGCGTCGGCAAGACCTGGGGCGAGGCGACCCGAACGCAGCACTGACCTGGCTGCGGGCTGTCAGTGGCTACGCAAATGCGAGCAAAACACCGGCGCCTAATTGCCCATCCTTGCCCAAACAACCGCCGGAACTCTCTCACGGCACATTTGTGCAGCGTCGGTGCCAACAATTGCAGTGCCAATTGATCAAAGGAAGCCGCAACAGAGGCGGCCCTGCCAGCCGCAAACAATACAGAAGAACAACAGTGCACTTCTCATGTGGGATTTCCTCTGGTACGCTTTAGTAATGGCATCGCATCAAGCACTAGACTGTGTTCCCACCATTGTTCTGGCGGAGCAACAGAGCTTCATACAGGGTGAGCCCTTCCCTGTGCCACTTTCGCCTGGCTTGCGTTTGCGTCTGGCGGCGGAAGGGAAACGCAAGCTAGAGCCTGACGACCTGATTGCCCTTCTCTCCCAACAAGTGTCGGCGGAAATGGCAAGGGTCAATCAACTTTCAGATCATACTGACGCATTGACAGCCATGTTCTTCACCAAGCACGACGCCTCCCCGAGCGCCCTGCTCGCCATTATCGAGCAGCTCAGTCGTATTCGCATACGGCAACAGGCCGAGCTGAGGCGCAGCCTTGGTCTCCTTCACCACATGGTCTCGCCCAGCCTTCCTACCGTGCGGCTGCAACAGGTCCAAGTGAATGCCGCCCAGGCAGCCGTAAATTTGGGCGGAAGAGGAAAGCGCCGATGCTGACCATCGAGAACTGCCCCCGGTTGGATGTAAGGAGCATCAAGCCTCAGATCTTGGCGAAGCCCGGCTGTTCCAGCATCCATGTTGACCTGAATACCGATGCCGGGCTGGCAGGGTTCGACCTGCGCATCGTGCGCGAGATGACGACCTTCGGGCAACGCATGTCGCTGGCCTGTCCGAGCTGCGGAAAGAGGAGGCGACACCTATATCTTCAGAATGGCCAGCTTGCCTGCCGCGTGTGCCAGCACGTTGGCTATCCAGCCTGGACGTGGCCAGACAGCTCATGGCGAACGCGGGTGGGACGTCCAGTATCGAAAGCATGGCGGCGGAGGATGCGAAGCAAGTAGCCGCCGCATCCAGTTAGCTATAGCGGTTTCGTTTGAGGGGGGCCATGCGACCCAGGGTGGTACGCACACGAGAGGCCCCAAAGATTTCTCGACGCTGACTGGCGGGCACAATGAAATCAAAAACGCAGGCCAGAACAATGGGTGCAGTGCTACTGAAGGCTGGCTTTGCAGTTGACCCTAGTTGAATTACCCAATCGATCACACTGTGGCAGGCAGCCTATTGCCGTCAGTGTGTTTGTGGCGTTGGCAACTGTACACTGTCACAATACCATTACAGGGGCGAGCATCGTTGGCGGCTTCATGTGTCGATCGTCATGAGACGATGGATACGTAGACTGTCCTGACGTGAGGCATGTCAACCAGGCAGCCCCTTTCTTTCCCGTTGCGACCGTAGCTGCGCCTGTCGCTCACGTCTCCAGGACTCGTTTGGCGGGCCGGCAGAGGATTCGGCTCAGTTGAGACGCTGCACGCAATGCTCGGCCGACGTGTCACACACCGGTGCGGACGTGTTCTTGCAGTGACTCGACTGCACGCACTCCACACACTTGTTGGCCGTGTCGCACGCCGGAGTGGCGGATGTCTTGCAATCAGAATCGCCTCCACATTCCACGCAAGTGCCTGCGGCCGCCTTGCACACGGGCAGCGTAGTGTTCTTGGTCGTGCAACCGTCGACCGACGCAAGCTGACTGCCGCAGGCCACGCAGGTCTGCGCGGTTCCACAGATGGGCTTGCTCGGGTCGTTGCAATCCCGGCTGCCAAGACAGCCCACGCACTGGTTGGTCGTCGTGTTGCAAAAACCCGCAACCACGCCTCCATCACCGCCGCCGTCCACGCCGCCGTCAGCGTCGCCGGCGCAGTCGCTCGTCGTCACGCATCCCACGCACTTGCCGCTGGTCGTCTGGCACACTGGCGCGGCGCTGTTCTTGATCTCGCATTCGCTTGCGGCAGAGCTGCATGCCGCACATTGATTGGCCACGCACACCGGTTTGGTCGGGTCGGCCGCGCAATCGCTGCTCTTCACGCACGCTACGCACTTGCCGCTCGTCGGCTCGCACACTCCGGCCCCGCTGCGGCCCGCGCAGTCGTTGTTTCCAGCACACTTTGCGCACCTGAAATTGAGGCACATCGGCGCACTGGCCGGACAGTCCAGATCAATTCCGCAGCTGCCCAGCCCGTCGACAAGTCGCGTGTCTACAGTCACGTCTGGCTCGACGTCGAACTGAGGCGCGTCCGCGAGAAGATCTGATGAAGCATCAGGCGTGGGACTACTCGCGCCGCCTGTGCCCGACGCACCGCCGCCACCTATGCCCCCGGTGCCGCCTGTTCCGCCACCTGAGCCAGCTATGGGAACATCTGGCTGAGCGCCAGGGGCATCTGCCACCCCGGCATCACCAAAACCTCCAATACCACCCAACCCGCCTCCCGTGTCACCCCTGAGAGCATCCGGCCGAGAGACAAGGCCGTCTGTGACGCCAGCATCAGCACCGCCGACTCCGCCTGCACCACCGTCGTCAGGGGTGCTCTTGAGCCAGCAGCGGTTGTCCGTCCTGCAGACGTAGCCATCTGGGCACTGCGAGGTACAAGGCAATGCGCCGTTCTTGGGATGCGGGTTGTAGCCGCAGGCCGCTGGTAGGGCAATGACGAAGAGGCTGAGTAGGGTAGCCAGGCGACGCATCAGAACACTCCTTGTGCGGAAATTCCCGCTACGCCCGGCCCCAGCATGGGCGTGATACCGGCCATGGTGTGGCCCGTGTCGGTAGACGGCCAACCGAGCAGGTAGAGAACGGCGCCGGTTGCGAGCGCTCCAGCCCCGACGCTGTAGAACACCCACTGCATGGTCTGTGCATCTCTTCCGGCTTGATCGTCAGATGCCGTGGGTGTTTGAGAATTGGTGACCCTGTCTGAAAGCGATCGCGCTCGGGTGTAGTAGTAGACTGCGGTTCCGACCGAGGCCAGGCCGGCCGCGCCGCAGGCAATTCCCGCTATGCGCAGGCCCCGGCCCGAGTTGCTCAACTGCGGGGACGTGCTGGCCGAGGCGGGCTGTTCGAGCGAAGCGGCTGCGGATGGGGGCTCCGGCGGCGATGGTAGCGTCGAAGCTGGGATCGATGTCGTGGCGGGTGCTTGCAGCGGGGGAACGGATGCTGAATTTGGAGGCGGTAAGGCTGGGGCAGGCTGGGCCGCCTCTGCCTTGATCTCAGCCTCAGCTTCAATTTCGCGAACGCGTGCCTCTACCTGGTTGCGACTAGGATCGTCCGGAGCTGCCTTCTTCAGGTACTCCCGAAAGAAGTTGAGCGCCTCGTGGTTCTGGCCGAGCCTTCGATAGCACTGTCCGATGTTGAAAAGGAACGCAGGATCGGGTTGAACGAGGTAGGCGGCCTTGTACTCAAGCAACGCCTTGTCGTATTCGCGAATCTCATACAGACGTGTGCCAGTCTCGTAGTGGGCCCTTGCGGTCGCCTTGTTGCCTTCGCCTCCCTGCGCCGGCTGCCCAAAACTGACAAGCGAGAGCGCGACAGTCACGCCTGCGAGCAGGAAGCGCCACCGACGGCATCGAAGCGCTACTGGCGACTCCTTTGGCTTGAGTACCCCATCGGCCCATGCGACCTCGGCAAGGGCGGAAAGAAGGCAGTGCTCACGAGTTGGCATCGGCTTCCCCGTCATGAAGGCTCGTCCGCTGATGGGCTGGAGTCACCCTGGATGATGTCTGGCCCATACTTCGTGGCCAGGAACCGTTCGCGGTACAGGTGATAGGCGGCGTCGCAGACTTTTGCTGTGTAGTAACCGTTGAAGCCTGCGCCTACGATAGCGCCTGCCGCTGGGATTATCTGTGCCAGCTTGGCCTTCGTCAGGCGGATGCCTAGCGCCTGAGCGATTTTCTTGATTGCAGCAACGAAGGCGTGTCGTTCGATCTCCTTCCACGTTCTCTTCTGGGCGACCTCTTTGGCAATCTTGACAAGCTGGGCCATCGCCACCTGCTTTGCCGAGTCGGTGCTACTGGACGCAAACCCGAGCACGTTCATCAAGAAGAGACGCTCGTGCTGTTTGGCGACGTCGAACCCGCAATAGGTTGCGTACTCGCCAATCGCCCGGAGGTTCCAGCCGACGAGGGCCACGATGTCGATGGGAATGCCCACAACTCCGATGAAACCCGTGCCGCCCCCTTCCGCTACCGAGATGCCCTTGTACTTGGCGGCCAGATAGCCGATGGAGCTGTCCACAGCTTCCAGGTCAAGCGAGTGGACGTCACCATGCGCTTGCACCGGATGTCCTTTGCCACGGAACTCCTCGAAGATGGCGGTGGTCCGAACCGACCAGCTGGCACCGTCGGTGAGCAGCGACACGAGGCCACCGACGGACTTCTCGATGACGAACCCAACGCCCGGAATCTTCATCACGAGATTCCCGGCAGCATCGAAGGGCTTGTTGATGGCCGTCAGGGCCCGTTTCCAGAAGCCCCGGGAAGGCGATTTCCATTCTTGGATCTGAGCCAAAGCCCGGGTTTCGTAGGCGGACGGAGCACTCATGACGGCAGCACCGGCTTGATCTGGATCTCGCAGTGAAGCCGACAGACCATGTCTCTTGGGGTTACCCGAATCTCCAGCGCTCGCATCAGCATCGTCGCCTCTCCTCTTGAGCCATCCTGCACCGCCGGTCTGACACGCTCTTGGTGACCGGGTACTTCTCGTGGATGGGCATTCGAGCGCATCATCCGGTCGCGGGATAATGGTAACGCCGGTGTTGGTGTTTGTCACCAGCCATCCGCAGCACCGTGGCGGGCATGCGGTCCAGCGACCTCGACCAGCTCGTGCGAGATGTAGGCAGACGTGTGGCAGAGGAGCGGGGACGCCGTGGATGGACGCAGGAGCAATTTGCCGAGGCGTTGGGCTACTCGTTGAAGTTCACGCAGAGAATCGAAGGCGGCAGGGAAAACCTCACGATCAAATCAGCCGCCATGTTGGCCGATGCCTTGGGCGTGCCGCTGGTAGCCCTGTTCAGGAAGCCAAGGACCAAGCAGCCTGGACCAGGCCGACCGAGGAAGCGCACACGCGGGATCAAGACCATGGCAGGGATAGAGCGACGTTTGTCGACGGTGGTGGCCGGCAGCGAACTCGAGTGGCCAAGACGGCGGGCAAGCAGAGGTTGACACCAGGGTCTTGCATCTCAACTCGATGACGTGTGGAACCGGATGTCTTGGCGAACGACAAGTGTCAAATGACTATCCACCTCCCATAGGGCCCCTGCCGTAGTAGAAAGGAAGGATGGGAAGACAGACAGCCGTCGTGCTCTACGTGCTTGCGCTGGTAGCCTGCGTGGTCGGCGTGGACGTCCTATTCTTCAGGAACCGGTTCTGGGAGCGGCTGATGGTCAACGTCGGGGTCGTCCTGGTGTTCGGGGCGTTCTATCTGAGGTTCCTGAAACGTCCATGAGCGCAGTCGCCGCAATGCGGCCTACCCAGCTCCACGGTATGAGTGGACGCGCTATTTCGGCTATGATGGTCGCGTGGTGGAGAAACTATGATGGGTAAGAATCAAGGGCTCCTCCCGATGGCGACGCAGGTGCCAAGTTTGCCTTTCGAGAGGAAGATCCTCCGCCGTTCACGATTGAAGCATTGGTTCTATGACCATCTCACCGGCTTTTCCGCCGTCCTACTCAGTGCTGGGGTCATCTTTGTGGTCGCAGTTCACGCGATAGGCGCCGCCGTCCTCACGGGGGTGCTCGGCCTGCTGTACTTCATTAACCAGCATCGCCTTAATGAGACACGGCTGTTTCTCGAGCTGTTTCGCGACTTCAATCAGCGATATGACAAGATGGGTGATGATGTCCACCGCGCATTGGGTCGGAAGCAACCGCAGCCGCTGTCCCCAGCGGAAGAGGCGACACTGGTGGGGTACTTCAACCTCTGCGGAGAGGAGTTGTTGATGTTCAGGCAAGGATATATCCACCCAGACGCATGGACGGCATGGCGACTTGGCATGAACGACGTCTTCAAGAATCAAGCGATCCGCAGATTCTGGGCCAGGGAAGGCTGCCTGGGATCCTACTACGGGCTGGAGAACCTGTTTCCGGTGGACGCCGAACCCGATGAAGCTGTCGATCCCGCCGCAGGGGCACCGTAGTATCATCGAGACGCCGACCAGGCGTCGGGCTCGCAGCTTATCGGCAGATCGTTGGACGGACTGAGCACCATCATGGCCCAGCTCTCAGAGCGCATTCTTCAAGATGTCACGAGTTTCTTCGTGGCCTCCCAGGATTTCAACGGGATGCCGGTCAGCGTTCTGCAGGAGCGGCTCGAAGTCACGACCGAGGATTTGATGCCGGCCATTCGGTCCCTGCTCGAAGGCAGAATGGTCGTGCCTGCTTTCTATAGTCATCAAGGCAATCACCACATCTTGCGGCTGGAGCCACCGCCACTATCCGAGCAGCTTCGCCTACTTGAAAGGGAGGCGGTCGATAAAGTGGCACTATACCCGGCGAGAGATGCGTTGCTTGCCCGCTCTGACTTGTCGCTCTTCGATGGCCAGCCTTTCACTCGCAGATTGGCGCTTGGCGAACCACAACTGACACCGGCCTTCTTCGAGCTGCGTGTGTTGGATCAGTACCATCGAGATCCTCGGTACGAGTTCGATTTTCGAGAATATTCGGGGATGCTGACAATCCGGGAGGACGCCTACCTATCCGCAGAAACACCGAGTCGGGACAAAGTGATCCTGCAATCCTTTGGAATCGCCTACGATCAGAAGGGAAGGCGCGTCGTTGCTGCGTTCCTCCGATATCTCAGGGATTTGACACCAGCACATCAGGCAATCTGGTCGGCCCACCAAATCGAGGGGCCATGCGTGATGAACAGCGACTACAGAGACGCGACCTGCTTCGGGAGATGGCCCCGCCATCGGTCTGCCTATTCGGCGCTTCTGGCGGAGATGGTGGAGATTTGCAAGCTCTCGGCGCTCATCGGAAAGCCGTCCCTTTTTCGCAGGACATGGGAGCAAGGACGCCCTCAAGGCTTTCAGCCCATGCTTCGTCCGACCACTCGAAGCCTTGAGGATTTCGTGCATGTGCTCGACAAGATGATTTCCGAGAACATCGATCGCGAGTTCTTCAAGGGTGATTTGCCCCTTGAGGACAGCCGGGAACGATCAGACGGCAAGTCTGTCGTCACAACGCCGGGTACACTGACATTGCTGGAGCGCTGGCTCTCCAAGCTGTATAGAACTGCGGACGGTCAGGACATCGCCGCCGAGGTGCTGGCGCCCCTAAACGTCATCCGAAAACGTCGTCAAGCACCTGCGCACCGCTTGACGGAGGATACGTATGATGAGGAGCTGCCCGGGCAACAAGATGCGCTTGTGGGCGATCTTGTGCGGGGACTTACGACACTCCGCCAAATCCTGAGCTCCCATCTGCGGGCTCGATCATATTCAGCCCCCGAATGGCTCGACGGGGACAACATCGTCTTCTATTGAAGGCGGGGTAGGCATGGGAGCCGTCCAACCCATACCGCCGTTGCATCCCGCCGCAGGGACATCACGTGCGAAGCCAAAACGGGGCCGGACAGACGCAAGGGAAATCCGGGTATCTGGCGACGCCACCCATGACCTTGTGTAGATCGCGGAAAAGTGTAAAAGCCAAACCGTATCCATGACCAAGGCAGACCTCATCACCGTCATCGCCGACAAGCTCAAGTACCCTTGGGCGCGTGCGGAGCTGCTGGTTGATGTGGTGCTCGACTGCATGGAGCAGTCAATGATTCGCGGAGAAAAGATCGAAATTCGTGCCACCCAAACTATCCCTATACCCGCGAACGCGCTTGCGTCGATTTCGCGGATCGATATTCTACGCGGCGTTAGGAAGTCCGGTCGCCCGCGTCCGCGGGACAGCCAGGTGGTAATTGCCGACCGTTCATTTCATCCGACGGGAGTTCGCCATGCGTTCTGTGAGGACAGTCGAAGCATTGTTCGTGGTGGCCACGCTCTTTGCGTTGCAGACAACCTCGTGCTCTTCGAAGAGTGGTGGTTCCGGCGGTGGTAGCGGCGGGCAGGGAAGCAAGGGCGGAGCCACGACCGGCAACGGCGGTTCGTCCGCGAGCGGCGGCGCGACCGGCAACGGCGGTTCGTTCGCGAGCGGCGGCGCGACTGGCACCGGGGGCGCGTCGGCGGCGGGCGGCGCCACGAGCAGCGGCGGTCAGGTCGGCTCGGGCGGCACGACGATCACCCCTGCCTGCACGCCTTTGTGCACCAACAAAACCTGCGGAAGTGACGGTTGCGAGGGTACCTGCGGCGGCTGCCCACCCGCGCAGATGTGTGGCGCCAACGGCACCTGCCAAACCAAGAGCGGTTCGGGTATCCTCATCGATGCGAGCGCTCAGCTCACGCCGATTTCGCCGGATATCTACGGAATTGCATTCGCGG
>Ga0265316_10003239_pt1 | contig 16535 bp, 12 predicted proteins | sample 4522metaG_FD_202092 | JGI IMG/M metagenome (GOLD analysis project Ga0265316, IMG submission 202092) | Rhizosphere microbial communities from Carex aquatilis grown in University of Washington, Seatle, WA, United States - 4-5-22 metaG | ecosystem: Host-associated > Plants > Roots > Rhizosphere >...
TTATATAAGCAATATCCAACTGAAAGCGTGGACGATATGGACTGATCATATAGCTAATGACCAGCTTGAGGAAATCGCGCGCAAGCATACCAAAGACTAAAGCCCAGGCATTTCTTAAGATAAGCGCGGCCGTAAGCGACACAATAAAATCGCCGATTGCCGCAAGTGTATTGTAGGCAAAATATTTCTTAAAATCGAGCTCTTTCAAAAGATGCACAATACCGATGTTGGTGAACGCCTGAAAGATAAAACATAGCGCCATAGCTTTAGCGATATCTCCGGCTGCCGGTATCTTGAACATATGCGCGATCATATCGCCGCACAAGGACATGACGGCGGCGAGAAGAATTCCGCGCAATAGAAGCACGGTCCAGGCACAATCGTAGCTGGCCTGACTCCCTTCTTTTTTCTGTATCAAAGCTTCAGTAAAACCGGTTTGCGAAAAAGCATCAAGTGCCGTTGACAATACCAAAGCGACCGCCACAATACCGAAATCATAAGGCGTCAAAAGGTGCGCGAGCACGACCAACTTAATAAAATTAAGGATTTTTTCTCCGGAGCGCAAGATTATCATCCATACGCCGCCGTGGCTTAATGTCCGGGTCAGGCTGGGAAAACTTTTATAGTTTATCACGATTTTACCACTATTTCTGAATTTTTCAGCGGTGCGGTAATCTGTTCCAGCTCCGGTAAATTAGCCACAATCGCTGCGATAAACCAGAATGGCTCCATGATACGGATGATGATAAACACTTCCGCGGCTAACCCCATTACCAGGAGACCGACCAGCGAAGCGACAAAGGCGGCACTGATATTTCTACCAAAAACCCCCATTCCGGCCAAACGGTAACTATGAAGACCGGTCTGCATCAGGACCACGATCAACCACATAAAGATTGTAAACCCCACCACGCCCACTTCACATAAAACACGGGTATATTGTACATCTGATACGACGCCGGCCGAAGTAACGCCTTGTCCGATAATCGGGCTCTTTGCCCACTTCTCTATTGATCGCCGGGCAGACGCGAAGCGAGCGCTGGTCGATTCATCCACCGTGATGTACCGGCCCATAACTTTAACCGTATCCTTACCGACAAAGGTTTCATTGATGCGGTTATGTATGATTTTATGGGTAAACATCGGTGCAACCCAAATCGCTAAAACCAACAGCGGTAAAAGTATAACCCTCCCCTTTTTTACCATAAAGATTAATAACGCAACTGCCGGGATCGCGCCCAGCCAGCCGGTACGTGAGAGGGTGTATAAAAGAGTCATGATTTGCAATGCTAAAATCACGATCAAAACAAAACGCGCCTTACCGCTCGCCGATGATGCGATACAAGCGATAACGATCGGCATTAAAACAACGAGATATCCCGCCATAGTATTGGCCTCGCCGCCGGCGCCTTCAAAAGGCGGAGTCGCACGCAACCCAAGGGCAAAATAGCTGTAAAGGCCATATGTACATACTACCACTGAGGTCAGAATCATAACCGTAATAAACATTTTTATCTGCTTTTCGTCACGAATATTATTGCTGACCATAAAAAAAAGCATAAAATACTCAATATATTTGATTAGGTAGAATACCGCGTGCTTTAGGTGGATGGCGCCGGACAAGGAACCGAATAACGTTGAGACCAGGCAGATCGCGGCATAGGCGGCAATCGGCCGGTTCACCGGAGAAAGCCGTAAAAGCCCAAGATCTTTATGGACCGCCATACGGATAAGCCAACCGAAAAATACGATCATTAAGGTAATATCGTCAAAACGAAGGGCAATAGCACGCCCGGGAACACTGCCCATGGATAGTCCCGGCGAAAGAAGCATCGAAACGATCAAAATGCTAAGGGCAAAATTGATGTTTAAGAACGATATTAAGAAAATAAGCGGTAGGGCGGCGAAGAGGACTTGACGCAAGACCGACATCTCATAAAAACCGTTCCGCAGGGACAAAAATGCCGCTATCGCAATAATTACCAGTAACACCCATGAAGCAACCTGTGCGGGCTTATAATCTCTAAGGCGCAGGACGAACGATCGAGTGTTAGCCATCATGTGGGATATTAAGTCCCTTCGAGCTTATTGTAACCGTAGCGGTATTTATAATAATATGGGTATGATTTAAAGATTTCAGTTTGCGGAGTAATATGGTTTAAGACCACACCGGCGATCTTCCCGTCCATGGTCTCGAGCTGAGATTTAGTCCGGGCCAAAGCGTGGCGCGAGGTCTTGCCGATCTCGTAAACTATGATGATCTTATCCATTTTCGGCGCGAGAACGTTTGCGTCGGTAACAACCAGCACCGGTGGCGCGTCAAACAAAATGACGTCAAACTTTCCCTTCATTTCTTTTATCAACGCATCCATTTCTACCGAGCCTAATAGTTCAGCCGGGTAAGATGGAATATTACCGCTGGGCAGGACCCAGAGATTTTTCATCGCGGGGGATTTAATTAAATCCTCCATTTTAAGTTCGCCCATAATCATATCCGACAAACCGCGCACCGACTCATCGAGGGTAGCCGTGCCGGTTAAAATATCGGACAACCCCGGATTTTTCGATAAGCCGAAAGTACGCGCAATCAACGGACGGCGCATATCCGATGATACCAGCAATGTACGTTGCCCCTCCTGCGACATCGTCAATCCTAAATTGATAGTCGTTGAAGTCTTACCCTCTCTGGGGTTGGAACTCGTGACCATGATCGTTTTGGGCGGCGTTTTGAGCATAACATTAGTGCGGATATTGCGAAAACACTCGGTAATCGGCGAGTTGGGTTTATAGTAGACCATCAGCCGGATATAGTGCTCGGAGGCTTCATCGGTCTCCCATCGCGAAAACAACGCCTTTTTGAAGCGTTTAAAAAGATTTTTGTCCGGCGGTACTTCACTCAAAATCGATGGAATAACGCCGATCACCGATAATTTTACCAGGTTTTCGACATCTTCAATTGTACCGATAGAAGTATCCAGCGTCTCCACAACGATCGCCAGGATAAGTCCGATAATAAGGCCGAGAAATGCGCCCAACGGAATGCTTAAATTTGATTGGCCATTTTCCGGCGAATCGGGAAAGATCGCCGGATCGATAATCGATACATCGGGAACTTTTTCAGCTTCGCTAATACGCACTTCTTCCAGTTTTTCGCGTAACATCGAATAGATCTTACGGTTTACCTCGACTTCCCGGGTCAATTGCGCGTACTCCACATCCTTGTTGGAAATACCCTTGATCCGTTCTTTGATCCCATGGATCTGCTCGCGCAATTGTATTACTTTGGGGTGTTTTTCCGTATATTTTTGTGTCAGCGAAGCAAGCTGGAATTCAAGATCAGCTAATTTAGTCTGCATCCCTTCAGCCGCGCGCACACTATCAAAATGTTCATGGAACTGTTTAAGCTTTTCTTCAGCAAAGATCAAACGTTTTTTTACCGAAGCGAGCTGCTCCTCGATAAATTTACGCGTGGTACGCGCCTGCATATTTTTTTCAGAAAGGTTGTCTTCCTTGTAAGCATCAGAGACGCTGTTGGCAATATTGGCGACTTCCTGAGCGTTAGTGCTCTTTGCCGTGATGGCAATCAGATTAGTCTCGCCGACTTGTGCCGCCGAAACCTTTCCGTCTATGCCGGCCACGGCTTCATTGACCGCCGAAACATTAGATTTTTCGTTGATGTAACCCAGCTTTAAGGCAGCATTTTTTAAAACGCGAAAACCCTTCACCACTCTTGTCTGGGTCTCCATAAGATTGCCCGGAGTCGAATTCATCCACTCTGTCCCGGCAATCGCAGCAGCCTGGCGCTGTTCTTCAACTTTTACTGTCGCAGAGGCCTGATAAACCGGGACTTGCGATGATGTATATTTGTAAGCGGAGAGGGCAAAGATTATCATTGAAGCGACAATGATAAATGTACGCTTACGGATGATACGGAGATAATCTTGCAAATTTAATTCATATTGCGCCATAAAGCCCTATAAAAAATTATATCATGATTAGAGGTGATTACAATTGCAATTAAAATGAAACAGGATTAGAGGCCGGTCTTGACCGTACTGGCGGTACCGGCGCTGGTCGATATCGGCCCGAGAAGCTCGGTTAGGAAGTAGTTTATATCGGCAATAAATTTTCGGGGAACATAGATAATGGTCTGATTGGCAGTAATAAAGCTGTCGCTCGTTTTCCCTACCATAACCTCATTCAAATTAAGTCGCTGCGGTTTAGGATCGCTTAAGCTGCCCTGAACGATAATAACACTACTGGAGATCGCATCGCGGCCAAAACCCCCGGCCAAAGCGATCGCCTCCATCACGGTTTTACGCTGTTCCAGTTTATACATGCCCGGGCTGCGCACCTCTCCCAAGACCATGACTTTATTGCCGCCGACCTGCTTCAACGCAATATTAACGTTGGGCGTTTTTATATATTCAGCAAGGCGGCGGGTTATTTCCCGGCTGATTTGCGGTAAAGTACAATTTTCGACGGTGACTTCGTTGATCAGTGGAAAAGATATTTTTCCGTCAGGACGCACCACCACTTCCTGGCTAAGGTCGGGGTTTTCCCAAACGGTTATTGTCAAAGCATCGCCGGCGCCGACAAGGTATTCTTCGACAATCGGCGATACGTTCTCATCCTCTTTGCGCTTTTTTCCCCGGCTGGCTATATCCTGTTGCGCGTTTAATAAAGGACCGGAATTTTCACCCAGAGCTTTCTGGAATTCATGCTGAGCTTGCGCGTATAATCCATGTTCATAATAAATATTTCCCAAATTGTAGTGTTCTTTTACTTCATCGGAAGAAATTTCGCCGGCAAAAAGAGGCAAAACGAAAATTACTAACGCGGCGCCGATAAAAAAGAAAAATATTTTTTTCATTATTTTGGAGATTGCAAAATGACTTCAACCCGCTTTTTTAACTCGTCCGCCTGAACTTTTTGCGGATCGTTCTCCTCGGTAAATGTTTCCTGGCTCTTTTCCAATCCCCCGATCTGCGTCTTTAAACTTTCGATCTCCATCTCTTTCGCTGCAAGTGCTTCATCTTTTTTGCTTATAATGCCGGCAAAATTTTTAAGCTCATCTTTCAAACGGTTATATGAATCGGTAATCCGGTTGAGTTTTTTCTCCTGTATAAGCAATTCACGCTTAAGGCGCCGCACTTCCCGAACCGGTTCTTTCAGAGGGTTTTCTTCGATCGAAGTAAATTGCTTTTGGGTTTCATCAAGCTCAACCGTAAGCTTACTAACCTGGCCTTCAAGAGATACCCGCCGGACATCAAGCTCGGTTTCACGCTTTTTACTGTTGGCGATTTCTTCCTGAAGGGCATTTTCGACGTTCGTCATCTCTCTAACCTTATCTTCCAACATTTTCGCCATTTTATCCCTGGCTTGCTCACTTTCTATAAGGCGGTTTTTCAACTCTGCAACTTCGGTTTGTAACTGTGTGCGCCCGGTTTCTGTTTCGCGGCGGATTGTATCGGCGGAGTCTACTCCTCCGGCAACCGTATCGTTTTTATTGGCAATAAGAGAGTTAACCTTTTCTTCAAGATGGCGAGTTAAGCTTTCCGCAGCCTCAACTTTTTTCACAGGACTTTCCAAACCTGACTTAAAACCGCTCGTCATTAAAAAATATGCGCCCGCCAGAAGTACGAGTATCAGGATAACGGCTAAAATATATGTGGTTTTTTTCATATCATACGCTTTTCGTAATGTAAGTCTCGGATTCATGGGCTAAATTTATCTCCCGCCCCTCATCGACTTTTTTGCCGGCGGCATCGTAAACGATCTTTACAATCGGCGATGACGGCATTTTTACGTTTTGCCGCAATACTTGAGCGGTTTCCCGGGTGCTAAGCTCGACAAATGTACCTTTGGGATATATCCCGATACGTTCGAGCAATATTTTTGTCAGCTTTGGATTAAACGTCTCCTTATCGTTTAAGATTATCTTTAACGCATCTACCGGCGCATATTTTTGCCGGTATGGCCGCGCGTGCGTAAGCGCTTCGTAAGTATCGACGAGCCCGATAATCTGCGCGGCTTGCGATATCGCATCGCCTTTTAATCCACGCGGTCCGGTACCGTTCATCTTTTCTCCGCTTTGTTCAATAATATCCATTATAGCATTTCCCAGCTTATCTTTAAGATTTTTCAGGATCTCTTTGCTGACGATCGCCACGCGTTCGACATCTTTTTTTTCCTTGAGCCCAATTTTTTTAGGCTGAGAAATAATATCGGCATATTTTTTCAATCCAATATCGTGCAAAAATGCAGCGACCCCCAGTTGAACAAGCTGAACATCTCCGTAGTTAAGCTCCATGCCGATCTCAATCGATAAGATACAAACGTTCACTAATTTCAGGACATAAGGGTTCACCGATTCGGATGCTCCGGTCTGCTGAAAAACGCAGCCAACCATATCATGCCCCTGTGCCTGGATAATATTGACCATTGCCTGCACAAAGGAAAGAATGTTTTCCAACTCATCGGCGGTAACATCGGTAGAACTGTCAAAGATCTTATTGGCCAAAGCGATCGCGTCCGCGTAGACCGAACGCATTTCACATACGACATCTTTTCCCGGCTCGACAGGGCTCGGGGTCAAAGGAATATTGTTAGTGTTCAGAAAAAGCTTAGATATATCGATCTGGTTTTCCGGAGGTACTTTTTTCTGCGGCAACGGCTCTTCGCGCCGCTGTTCCTGCGGCGGTTTTTTATTGCGGCCGGGATTGTCGAAAATATTGGAAAAGTCTATCATTGTGCCAAATGGCTGTCGTCGGTCTCGCCTAACTCTATGGCGACGTGCTTAATGATCTCCTCATCAAGTATATTTATCTTACGCATATATCCGCTTAACAGGGCAAAATCGCAAATATTATTAATTACGCGCGGCTTGCCGCCGGATAGCGCATGGATCGCATTGTAGGCGGCCAAGGTAAATATCTTTTTGCGTATGCCGGTCACCTCTAGGCGGTGTTCGATATATTGGATCGTTTCGCTGATATCGAGCGGCCCCAATTCATAGCGTATGCTCAGGCGTTGGCGCAATGCCGGATTTTTTTCAATCTTTTCGGTCAACGATTTTTGCCCGGAAAGGATCAGGGTAAACATCATAATATCGTTTTCGTGCAGATTTAACAACAAACGTATCTCTTCCACCAGGTTTTCGTCGGGAATGCTCTGAGCATCATCGACGATCATTACTACGTAAAGGTTTTGTTTCTGATAAAAATCAAGACGATCCCTAATACTGCGCAAAATTTCCGGCTTGGTAGCGTTGGAGCCCAAGACTGCCGTACCCTCCAGCTGGAAATTAAGCTCCTGCAAAAATTCGACCGGGGTTAAAAGCGTATTAGCAATATAGACGAATTTACATTGTCCGTCGAAAAAAAGGTTCATCAGAACTTTGCTGACAAAAGTCTTACCTACCCCGCAATCACCGGTCAAGACCATTCCCAGTTTTTTCTGGGTTACGGCATATTGCATGCGCGCTAAAGCTTCACGGTGTTTAGGGGAATAGTAAAAAAAGAAAGTGTCATTAGTATTATCAAACGGCAGCCGGTCAAGCCCCCAATATTTTTTGTAGATAGCGTCCTCCTTCGTTTAAACTATCCTAATATATGATTTTATAATCAAATGAGGGGTTTGGCAATATTTTTATTCTACAAAACCTCGAACAACTTCATTTTGGCGAGCGATCATTCAACGACTGGAGAAACTTTTCCAGAGAATAATAAGATTTTTTGGGGATACGCCGGGAGTGGTCTTTTTCATCCCAGGCAACCAGCCCAAACCACTCTTCATTCATATTCATACCGTTTTCTACTTCACTATCAAAATAGTATGACCCGTTCGACCAACCGGCTTCGGTATTATGCACCGACCAATCGCTCTCAAAACTTTCATTATGCTTCCACCACTCATCGACCCATTCAAAAATAAATCCGCCCAGACAATTGCCTTTTTCGTTACCGCTAAAAACCGTATTCTTGTAAATGTCCGTGTATTCGGAAAGTAAAAATACCTCCTGGTCTTCCTGATCTTCCCGCTTATGAAAAGCATCGTATGAGTCGCAGCCAAATTCGGACAAGAATACCGGTTTATCGAAAAATCCGCGTATCGAGTTAAAAAAATTACCGAATTTTTTCCCGCGGTAAAGGATCAGCGCAAGCGCATCGACATCGGGACAGACTTTGGCCGCAATATTTAAAAAACTATTTTCACCGTTGCCTAAGGCCACCGGATGGTTAGGGTCGATTTTTTTAATCTCCACGGCAATCGTGTTGACGAAGGTATAATAGATTTCGCCTCTTTTATTGATCTTTTCCTGGGGAGAGGCTAAAGCTTCTATTTGAGGAGATGTCCAGGAAGCGATCTTTCCTGAAAATGTGTAATTGTTCTCGTTGCCCAGGATCCAGGCAAACAGGCCATTTTCGTCTTTAAGCGCGCTTACTACATCCAAAATATGTTTTTTAGTATTTTCCTGGAAATTTTTATCGGCATAATTGGCGCCGTCCCATAAGCCAACCCAATCACTGACTACCGTGTAGATACCGAATTTATCGTACATTTCATGAATAAAGGCTTTTGTCTTTTGGAGATCTTTTCCTGCCGAGTAGATACGGATACAATTTATCCCCATTGCTTTCATTAACGGCCCATCGACCAGCCAAGGTTTGGCCGGATCAGAAAAAAAGTCGTGATTATACCCTTTCCCCGGCGGGACCGGATTGTAAATCACGCCTTTCATAAGAAATGGCTTGCCATCGACCGTAAGGTAGTAGCCATTTTCGGAAGTTTTGCCGATCGAGACTACCGGAGTTTTAGCCGAAGCCGTAAAAACAAGGCAGCCTGCTAAAAGCAGGCTGCCCGTTATCGACAAAAAGAGTTTATTACTCTTTTTCATACTGGATATCATCGATGTAGAAAACTATTCCGTCGGGATTATTGGTATCGATGTTGGTCGACCAGCAAAAACCGCCGATGATATGAGAAAGGTCTTTACCGCGTAGATCGATCTCGTATTTTTTCCACTCTTTAGTCAACTGGATCGGAGTCGTACCGGCGCTGTCGGAATCAGGGTAATCGCCGCTCGCCATACCGCCCATCTTAAATTCGTTGATCATTTCGTTACCGGTTTCGCCACGCGCCCAAAAAGTCAGTTTGGTTGCGCCGGTAAGATTGAAACCACCGTTCGGAACCGTGCCCCAATTGCCGGCCGGGTTCTGCCAGTAGACTCCTGCCCAACGGGTACCGGAGACATTTTTATACTCAACTTTAATGCAGGTAGTACCGCTGTAGGGCTTATCTTTGCAGGCGATATCCATCTTTACGTCTTTACCTGCGGTCCCCGGCATCCATCCGCTGGGAATAAAGTGGTTCTTGAGCGATGTCGAGTCGAGATAAACGGCAAACGGAAATTGAACGCTTTTAGGCGCACTGGTCAAATTGGGATCCTTAGTGAAATAGACTTCATCGATATAGATTGTCTGTTCACTCTGGGCCTGATCGGCATTAAATACTAAAGCCAAACCACCGTTGACGTAGGATAGATTTTTACCGACCAAATTGACCGAATATTCTTTCCAATCTTTCGTCAAGCTGAACGGACCATCTTCAACGTTAACCGTATCAGGATAAGCAACGGGCTGATTACCGGCGCCTACCGTGATGCCGCCGACCTTTACCTTGGAGATCACTTCACCGCCGTTTTTACCCTTGGCCATAAAGACCAATTTGTTAAAACTGCTTAGATCGTAACCGGTTTGGTTGGCACCCCAGTTATTTTGTGAAGATTGCCAATACACGCCGGACCAACCCTGGTTATTACTCCTCTTGGCGGTATAGGTGATTTGAATCGCAGTCGTGCCCGAAAAAGGTGATTCGGTCGATTGGGTGTTGACCTTTAGATCGTTGGTGTCACCCATCCAGCCGCTGGGAATAAAATGATTTACCCCGGCATCCTTATCGCTGTAGATATAAAATTTCTTGGCATCCGATTGAGCCGGCGCGGCGGCGGGAACAGAAACTTGATCAGCGGCCGGTTGTACTGTAGCTGCTGCCGGCGTCTCCACTTTAGCCGGCGTGGGAGATTGGGCCGGGCTGGAACTATCGGCGGCAGGGACCGCATCTTGCGCGAAAACATACGCAGCAAGAAAAACGAACATTGCAATTCCCGAAACGATTACCTTACGCATACATCAAACCTCCTTGATTAATTAGAATTCCACATTTTTTTATACACAAAATAGACTTTGCGCAATTGACGCATAAATGGCGAATGTGAACCGTCCCCTTGCGAGCAGAGCCCAAACCACTCCTCCCGGTAAAATCCATCTAAAAACGGCCCGGCAGATAATTTTGCCGTATCGTGACACTTAGGATTGTAGGCCTTCCACCATTCATCCAGCCACTCAAAAGCAAATCCACCGACAGCGTTGCCGGCACCTAAACCATTAGCGTTGGCTTCAACATCAGCCCAAGCCGAGGCATGATATTCCGCTTGATAATCCTCAGCTTCTTTCAGAGAATAGCCGCTGCCATAAGCCGGTGCGCCGTATTCAGTAATCCCCGCCGGGCGGTCGGCAGTAGTCTTAACATCGTCCCAGTAATCAAGAAAACCCTGTTTCCCGCGGTAAACATTGGCACCGAAAATATCGATGTTAGGGCAATTTTTCGCAAAAATATCAAGGAACAGGGTATCACCGGACGCAATCATTACCGGACGTTTCATGGGATCAAGGCTTTTGATCAAAGCAGCCGCCTTGTCGACAAATTTAAAAAAGCTTGCCGGTTTTTTGTCGGCATTACAACCTAAACCGTAAACATTTTCATTACCCAGAATCCACACTAATACAAAAGGTTCGTCCTTATATTCGTTGACCATTTCGGTTACGCTCGCAAGCATGTTTTTTTGCTGCTCTTCGTTGTCATAATCGGTACCGGCCGCCCAATCGGCGTTGCTCCCCTGGGTATATTTACCTAAAAAATCACCCATAGCTACGTATATACCATATTTTTCGTACATTTGCCGCAATATTTTCTTATCCGGGTCTAAAGGGTGGTGATAAATGCGCAGGCAATTCACGCCCATCTCTTTCATTAATTCGAAATCACCCACCGCTTTCTCATTAGGATCTTGGACATTGTTGAAATTTTCATCTACCCAGGCTTCATAGGGCGCATCGATAATACCGTTTTTATTGACATCCTGACGGGTCCAATCAGCCATAGTGTGCTTATCCGGAGATTCTCCAATACGTGTTGGAGTGTAAGTTATGCCGTGGATCATAAAAGGTTTGCTATCCACCAAAAGCTGCCAATCGCCGTTTTCGTAACGCACTAATTTAACTTTCTCACCGCCACGGGTTTGAGCAATCTTATCCGGTATGCGCGGTCTGCCCTCAGAGGCATTTTTAGTTTTTACGAATTTTCCGGGGTTAACCAAATAAATATCGTTAGCAATATCATTATCAAATCCGTTAATAACAATGATCGAAGCATCTTCTAGACTATATCCGATTTCGGGATGATTTTTTAGAAGGTACTTAATGCGATAAATCGCCACTTTCGATGGGTACCATGGCGTATGCCAGTAGGTCCAAGTATAAGTCTTGGGGAAATTAATTACTACAGCATAATAGGCTTTGATCGCCTGCTTGATCAAACCGGCGCGTTCTAAAATATCGGCCAGGTAAAATTGTTTTATTCCTGCCGGTTCCGGCGCCATATTCCACTTATAAAAAGCAAGGTTCATATCCCGGCTGTTGGCCAAATCCCAGTGGTTTAGCGCCGGCAGGCTTTTTTTCACGGCTAAAAATGCCGGATCGGTTTTTATCGATGTCGAATTAGGGTATACCCCTTCGCCGGCAGCTTTGCTTAAACCTACCGGATCATTGACAACATAATTAAAATCTTTAGTACCGGCATTAATAAAGTTACCATATTTTTCATAATTGACGGGAAACTCACTCCCCTCATCGTTTAGTTTTATGACCGTAGGTTCTACATAGATATTATTGTCGACCGGGCAAGAAGCGCCTTTTTCGATCTCGCCGATAATCGTCTGCGCTTTTTCCTTAAGCGACCAATACCAGCCGCGCGGATCGAAATTCTGCGCGTAAGGATATTTTTTGATCAATACGTTCAAAGTGTCGGTCGCTGACTGCTTCAGGGATTGGGCTTCATCTTTATCATAGGTAAGTTCATATTTATCGCGCAAAATCTCGCCTTTAATAAAATAAGAGGTGGCGACATCATTCATCGCCGAGTATTCGCCGATCTTTTCCTTAATGGGAAAATCGGTTAAACCCTGGGCCAGAGTATCGGCTTGCGGCGAATAGGCGCTAATGCACTCGTCGATCATCTTTAGGGCGCCGTCGATATCACCTTGCCCCTGTAGCGACCAGGCTTTTTTTACTAATTCTTCACTGGAAGGCGCAGGCACGGCCGATTGCGCCAGCGGTTGTTGCGCCGCTAATGGCGCATTAGCGCTCGATGCCGCATCTTCCTGAGCAAAAACGCACACGCAGCAAAAAAGCGTAAATAAAAAAAGGACAAATATTTTTTTTCGCGGTTTAATCATAAGCAACATTTATTATCAACTTACTACCGCACCGGCAGTAAGCCCCTTAATGAACTCTTTCTGCATCTTTAAATATAAAAGAATGATCGGTAATGCCGCTACGGTCAACGCAGCCATCACCAATGTATGGTCGACAATATTACGATGATATATTTCCATCAAGCCCACTTGCAGGGGCATGAATGAATCTTCGGTAAACATAAGCGACGCGAGAACGAATTCGTTCCAAACGTTTAACGCGTTAAACACAATGACTACCGCCAGGGCCGGCGAAATAAGCGGTAAACCGACATGCCACCAAGTTTGTAGGCGGCTGCAGCCGTCGATACGGGCCGCCTCTTCCAGGTCACGCGGCAATTGGTCGAAAAATGTCTTCAAGAGATAAATGCTTAGCGACAAGCCCATGTTGGTCATAGCCATGATGTACCCGGTACGGTTCACCAAATGTAATTTGTTTAAAAGAACGTAAATCGGCACAAAACCGGCCGGCAAAGGTATCATCATCGCCGTCAGGAATATAAAAAATATAGCATTTTTTCCGGGAAAACGCAACCGTGAAAAACCGTAAGCCGCCAACGACGAAATAATTACGATGAATAAAACCGTAATAAACGTATAAAATACGCTGTTTAAAAAATAAACCCAGAGGCGCTCATCGATCATGGCTTTTTTATAATTATCCAAACTTGGGGCGCTCACCAGGGTAAGGCCATGGTCACGGGAAAAAGCCGCTTCGGTTTTGAGCGAGGCGTTAACCATCCATAAAAACGGCCCGATACAGCTTAAAGCCACGCTGATCAAAAATGCGTGTAAGAATAATAAGATTACAACTTTTTTAATTTGATAATACACCGAATCTCTGCCTTATTTGTTTTGAAATATAAAGAGTCGCCAACGACACCAATACTAAGAGCATTCCCAGCACGACACCCTCGGCGCAGGCTAAACCTACTTGGCTGCCGCGCAAGTGATCGTAAATCCGCATCACCGGTACCTCGGTTAATCCGCCGGCGCCGCGGGTTAAAGCTAAAATCATCGCAAACGCCTGCATGGTACCCAAAATCGTCAAAATAAATACCAGCGCCAGCACCGGCATCAGTAAAGGCACGGTGATCTTCGTAAAACGATGCCAAGCATTCGCACCATCGATACGCGATGCTTCGTAAAGCTGTTCCGGGATGGTTTGTAAGCCGGCTAAAATAATTACAAATGCCCACCCAAAACCTTTCCAGCAATGGACCAGCGCCGTCGTCAAAAGTACCTTAGTACCAGGCCCTTCCCCCAGCCAGTCGGCAGCGAACCCGCTTAGTCCCAAACGATTAAGGATTTGGTTAAAAACTCCGGGATCGGACTTGAGCATTTCGCGCATCAGCAATCCGATGATGATTTCAGAGATCACCGGCAGCAAAAAAAAGATTACGCGGTAAATTTTGGCAGTACGCGTCACACGATCAACCGCCATGGCGAGGCACAAGGCCAGGATATTTTGAAAAGTGAGCGCCCAAAAAGTAATAAACCCGGCGTTATACATCGCACGCCACCACTCTTTATCTAAAAATAAAACTTCGCGAAAGTTGGCAAACCCGACAAAAGTAAGCTTTGAAATCCCATCGCCGTGGTACATGCTTAATGCCAGGCTGTAAAAAAACGGATAGATATAGAAAACAGAAAAGATTAACAGCGCCGGCAGAATAAAGGCAAAGTTCTTAAAGCGGTCCTCGTTACTTAAATATGGCTGCATTACTTGGCGATCCTTTCCTTCACTTCCTGCACTTCTTTAGCGGCATCTTGCGGGGTTTTTAAACCCATTACGATTTGTTGCAGATCTTTATTTAGAATTTCCGTAACGCGCGAATCTTCATTGACCGGCCAAGTATTCGGATGGGTCAAATCGTTTAAGCCGCTCATCACCGCCTCAAGCCGCGGGGGAAGCTCCTTATCATCCAGCTTTACCGCGGGGAGATTGCTGGTCTTGTCCGCCAGAAATTTCTGCTGCTTAGGCTCGGTGATCCATTTTAAGAAAGCGACTGCCTTCTCCTTATCGGCAGATTTGGAATTTACCATAAACGATGAGCCGGCGCCGCCCCAAATCTTGATCTTATTTTTTTCGGATACTTTTGGTAAGGCGAAATAAGCGTAGTCAAGATCTTTGTTCAAACCGTTATAAACGTTTACCGACCAGGTACCGTTGAAAGAAAAGACTGCTTTATCTTTAGCGAAAAGGTCTTCCGATTCTTTGTTGACCATAGTAGTGATATTCGGCGCCAGGATTCCGGAACCGCGCAGCTTAGTAAAAAGCGAAAAGACTTCGATCCAATCATGGTCGGTATAAGGGACTTTGCCTTCAATTGTCTTTAAAAACTTCTCTTCGCCCATCACGTTGATCGCCCATTCGACCGCTAAACAATTTATCAGCCAGGTTTCGCCCCAACCGCAGGAAAAACCATAAACTTCGGGATTTTTCTCCTGCACCTTTTTCACGTATGAGATCATTTCGTCTAAAGTTTTGGGGGGAGTATCCAAGCCGGCCGTCTTTAACAATTTTTTGTTATAGATGAATTCCATGGCCGTGGTATCGATCGGTACGCCGTAAATACCTCCAGCTACGCCATAGCTGTTCGCGGCGGGAAAAGCGACCACATCCAGAGTCTGTTTGTAGAAACTATTTTTCCAGGCGGCGCCGTCTTTTTCCATCTCATTGGTCAAATCTACCAGATATCCGCCCTTAATAAACGAGACCATCTGGCTTTTTTCTCCCAGAATACCGAAAATGTCGGGTAGAGTGCCGGCGCGGGCCGCGGCCCTCACCTTTTGAGCATAAATATCGGGAAAGGAAAGCAGCTTAAACTCTACCGTAACTCCGGTAGCAGAAAAATAGTTCTGAGCCAATTCGTTAAACGCCTGTTCTCGATCATTCATCCAGTACCAAACAACAATCTTAGGCTGCGCCGGTTTTTTGCAACAACAACCGGTCAGCAGAACCGACGCCACAATCACAATCAAATAACGATGAAGCTTCATAACCGTCTTGCAGGCATATATTACCCTTCGCGCCGCCTTTCTTCTCCGCGTCTTTCATCTTCGACTCGTTTTTCTTCTTTTCGTCTTTCCTCTCTACGCCGTTCAATCTGGGCGCGAATAGTGTAAGCTTTAGCCTCGGAAATATCGAAAGTCATGATAATGAAAATAGCAATCAAAGAAGTGACAATAGGGATGCCGATATCGCAAAGACGCATATATAACAAGGTTTGCGGTGTTTGGTTAGCAGCTAACGCGACATTGAAGCCGGTCCAAACCAGGATCACGCCGGAAAGTACCGATGCCCCGGCCTGGCCAAGTTTTTGTATCCACCAATAAATACCGCTGAACATACCTTCCCTGCGGGTACCGGTCTGCAACTCGTCCAGGTCGCAAACATCGGCGACCATCGACGGCACCATCGTAAAAAGCGCTCCCAAATGAAATGCCAGAAAAGGAGCTGCGATTAAAAGTAAATATGGACATTTAGGGTTATATCCGACCCACTTTAAACCATAACCGATCATCGCAATGGTCATAGCAATTAAAAACGTTTTCCGCTTACCAAGTTTTGTAGAAACCCATGTAGTTAACGATATTGCTATCATCGTGCAAATAGAGCTGGCGGTTCCGAACCACCCCAGAAGAGCGCCGCCTTTTCCCCAATCTCCGCCATACACGTAATACACAACAACGTATAGCGTAAAAGCCGAAGCCAACATAAATCCATTAAAGATTAAAAATGTTACGGCGATAAGCTTAACGAAAGGAAGGCATTTCAAAGATGTTGCGCAATTACTGAAAAGGTCTTTAACTGTATGTAAATGGCCTTTTGTTTTTTCCGGACGCGGTAGGTTAGCGAACATTTCTTTATTAAAGACCGCCGGCAAAATACCACCGACGATAATAAATGCCCCCACTGCCATGGCAATCGATCTTG
>Ga0265316_10003240_pt1 | contig 16535 bp, 15 predicted proteins | sample 4522metaG_FD_202092 | JGI IMG/M metagenome (GOLD analysis project Ga0265316, IMG submission 202092) | Rhizosphere microbial communities from Carex aquatilis grown in University of Washington, Seatle, WA, United States - 4-5-22 metaG | ecosystem: Host-associated > Plants > Roots > Rhizosphere >...
GGCGGTGTGGTCGCCACGGGTGGCGTTGTCGGAACGGGTGGCCAACCGAGCCTTGGCGGTGTGGTCGCCACGGGTGGCATCGTCGGAATGGGCGGCTCGACAACAACCGGCTGCGGAACAACAAAGTCCCAATACTCCCAAACCTTCAACTTTGCGACAGGGTTCGGAACCCTGGTTCTTGGGCCAGGCAGCGTCAGTGGATCGCAGGTCAAGTACGTGACCTCGGGTCCGGCCTCAAAACCCGCTCTTTGCAACTCCACGTCCGGTTGCGCTGCGCTTTCGGTGCCCTTCGTTTCAGGTGCCGCTGCTTACACGCCATTCGCCATGGCCGTCGAGAACTTCGCGCCGGCGATCAGCCTGGTTGGTGCGACGGTGACTTTCAGCCTAGCCGTCGACAACCCAGGCACGACGCAAGTCCCGATTCAGATCCAGGCCTACTCGCAGGGAGATGCGACCTCGACGTACGCATGGACCAAACCTGTCACCGTGGGCGGAGCCAGCCTGGTTGCCTACGCCGCCGCGACAGGATTCCAAGATCTCACCTTGCCGGTCACCGACTACGTGTCCACCACGGGCAAGTATTGCGCCTCAGTCACCGCGGCTATTGGCATTCAGGTGATGAACACGGCCGCCATCACCAGCAGCAACGCTGGAACGGTGACGGTCTACATCTCGAAGATCACCATCACGCCGCCGCCGTAGCGGCTAATACAAAATCAACATGCACCTGGTGTCGCAGGGTTGGCCAGGTCGGCCGTTGAGCGACCCAAGGTCGCACTGCTCGCCTAGGCTGGGATCTAGGATGCCATCGCCGCAGTAGTGCGGCTTTGTGCAGCCCACGGTGCAACCGTTCGTTCCCAGGGTCAAATCGCCATTCAATTTCCCAACATCGCATTGCTCGGGCCCATTGACGATGCCGTCGCCGCAGAAGCCAGCGAATTTGCACCGGGTCGTGCATCCACCGTAGCTCGTGTCGCTGTTCGGCCCGGAACAGCCCGGCGGTATTGCTGCCGTCCCATCGCCGCAGTCGCACTCCTCGCCAGCCGCGACGACGCCGTCGCCACAGCGCGGGAAACACACGGATCGCTTGGACGTGGGCCCGTTCAAGGAAATCTGTAGGTTCGAATCGGTCGGTTGACGGTTGGCACCGAACAGGGCGAGCTCGTAGGTCAGGCCCGAGACCAGCCCAAGACTGAGCGTGCGAATGCGATAGTCGTCGGGCGACACAGGCTTGGGGGCGACCATGGAGCTGGTCGGATTGCAAATCTGCGTGATGTTGCCCGCCGAATCCAGACAGCCACCTTCGGTGATGGTCGCATTGCCAGGATTCCCAGTGATGGTCACCATGCCCGGCAACTGTTGGTGAACGCCGCCAAGATCGAGAACCAGCTTGCCGTTGATGAAGAGGAAGAGGTCGTCGTTGGCGAAAACACGCACGGAGAACCCGACGCTCCCGTCATAGACGAAGTAGTAGTGTTCTTCTTCTGTGAAGTAGGAATCGTGCTTGATGCCCTGAACCGCCGTGACCCAGCAACCATTGGTAAGAGGGTTCTGATTCGGACAATCCGATTGGATCACGCGTGGTGGAAAGAGATACTGGTCGCCGGTGCATGGGCTCCAGATGGGAGTCCCATTGCCATGGTTCCAATAGGGCGAAAGATTGCACAGGGTGGCCTGGCTTGGATTTAGACTGTCGAGCGGGTAGAACCCGCCCTGAGCAAGGTGCGCGGCGCTGGCGTATTGGTAAATATTTGTACCGATGGATTTCATCTCGAGGACGCCCGCAAAGGTCTTGTTGACCGTGCCGTCATCATTGAACCATTGCCCAAAACTATTGGCGTCCTTGTAGGCAGGCGTCGTTCCCTTCCAAATCGGGCCACCTGGAGTGCCCGCGGTGACCCCCATCATCGTTCCCGCGGAAGTCCCCGCGTTGCCGGCTACGCTGACAGTTGCACCGGCACTTCCGCCGCCGAGATAGCCGCCGTTTCCGTCTGAAAGGGGGCTGTCGTTGCCTGCCAGGGTATAGGTGCCTGGAATGTGGCCCGCGTTGGGAAAATTCCAGTCGCTGAATTGACAGGCGCAGGTTGTTGCCGAACCTGGCTGCGGCTTGCCATGGAGAAGGTTCGAGTCCACGATGCCCCAACAGCGCGCGGTCGAGTCGTTGCCTTTGGACGGACCCGCCGAGTTGGGAACGCAAATGGTGGTGGGCGACTGAGAGCCGCCCATCTTGGTTCCCAGGAAGAAGAAGTCCGGGTGGCCGCCAGGAACGACGTTTTCGGGCTGGAAATCGCGGTAGATCACGGGAAGGTCAAGGCATTGGCCCGCGTTCCCTGGCTGCGTGCAGGCCGAAGAGCCCTGCGCCGTCACGGTCGAGCAGGTGAAGCCAGACTCGATCTTGCAGCTCGACGAGCAACCGTCGCCATTGAGTAGATTTCCATCGTCGCACTCTTCGCCCGGATCGAGGTTGCCGTCCCCGCAGGTCGCGGTGCAGGCCTGGGTTGTGCCCGAGCTGTCCTGGCAGGTCGGCTCCTTGGTGCACGTGTTGGAACAACCCTTGCCGTCGCCGTAGAACAGACCGTTCACGGCCTTGCAGCCACTCGGCAGAAGGCTCGGATCTGCGCCGCAGTCGCACAGCTCGGTCTTCTCTAAGATCCCGTTTCCGCACACGGCCAGCTTGCATGGCTGCCCCGGTGTTGGACAGTCGGCGCCAGGTTCCAGCTGGCACGTGCTGGCACAACCGTCGCCGCTTTGGCTGTTGCCATCATCGCAAGTCTCTCCACCAGTGATAATTCCATCGCCGCAAAGGGGGGTGCAGCGTCTTCCCGGCACGCGGCAGGTCCAGCCAATCTCGACGGTGCTGCAATCGGCGGAGCAGCCGTCGCCGCCCAGCGTGTTGCCGTCGTCGCAGGTTTCGTCTGAGGTTAAAATCCCATTGCCGCATGTGGAGAGACAGAGACAGTGTTGCCCTGGTGCGGGGCAGAGACAATTGTCCTCAAGCTGGCAGAGAGGACTGCAACCATCGCCAGAAGTGGTGTTGCCGTCGTCGCACTGTTCTCCCACATTGAGGAGCCCGTTGCCGCATGCGACGGGCGGGGGGAGGGTAGTTCCGCCGGTTCCGCCGAACGAGATAGGGATAACTCCGCCGAGCCCAGCGGCGCCACCGGTACGCGCAGCACTCCCTGATCCAGCGGCGCCCCCAGCACCCCCAGAGCCCGCGGCGCCCCCGGCACCTCCAGAGCCCGCGGCACCCGCGGCACCGCCGGTGCCCGAGGCAACGATTGCACCGCCCGTGCTGCTCGGCAAGGTGTCGCCACCGTCGAATTCTTTCGCTCCCATCGATAGACGGTCGGCCTTGCAGGCGAGAGCCCCAAGCGTCAGAGCCGCAAGCAATGTGCTCCGCTTCATGATGGCCTCCTCAATTGGCACGTGGGTGCATCGGCACATGGAAACCTAACCGCCCGTAGTGGACGATCTTACATCATGAACGAGACGCCGAACGCGAAGGTTGGATAGCCGAGCCGGGCGGTCAGGGTGATACGGTCCGCGATCTGGAAACGGCCGCCGACGTAGAGGGCAGGACTCCAGCTGAGGCCGTGGTTGTCGAGGTAGTAGAAATCCACGCCCGGCTCGCCGAACACGGACCAGCGCTGGGTCAGCCAAAAATTCCACTGCATGACCACGGGCACGAAGAAATAGTTGTAGGTGCCGCCGTTCGAGGTCACCTCGGTGCAAATCTGGGTACCGGCGGGTCCCGTATCGTAGTGCAGGCACTGATCGCGGTAGCCCTGGATGGCCCAGGAGCCGGTGTAGTGGCCGACGTCTAGGCCGAAGCCGACCGCCACCGAGTCGTTCACATGGCGGATGAATCCATCGGGGGCAACCACCACGCTGGCGCGGGCGCCGACCCCTACACCCGAGCCCATGCCGTACCCGGGCGGACTCGTGCCAAGCACGAGGTGAGGTTCGAGCTCGAAGTCGTAGCCGATGGGCGTGCGCGAATCGTGGATGACCATGGTCTCGCGCGCCTGGGCGCTGGAACCGAAGAGAACGAGAGCAAACGACGCGCACAACGCGGCGGCGGATGCGTGCTTTGAAGGAGAGCGAGAGAACCTTGCAGACATCATGGGATCGACGCTCCTTTGCCTAGCACGAACCACACGCCAGCATGCCATTGGCGCACGAGATCAGGGGTTCAACGCCAAGGCAGGTCACATTGCAGTCCGTGACGCTGTTGCAGGAAACCCGGCAAGAGCCAAGGCATTCGACCGCGCAGGTCGTGACACTGGTGCAGGCGATGCTGCTTCCCGCGCCCGCACGCACGCCACAGCGGCCCACGCTTTGGCAGTTGTACTGGCAATTGGATCCGCAGATGGCGCCGCACGAAACCGTATTGTGGCAGTCGATGTTGCAGTTGGCGCCGCACGAAGCGGAGCAGTCGTTGACGTCGTGGCACTGCAAGGCGCAGCCGTTGCCGCACACTCCCCCGCAGTGGACCATGCTGTGGCAAAGCAGATCGCAACCGTCGCCGTCGGCGCAACCCTGGTAGCAGTCGGTGCCGCCGCTGCACTCGCAGGTGCTGCCCTGCACGCAGCTGCCGTCGCCGGAATGGCATCCGGCGGCGCCCAGCACGCAAATTGCGAACACGAAACAGAACCGCGGGAAAAACTTTTTTGGCACGGATCTACGCCTTGGCCTTTTTCCCGCGAAGGGCGAGCCAGAGCATGATCGCCCCGAAGACTATCTGAACCAGGCCCCAGACTAGGTTGATGTTCACGCCAAGGGAGTGGGTCTGGTAGATCGCCGGGTCGGAGACCAAACCGAAGATGACGAGGATAACGCCGAAAACGGTGAACAGAAGGCCAATCGGGAGTCTGATGTCGAGTTGCATAGCTGTCACCAAAAGAGAAGGTTAAGGACCAAAACCAGGGCCAGCACGATGCTGCCGAGGAGAGCTGGGCGCTGCCACCAGGGCACGCCCTGTTCCTTGATCTTGGGCGTGAGCGAATACACCAGACCGGTGAGATCCTCGTCGGATTTCTTCTGCCGGGTGGCCACGGAGATGATGATGGTGGCGAAAAAGCACGTGGTCCAGGCAAAGATCGCGGTCCAGAAGTTTTGCGCCATCTCGCTTGGGTAGACGTGAATGGCGCCAAGCCAGCCGCCCTTGATGCCGACCTCTGCCCCGTGGGGCAGGGACAGGCCGTGGTGGATGGCGGCGGCGACGGTTCCGGAAATCAGGCCGAAGAAGGCGCCGTGGCCCGTCGTGCGCTTCCAGAACATGCCGAGCAAGAAGGTGGCGAACAGGGGCGCGTTCACGAACGCGAACACGAGCTGCAAGATGTCCATGATGTTGTTGAAGGACGCCGCCGCGTACGCCGCCGCCATGGAAGCGAGAATGCCGACCACGGTGGTCCAGCGTCCGACTTTCAGGTAGTGCGCATCGCTACCGTCTTTCTTGATGTAGCCCTGGTAGAGGTCATAGGTGAAGACCGTATTGAAGGCGGTCACGTTGCCGGCCATGCCGCTCATGAACGAGGCCATGAGCGCCGTGAGCCCGAGGCCGAGCATGCCCGTCGGAAAGTAGTGGGACAGCATGGTCGGTACGACCATGTCGTAGTCGAGCCCGCCGTTTTTCGGCGGCAGTTGGAAGTTGCCGCCCGCGCTGTGTAGAGCCATGGCGATGAGGCCGGGCAAGATGACCAGCGCCGGGAAGAACATCTTGGGCACGGCAGCGAGCAGCGGGGTGCGGCGGGCAGCGCCCATGTCCTTGGCCGCCATCGCCCGCTGCACGACCAGGAAGTCGGTGCACCAGTAGCCAAACGACAGCACGAAGCCGAGTCCCATGGCCAGGCCGAACCACTCCACGCCCATGGGATTGGACGAGGCGGAGCCGATATGCGCCCAGGATTGCGTGAACGTACCGGGCGCGAAACCAGCGTCGGTGGCGGGTTTGACCAGCTTTTGCACCAGCCCGTCCCAGCCGCCCACGTCTTTCAGTCCCAGCAGAACTAGCGGCAGGAACCCGAACACGATCAGAAAGAACTGCAACACCTCGTTGTAGATGGCCGAGGTCAGGCCGCCCATGAAGATGTAGGCCAGCACGATGACGCCCGAGACGACGATGCAGCCGTGAAAGTTCCAACCCAGGATGGCGTTCAGCAGCTTGGCCAGCGCGTACATCGAAATGCCCGACGACATGATGGTCATGCACGCGAAGGTCAGGGCGTTGAAGCCGCGGGTCTTCTCGTCGAAGCGCAATTTCAGGTATTCCGGCACCGAGCGCGCCTTCGAGCCGTAGTAGAACGGCATCATGAAGATGGCCACGAACACCATGGCCGGGATGGCGCCCACCCAATAGAAGTGGCTGGTCATGATGCCGTACTTGGCGCCCGACGCCGCCATGCCCATGACCTCTTGCGCGCCCAGGTTGGCGCCGATGAAGCCGAGGGCGCAGATCCAGGCGGGCAGCGAGCGGCCGGATTCGAAGAAATCCTTGCTGCCGCTGACCTGTCGGCGGAGCACGAAGCCGATGCCAAGCACGAACACGAAGTACGTGACGAGCAGGACATAATCGATGGAGTGAAGTTGGATGCTGTGTTGGAGCATGGGCAGGCCTTGGGCAGTGAGGTTGGCGGATAGTACGTCGAGTGGTTTCTTTTGTCCGTATCAAAGTCAAGCCGGCGCTCTGGCCTCGCTCGACGCCGCCGGGCGATCGTGCTACAGCTCGCACGGGGCTCGACGGTGTTTGCAGGATTCGTTTCGACCTTGATTCACAATCTGCGTTGGCAGGACTGCGCGGATATTCTGCTGCTGACCGCGATCTTCGCGTGGGTGTATTCGTGGATGCGGCGAACCATCGCGGTGCAGATGACCTTCGGGATGGTGACCCTGCTCGTCGGCAGTTGGGTCTCGAATCACTTCGGGCTGATCTTGACGTCCTATCTGCTCTCCGCGGTCAGCGCGGTGGCAACCATGGTTTTGGTCGTGGTGTTTCAGCGCGAGATCCGGCGGGGACTAAGTCGCGTCAGTCCCTTGCGCTGGATCAGGAACTGGCATCGCAAGCAGTGGCCGGTGGGGCCGTCGGCGGCTATCGCCGAAGCCGCCTTCACTCTTGCCGCCGAAGGCAAGGGCGCCCTGGTCGCCATTCCGCGCCGCGATTGGGTTGGGGAATACCTCAGCGGCGGAACGCCCGTCGATGCGCACATTTCCTCGGCGCTGATCGAAACGGTATTCACCTCGACGGGGCCGTTGCACGACGGCGCCTTGCTCATCGGCAATGATCGCGTGGCACTGGCCGGCGCCATCCTTCCGCTCGCGGCCGACACGGGCGACCCTCGCCACGGCACTCGGCACCGCGCGGCGCTGGGCCTGGCCAATGTTTCGGATGCCGTCGTCGTTTGTGTCAGTGAAGAACGACACACCGTCATGGTGGCCCGCGATGGCGAGCTGCTCCCGGTGCACAGCGAGGGCGAGCTGCGCGAGACGCTCGACCAATTGTGCTTGGACCACAAGGTAAACAAGGGCGGCGAACGCCCTCGGCGAGTGGCGGATGCGTTTGCGGTCTTGCTGATCTTCGTGGGTGTTGTCAGCGCGTGGGCGGCCATGGTTTCGGATCGTTCGCACGAGGTCGGACGCGTTGTCCCCTTGGAAATTCGCGGCGTCAGCGATAGCCTTCGCTTCGATCCTCCGCGCGTTGCCAGTATCGCCGTCCAGGTGCGCAGCTCCAGCCGAGAACTCGACTTGATGGCCCCCGACGCGGTCGAGGCCTACATTGATGTCTCGGCCAGCGACAGCGGATCGCACATCTTCCACGTGCGCGCTTCGGCACCTGCTGGCGTCGAAGTCGTCGGCGTCGTCCCGAGCACCGTCACCCTGCAGATCCGGAAGCGCGACGCGGAATCGCCGGCGGCCGCCAAGCGATAGTAGTGGTTCCCAGGGAACCGAAGCATCGATACCGGACGGAGCCGCGACAGAGGGGGAAGAGCGCTATCACGCGGGAATCAGGAGTCCAAGGGTAAGTCCAGTCGCCGTCAGAAAGGCGACAAGCGTCGCAAGATCCACGAGGGCATCTATCCAAAACTGGTCCACAAGCCATCTGGTAAGGGGGTACCATCGGGGCTTGTTGGCCTTCCGCCATTGCCAGCTTGTGTAGTATCCCCACGATGACCACTTGTTGAGCGTGGCCAGTCCAATTTGAAGGGTCACGCCGCCGAGAAACAGGAATGCTATGAGCCGTCCTCTGGGCGAGGCCGCCACGATGTCCCAGATCTCCTTCCGGTTGAGAAACAAGACGGGCGCGCCGATGCCATAGGCGACCAACCAAGTCCGCAGATGCTTTGACCACTCGGCGTATGAATCCCAGAGAAGTTTGATCTGCTCCGCAGAGGGTTCCTTTTCCTCCGACGGTACCTTTTTAATCTCGCCATCCGTTCCTGCGGACATGGCCCGATTCTGGTCCAAAGGGGCGTCCGATGCCAGTGCTCTATCGTGTCGAGTGTCATGGGGCCTCCGAGTGGACGTGCAAGCCGCGATCAGTAGCGATCGCTGTCGCCCTTGGGCGATAGCGGCCAGGGCTCGGCGGCACGGCCGTTGATCGTGGTTCCGCCGTGTACGAAGGGGGCGCCGCTCGCAATGAAATCAGCCGGGAAGTTCAGGCTCGGCTTCGAGATCTCATCCAGTTTCGCGACGTGGGCGGTTTCGAGCCGAACATCGAGCCCGGCGAGATTGTCTTCTAGTTGCGCAAGCGTCCGTGCCCCGATAATGGTCGATGCGACACCCGGACGCGATTGCACCCATGCGAGGGCCACCCGCGCCATCGTGGTGCCTAGGGCTTTGGCAATTCTGGCCATCTCTTCGAGAAGGTCGTAGGTCTTGTCGTTCAGCGCACTCAGTGCCCAGGCGCCGCGGCCGGCGTCATGCTGACCGTGTTTGTCGCGTGTGTATTTTCCCGAGAGCACACCGCTCTTCAATGGCGACCACGGCGTTACGCCAAGCCCCAGTTCGAGGGCCATGGGAATCAGCTCGCCTTCCACTGTGCGCGCAAGCAGCGAGTACTCGATTTGCAGTGCGATAAGGGGGGCCCAGCCGCGAAAGCGCGCGATGGTTTGCGCCTCGGCACATTTCCAGGCCGGCGTATCCGAGAAGCCGATGTAGCGAACCTTGCCTTCCCGGACCAGGTCGTCGAGTGCGCGCAGGGTTTCTTCGATGGGCGTGGTGGCGTCCCAGGCGTGCATCCAATAGAGGTCAATATAGGGGGTCTGCAATCGGCGCAATGACTGCTCGCACGCCGAAACAATTGCCTTGCGGTGCGAGCCACCGCCGTTGGGATCGCCACGGTAAAGGTTGGTCAGGAATTTCGTCGCCAGAACAACGCGGTCGCGTTTGCTCGGGTGCCGACCGAGGTGGTCTCCGATGATCTTCTCCGAATGGCCCTTGGTGTAGGCATTGGCGGTGTCGATGAAGTTGCCGCCACGTTCGAGAAAGCGATCGATGATGGCTTGCGTGTCGGCCACCGAAGAGCCCCAGCCCCAGTCTTCCCCGAAGGTCATCGCGCCAAGGCACATGGGCGAAACACGCAAGCCGGATTTTCCGAGTGTCACGTAGTGGTCGAGTGGCATGTCCCCTGCCTTTCACGCGGGATCTACCCAATCGCACCATGGCGTGCCAGCAACAATCACGACATGGAGCCCCCGTACAACCCGGTGGAAACCACGGCGGCGGGCGCCTGTTCGTGGCGAAGGGTCTCGATGTCCCGACGGGGAGGCGCGCCAAAGAGCCGGCGATACTCGCGGCTGAACTGCGTCGGGCTCTCGTAGCCCACCTTGAAGCTGGCCTCGGCTGCGTCCAAGGCTTCGCCCAGCATGAGACGTCTCGCCTCCTGCAGGCGCAGATGCTTCTGGTACTGCATCGGGCTCAGCGCGGTCACTGCTTTGAAGTGACGATGGAGCCCTGAAGGACTCATCCCGGCCTGCTTCGCCAGCGATTCGACTCGAAGCGGCTCTACATAGTGAGACTTGAGCCAGCGCAAGGCGTGCGTGATGCGCTGGCCTTGGTCGTTGCCGGAAATGATCTGCCTAAGCCTCTGGCCTTCAGGACCGACCAGCAAGCGGTAGGTGATTTCCCGCCGAACCAGCGGCGCAAGAACCTGGGCGTCCTGCGGGCTGTCCAGCAGCTCGACCAGTCGAATCACCGAGTCGAGTAACGCCGGGTCGAGCGCACTCACGGCAAGCGCGCCCGACGCCGGGCTGGGTCGGTGCCGCGGTCCGAGCTGGGCGACCACCTCGCCTACCTCCAAGGGGTTCAGAATAAGCTTGAGCGCCAAATAGGGCGACTGTGCGGTGGCCGCGACGATCCGTGCCGTCGCCGGAACGTCCGCGGCGACGAGCAAGTACCTCGCGGCGTCGTAGCGGTATTCTCGGTCGCCGAGCATGACTCGCTTGCTGCCTTGGGCAACCACGCACAGAGCGGGTTCATACACGATGCTGGTAGGCGGCGACGGCTTCGCGTGCCGGTACAGCGTCAGCCCGCGTATGAACGTTGGGTAGTTTCCATCAATGCGTGTCTGCCGTTCGAGTAACTCTACCAGGGTGAACAATCGGCTCATCCGCGCCTCCGGCCCTAAGCCTGGAGGATTAGGCAAGAACTGTCCACCCCCGGGATACCGCTCGTGCACACCGGGAGTTAGCTTTCCGCACACAGCGAGCATGAACGAAAGGAAATCACCCATGAGTAACGTCATCGTCGTCATCGGGGCCGGATTGATAGGCCAGGCCATCGCGAGGCGGGTCAGTGCTGGCAAGCGCGTCCTGCTGGCTGACTTGCGCCAAGAGAATGCCGCGACCGCAGCCGAGGTGATGAGCAATGCCGGATTCGAAGTGAGCACTGCGATCGTCGATGTCTCCTCGCGCGAGTCCATTCACAAGCTCGTGCAGGCTGCCACGGCGCTCGGGGATGTCACGGGTGTCATCCACGCCGCCGGCGTTTCGCCCTCGCAGGCGCCGCCGACAACCATCCTCGCCGTGGATCTGTACGGCACCGCGGTGCTGCTCGAGGAGTTCGGGCAGGTCATCGCCCGCGGTGGTTCCGGCGTCGTCATCGCGTCGATGTCCGGGCACCGCTTGGGAGCGCTGACCGCCGAGCAAGACAAGGCCCTCGCGACAACACCCGCCGACGAGTTGCTGTCGCTCCCCATGCTCAAGCCGGATCAGGTAAAGGACTCGCTCCACGCGTACCAACTTGCCAAACGCTGCAACTCGCTGCGGGTGATGGCCGAGGCCGTGAGGTGGGGCAAGCGTGGTGCCCGGATCAACACGATCAGCCCCGGAATCATCATCACGCCGCTGGCCAAGGACGAACTGACCGGGCCGCGTGGCGAGGGTTACAGGCGAATGATGGAGCTGTGCCCTGCCGGGCGCGCCGGCACTCCGGACGAAGTCGGAAACGTCGGAGCGTTCCTCCTGGGGCCGGACGGATCATTCATCACAGGCAGCGACTTTCTGATGGATGGCGGAGTCACCGCCTCGTACTGGTTCGGCGAGCTCGCGCCGAAATGAGTGGACTCGATCATGGTGAAGACAGGAGGAGAAACAATGCAAAAGCGCACACTCGGGAAAGGGCAAAGCGCCCTCGGGGTTTCGGCCGTCGGCCTGGGCTGCATGGGGATGACCTCGGGGTATGGACCGCCGGCAGATAGGCAGAAAATGATCGCGCTCATCCGAGGAGCGGTTGACCTGGGCGTGACCTTCTTCGATACGGCCGAGGCTTATGGTCCGTTTGCAAACGAGAAACTGGTCGGCGAGGCGCTCGCGCCGTTGCGGGACCAGGTGGTGATCGCCACCAAGTTCGGCTTCGACATCGATCTAGAGACTGGTGAGCGTCGAGGCGGCGTGAACAGTCGCCCCGAGCATGTGAGGGCGGTCGCAGAGAACTCCCTCAAGCGCCTCGGTGTGGATGCTATCGACCTGCTCTACCAACATCGTGTCGACCCATCGGTGCCGATTGAGGACGTCGCCGGCGCGGTCAAGGACTTGATCAAGGAAGGCAAGGTCAAGCATTTCGGGCTTTCGGAGGCTGGGGCAAAGACCATTCGCCGCGCTCACGCCGTCCAGCCCGTGACTGCGGTTCAGAGCGAGTATTCACTGTGGTGGCGGGGGCCTGAAAGCGAGCTTCTTCCAACCTTGGAAGAGCTTGGCATTGGTTTTGTCTGCTTCAGTCCGCTCGGTGCGGGCTTCCTCACGGGCAAGATCGATGAAAGCACCAAGTTCGACAGCTCGGATTTTCGCACCGCAGTTCCCCGCTTTGCTCCGGAAGCGCTGAAGGCCAACATGGCGCTGGTCGGTCTCGTCCGTGACGTGGCGACACGCAAGGGCGCTAGCCCCGCGCAAATCGCTCTTGCCTGGCTGCTGGCTCAAAGGCCATGGATCGTGCCCATTCCAGGCACCACGAAGCTACATCGTCTTCAAGAGAACCTTGGAGCTGTCGTAGTCGAACTCACCGCTGACGACCTGCAAGAGATCGACACGGCGGCTTCAAAGCTGAGGCTGCAAGGGGCACGGCTCCCCGAAAGCGCACTAAAAATGACGGGGCTATAGGAGTCCATCATGGCCATCAGTGAAAAGGCGCAACGCAACCACGATGCCCTATTCCCGAATCACGTGTCGACGCTGAAAACGACCGACCCCGAGCTGATTGAACTATTCGACAACTGGGCGTTCGACGAAGTGCTAAAAGACGGGATCTTGGACATGCGAACCCGGCTCATGGTGCAGCTTGCGGCCATGATAGGATGCCAAGCAGTCAACGAATACCGCATCATGCTGGGGGCCGCGCTTCATGTCGGTGTCACGCCGGTGGAAGCGAAGGAAATCGTCTATCAGGCGGTGCCCTACGTTGGCATGGCCAAGGTCTTCGACTTCCTTCACGTCACCAACGAGGTGCTGCGAAGCCGAGGCGTCGAGCTACCGCTCCCGGGACAGTCCACGACGAATCCCGACACCCGCTTCGAGAAGGGCCTCGCTGCCCAGAAGCAAATTTTCGGTGACAGGATCGACCAGATGTACGCCCATTCGCCCGAAGATGAACTCCACATTCAGAAGCACCTGTCCGCCAACTGCTTCGGTGACTACTACACGCGCACCGGACTCGACGTGAAGACGCGCGAGCTTCTGACCTTCTCTATGCTCGCATCGCTCGGTGGCTGTGAGCCGCAGTTGCTGGGACACGTGGCCGCGAACCTGGCGGTCGGCAATGATCGGCGAGTGCTGCTGGGCGCGATCACCCAGTTGCTACCGTTCATCGGCTATCCCCGTACGCTCAACGCAATCCGGGTCATCAATGAAGGGACTGCACCTGCACGGTGATAAGCGTTCTCGCTGGCGCCATGAAGAATTCGTCGCAGTCTGGGTGTGAGCAACGGTTGAAGCATTCCAAAGGAAGGGGACACAATGCAAAAGCGAAAACTAGGTAAGAGCGGTCTCGAAGTTTCGGCCCTGGGACTTGGCTGCATGGGTATGAGCTATGGCTACGGACCGCCGGCAGATAAGAAGGCGATGGTTTCTCTCATCCGGACCGCCGTCGACCGCGGGGTCACGTTCTTCGACACCGCCGAAGTCTACGGACCGTTCACCAACGAGGTGCTTGTGGGAGAGGCGCTTGCACCTGTGCGCGACCAAGTGGTCATCGCCACCAAGTTCGGGTTCAAGATCGACGCCGACGGCAAGCAAGCCGGCCTGGACAGCCGGCCCGTGCACATCAAGCAAGTCGCCGAGGCGTCGCTTGGGCGCCTCAAGATCGACGCCATCGATCTGTTCTACCAGCATCGTGTCGACCTCGACGTGCCCATCGAAGACGTCGCTGGCGCGGTGAAGGATCTGATCCGCGAAGGCAAGGTCAAGCACTTCGGCCTCTCGGAAGCGGGCGTGGGGACCATCCGTCGCGCGCACGCCGTCCAGCCGGTCGCCGCCCTGCAAAGCGAGTACTCGCTGTTCTGGCGAGCCCCCGAAGCCGACGTGATCCCAACCCTAGAAGAGCTGGGGATTGGGTTCGTCCCATTCAGTCCACTCGGAAAGGGTTTCTTGACCGGGAAGATCGACGAGCGCACGACCTTCGACAGCTCCGACTTCCGCAACATCGTTCCTCGCTTCACACCGGAAGCCCGCAAGGCGAATCTGGCCCTGGTCGATCTGCTGCGCGCGATTGCCGAGCGCAAGAAGGTGACGCCTGCCCAGATTGCGCTGGCGTGGTTGCTCGCCCAAAAGCCGTGGATCGTTCCCATCCCCGGCACCACCAAGCTGGCGCGCCTCGAAGAGAACCTCGGTGGCGCGACGGTCGCGCTTACCCCCGACGATCTGCGCGAGATCGACAGCGCTGCGTCCAAGATCACCCTACAAGGGGCGCGCTACCCAGAGAAGCTGGATCAACTGACAGGACGTTGAGACGAAACAGACGTGGTAACAGAAATCCAATGGTGCGGTGTTCTCCGGTGGATTAGCATCGCCCCGGATTCATCAGATGGCGAACCCCATGGAACAGATCGAACGAGCGGTGTGCGCGGCGCTCGCGACCTATTCCAATGTCCACCGGGGCAGCGGACACCATGCCTTGGTGTCCACGCGCCTTTACGAGCAGGCCAGGGACATCGTGCTCGAACACCTGGGCCTCAGCAGGAAGAAGTACGTGGTCATCTTCTGCACGCCGAGAAGGGCGACGATGCTGCAAGCGCGGCTTCCCGCCAGTAGCCATCGCTGCGTCTCAAGCCAGGACATCGGATTGCCGCTGGCTATGCGGGCCGTGGCTGTTCTTCGCAAGGCACTGCCCAAAGGGATCCCTCGAGAAACCGGTGGAGGCACGGCTCGCCTGGTCGCTCCGGGCTGGGTCATCTGGTCGAGTGGTGCCGATCGATTCGAGGCCGGCACGCCCGCCATCACCAACGTCATCGCCCTCGCCAGGGCGCTGCAACTCCAGCATGGCGGTCAGCGTGCGTTTCAGGCGGCCACTCCCACGCAGTCGACCGCCGACGAACACGACGATCTGGACGGATCTTCTGGACGAGAATTGCTGAGCAAGCTTAGGCAGACCCTGATAGGGCAAGGCGCTCGCGTTCCGATCGTGGACGGCGAGCGTCCCTATGTGAACCTGGACAACGGCGCCAGCACGCCCACGTTCCAGCCGATCTGGGAGGCTGTTCGACGTTCTTGGCACATGCCCAGTCAGGCGCGCCAGGCGATCATCGAGCAGGCCCGATCGATCTGCGCCGACGTGCTGGGCGCGCCCTTGGCCTTGTACAATGTGATTTTCACGTCCAACACCACCGAGGCCATCAACCTGGCGGCCGAGAGCCTGGGCAAGGAAGGGCAAAACACCCGGTGGTGTGGCGAGGGCTTTGGCCGAGCGAGGCGGTATTGGCGTGCGCTACGGTTGCCACTGCGCCCACCTGACCATCAAACGCCTTCTCGGCGTCCCACCATGGGCCGAACAGATTCAACGGCTGCTAGTCTCCCTGCTGCCCGGGTTCAATTTGCCCGGCGTTGTCAGGGTAAGCTTCGGCATCCAGAACACCGAAGCGGAGGTCGACGCGCTCATCGGTGTGCTCGGCACAATAGCCCGGAAGCCGCGCACCCAAGGACTCGGTCGGCGAATGGATGACTTCGTCGGAGCCGCGACCCGGCGGGTCTATGCCCACCTCTAGCGAACGGCTGGAAACCGAGATCTACATTCCGCTCGAATAGCTCCGGGATCGCGGATCGTGCTCAGCTCCTACCATCGGAAGGCCTTCGCCCAGGATCACCTGGGGCGGCGGCGCGCAGTGCGCGGCGGATGTAGTCCCCGCCGGCCGCCAGTCCCACGATCCCCGCCAGCGCCGCGAACCACGGCAGGAGCCCGGACCCGAACAGGATCGCAGTCAGGGCCGCGAACTGGGCAGCAGTCGCCAGCTTGCCCGGGCGACCCGCGCGGAAATCGTAGGAAAGGCGCTGTCGTACGCCAGGCACCAGTCGGTAGGCCAGAGCCAACGGGACGACCACGATCTCACGCGCCGCGATGGCCACGACCATCCAAATTTCCGGCCGCCGAACAGTGAGCAGCGCCGCCACCATCGACAGCACGAAGAACTTGTCGCAAACGGGGTCCAGCCACGCGCCCACGCCGTTCCGGCCCGCCTGTCCTCTTCTACGCGCGACCGCTCCGTCGACCAGATCGGTCGCACCGCCGACGATCATGACGGCCAGAGCCCAGATCGGACGATGGGTGACGAACCAGAAGGCGATCCCGAACGGGATCCGTGACAGCGTTAGGACATTCGCGAGCGTCCAGAAACCGATGCGCCCGCTGCCCGCCATGTCCCTAGTGTAGCGGCAGAGTCACAAATAGCTCGTGGACAGAACGGCGCGTGTAAGAGAAGGGCTGGCAACCCTTCAGTTTCACGATCTCGGCGCGGCATGCACCCAGGCCTCGGGGTTGACCACATTGATGGGCGCGCCCGCCGCGTACGCGAGGATCTGGTCGAAGATGTCGCTGAACTGGATCTCGTACTCATCCAG
>Ga0265316_10003243_pt1 | contig 16522 bp, 14 predicted proteins | sample 4522metaG_FD_202092 | JGI IMG/M metagenome (GOLD analysis project Ga0265316, IMG submission 202092) | Rhizosphere microbial communities from Carex aquatilis grown in University of Washington, Seatle, WA, United States - 4-5-22 metaG | ecosystem: Host-associated > Plants > Roots > Rhizosphere >...
ACCGATGCCATTGTGCGACTGTATCTGCAGGAGACGTTTACCTTCCTGTTGCTCACCGCCGAGGCCGCCGTCGCGCTGCAGTGAGTCCGACGGAGGGTCGGCCGTCCACACTCCCGGCGTTCTTCCGGCTTCCGAGGCCAAGGTGCGCGACGCCGGATGACGAATGGGTGGGCAGTTGGGTCGGCGGATCTCCTGGCCGATGCGCAGGCGATCAACTCTCACATAAGCGCCAACCGTTGTTTGGGCCTGTGTGAATGAATGCCGGGCTTGACGACGGAGTTGCCGCATCGGGCGGAACTCCCCGCTCCGAACTTGCGACGACTCCCAAAAATGCCTGCGCCTCACGACGCATGTGAGTCAGGGACTCGACGCGATACGCATCTCCCAAGCAGACCAAATCGGGTCCCGACCGCTGAGTTCGCCCGGCTGGTACGGGAGAAGGGTAGGTCCTGTAGTCGGCTCGGCATTCCCGCGCACCGCCTTCGATCACAAAGAGGATTTCGATTCTTGCACGTCAGGATAGAACTGACGTCCTGTATGGGGACGTCCATGGCACCCAGGATGTGACTATACTACCCAGAGATCCGAGAGGACTATGAGCCGGTTCAACCCATAAAGCCGAATTGAGGGGACCTCCCAATGCACAAACTCCTTTTCGCTCTCACCCTCGTCCTGGTGGCTGCAGCGGCAGGCTGTTCCGGTTCTGGCAGGCCAACGCCCACCCCTACGCCCACCCCGACTCCCTCCCCAACCCCAACACCGACGCCGACGCCGACGCCCACGCCTCTGCCGTCGGACCCGGACCAGGCCGCGGACTTCCTGCTGGGTCAGATGACCTTGGCCGAGAAGCTCCAAGTCGTACACGGCGCGCTAACGATCGAGAACCCCGAAGGACCCCACGGCGCGGCGGAGTATGTTCCGGGGATTCCACGGCTCGGCATTCCGGATCTGCTCTACTCGGATGGGCCTGTTGGCGCGTACTCGACCCTGGGCCCGGCCACCGCGTTGCCTTCCTCTATAGCGAGCGCTGCAAGCTGGGATCTCGAAGAGGCCTACAAATATGGCCAGGTGATCGGCGCGCAGGTGAGCGCTTACGGGATCAACGCGTGGCTGGGAGGCAACGTCAACCTCGACCGGGAACCGCGCGATGGCCGCACTTTCGAGACAGCGGGCGAGGACCCGCTTCTGGCGGGGAGTATCAAAGCCGCGCATCTTCGCGCCGTCCAGGATCAGCATCTGATCGGCACAGTGAAACACTACGCGTTCAACGACCAGGAGACCGGCCGGTTGACCTCCAACGCCGTGATCGGGGAGCGCGCGGCACGGGAGAGCGACCTGCTCGCATTCGAAATCGCGGTCAAAGACTCGAACGCACAATCGGTGATGTGCGCTTACAACCTGGTGAACGGCGCATACGCCTGCCAGAACGATCCTCTCTTGAATGGCGTTCTCAAGGGCGACTGGGGATTTCCGGGCTTCGTGACCTCCGATGCGTTCGCGACCCAGAGTTCCGCGCCGGCCGCCCTGGCCGGGCTCGATCAGGAGCAGATCGGAGGATACCTGTTCGGCGGAGTCTGGGCGCCGAGCCTGGCGAGCGCTATCCAGAGCGGACAGATGCCCATGTCGCGCCTGGATAACATGGTGCATCGGATCCTGCGAGCCATGCGTGCCGCCGGGCTCTTCGACCATCCATCCGTTCCTGGGCCGATAGACGCGGCTGCCGGCGCGGCTGCCGCCCAAGAAGCCCTGGAGCAGGGCGCCGTGCTGCTAAAGAACGCGGCCGGCCAGCTTCCTCTCGATGCATCGAGAATCGGTTCCATCGCGGTCATCGGATCGCACGCCGACGTGGGAGTGGTCTCCGGCGGCGGCTCGGCGCAGGTGGCGCCGACGGGAGGAGCGGCGCTCACCCTGCCTCCCGTGTGCCCGCCAGCTTCGGCGGGCTCGAGCGGGGCGGGTTGCCGCAACGCGTCCCAGGTCTTCGATCCGTCCTCCCCTCTGGCGGCGATCCGGGCCAAGGCGCCTGGCGCCAGCGTGCAATTCGACCAGGGGGCGAATCCCGCCTCGGTGGCCGCGCTGGCGCAGTCTTCGAGCGTCGCTGTGGTGTTCGTGAGCGCGTGGACGAGCGAGGGCATGGACCTGCCAGACCTCAATCTCCCGAACAATCAGGATGCCCTGGTGAGCGCCGTCGCGGCTGCGAATCCTCGCACCATCGTCGTCCTCGAGTCCGGCGGGGCCCAGGCGATGCCGTGGCTCGACCAGGTCAGCGCGGTGCTGGCGGCGTGGTTCCCGGGCCAGCGGGGCGGCGAGGCCATTGCCAACATCCTGTTTGGAGATGTCAACCCGTCGGGCAAGCTGCCCATCACGTTTCCCAAGAGCGTCGCCGACCTTCCCCGTCCCACCATTCCCGCCCCGGCCGATCCCAGCTCCGCCGCGCCGTTCGATGTGGACTATGACGTGGAAGGATTCAACGTCGGCTACAAGTGGTACGACTCTCGGGGGATCGAGCCCCTGTTCCCGTTCGGGTACGGACTCTCCTATACGGTCTTTTCGATCTCGAATCTGCAACTGGCGGCCGATTTGTCGGCCAGCAATCCCGGCTTCCAGGTGAGTTTCGATGTGCAGAATACGGGAAGCCGGGCGGGCGCCGAGGTGGTGCAGGTATATCTGGGACTGCCCGCCGGGATCGGAGAGCCTCCCAGGCGCCTGGTCGGGTGGCAGAAGGTGCTTCTCCAGCCGAACCAGCAGCAACATGTGACCGTCACGGTGGCCGCGAACTCCTCGTCCCATCCGCTGTCGTTTTGGGACGTCAATTCGAATAGTTGGCAGAACGCCCCGGGCGATTACACGGTGTATGTAGGGAACTCTTCCAGAAACGTGACTTCGGCCGGGACGTTCCACCTGGACTCGCCGGCGAGCCGCAACCAGGCGACTGGCCGCGCTTTCGGCTTGCCTTCGGCGGGCATGACGCAGTCTCCGCTCCCGGCGCTGCGTTCGCGGTGACCTGGAGGTGGCTCCACGCTCCGCTAGCCGGTGGGGACCGCGACGCGACGAGCCGGAACCTGAATCATCGGTGCGGTCGTTGAAAAAGGTGCTGTTGTGCGGGCGGAGACCGTCCCGGCACCGTTGTGTCAAAGAGTTGTTGAACGGCTCCGCCGCCTGTGGTACATTCAGGTCGAGCTCAGTAGGGGGAGTGTTTCCAGGGGCAGGGCGCACGGCTCGTCAACTGCTGAGGACCTATGACAACACCCGGGTCGCTGAATCTTATAGAGAAGCTCGAGCCCATGTCGCGTGGGCGGACGGATCTAAGAAAACGCAAGCCCAAGCAGTTGGCCATCATCAACGAGAACTGCACGGGGTGCGCCGGCTCTCCGGTTTGCGTGGCCTACTGTCCGGTTGAGGCCTGCATGTTTTGGGTCCCCGACGAGGACCATCCTCCGTTTGGCAGAATCGAGATCGACAAGGGCACCTGCATCGGCTGCGCCAAATGTACCAGCAAGGGACCTGACGGAACCTTCCTGGACGGCTGTCCGTGGGACGCCATCGAGATGGTGGAAATCGAGGACTGGGAACACGCACACGGCGTTCAATTGCCGGCGCAGCCGGATCGCCCCGCAGGTGAATGGGGTTCCGTTCCAAGCGACTACATTTAGCCCGCGCTGGCTGGAGACTGCCGGATGAACCATCCGAGACTCACCTCACTGCAGGCGCGCGGGGTCTGACTCTGACCTGGAGTAGCTAGCGGATTCGGGGTCACCTCAAAATCAGCCAAACGGACCGGTCCGGGACATCAGGCTGTTTTGCCTCGCCTGAGCCGGTTCGAGCAAGCGTGGGCGGAGTCTGGGCATCTCCCGCGGTGGTGGCGGCGGCCTTGGTGCGCCCGCTTGGCGGGCCACACGTGATCACGTGGCCGGATAGTTGCGCTGGCGCAAAGACGGCTACCTCCGCCTCTGCCACTATCGGACAGGATTGTGTGCGGTCTGCCAAGGCTGTACCCGGCGGGGCTGGCCAGATTCTTAGAAAACTTTAAATGCCACTGCAAGCGCTCGTATTGCTCCCGGCGATACGAAACGCTCCGCGAAAAGGACCGTCCGCATGGCAGGGGGACTGATGAAAGGGCATCTAAGAGGGGCCGCTTGTACCCTGGGCCTTCTTGTCGGTATCGTTGCGATCACTTCTCAAACCGCGCAGGCCATTCCGGCGTTCGCGCGAAAGTATGGCCTACCTTGCTCCGCGTGTCACGAAGCGTGGCCGAAGCTGAACAACTTCGGGATCACATTTCGGGACAACGGCTACCAACTGGAAAATGAACGCGATGCGCCGATCTACCAGCATCCGGCGTATTTTCCGATCAGCTTCCGCATAACGCCCCAGTGGCATCGCGAGACGAACAATCGCGTCGCTGTGGACATCGTTCCCGGGCAGGCGAGCAGCGGCCTTACCGAGAGGGCCATCACTACTTCGGGGTTCGATCTTTCCGGCCTGGACCTCTGGACGGCGGGCACCCTATACAACAACATATCGTTTCAGGTGCTGCCTTCGTCGGACGAAAACGCCTCGTTCCACTTCGAATCCGCCTGGATCCGGTTCGATAACATCGCTCACTCGCGGTGGGTGAATGTGAAGTTCGGAAAACATGAGCTCGATACGCCCATTTCGGAGAAGCGGTTTCTCACACTAACGCAGAGCGGCGGCTTCTACCAGCTATATCACTACCTACCGGCCAGCGACCTCAACGGTTTCGCCTTGGGGGACAACCAGTTGGGCGTCGAGTTGATGGGGCACAGCCAGAACAGCTACACCCGGTACGCGGTTTCGGTGCTTAGCAGCAACGACGGCCAGCCGGGACTTCCAAGTAACCAGACTTACGATGTGTACGGCGACTTCAGCCAGGCTTTTGTGGTTCCGAAGTTCGGCGTCCAAAGGGTGGGAGCGTACGGCTATTCAGGCCGCTCACCGACTTACTTTCTGACATCGGGCGGCGTGCCGATTCCAGGCACGGGACAGGGCAACAAGCCCTTCTATCGCACCGGTGTATACGGAATCTGGTACGTGGGCAAGGTTGACTTCAGCACGCTTTACATGCGCGGTCAGGACAACGCCTACCTGGGGACCGGGACGGCGGCCGGCCTGGCGGGCTTGCCGGATGGGGCGCAAAGCCCGACATGGAACGGCGGATTCGTCGAGGCGCACTATACCTGGTCGCCGCAACTGGTCTTTGTGGGGCGTTACGAGGCCGTCCGGATGTCGCGACAGGCTTTGCCCGTTGGCTCGCAGTTGAGCGACGGGACTACAGTCACCGACTCGCTCGGCAACACGACTGCCTGGGTGGGAGGCCTGCGGTGGTACCCAATCATGAGCAGCCGGGCGGGCGTCGCGCTGCACCTGGAGTACGCGCATGTACTCACTAAGGGTACGTCGCCGGTGACTGGGAGTGACGTTCGGAGCTCCAGCGTCATGGGGGGATTCGATTTTGACTTCTGAGCGAGGGAAGGAGGAGCGCCGGTGCTTCGGATGAAAGTCGAGTTGTCTACGGTATTGATTACCGGTTGGCTGGCACTGGCGCCGCTGTCGTTCGGCGCGGATACCGACCTCGCCGGGGGATTGAAGGGCGACGCGAACCGGGGCAAGCCGCTCTACAAGCGCTATTGTGTCGGCTGCCACGGCGTGTACGGCGACGGAACGGGGGAGAACGGGGTCTATCTCGATCCGCGCCCCAGGGATTTCGTTGCCGCGAGCTTCAAGTGCCGGTCCACGCCCACCGGTACGCTGCCGCTCGACAGCGATTTGTTCGCGACCATCACTCGTGGAGTTTACGCCAGCGGGATGCCGTCCTGGCTGCCGCTGGAAGCACAGGCGCGCGCCGATCTGCTGGCCTACATCAAGGACTTCAGCCCGCGATTCAAGGAAGAGAAGCCCGGAGAGCCGCTGCAGATTCCTCCGGAGCCTGAAGTAAACCAGGAGAGCGTCGGACGCGGCGAAGCAGTCTACCAGAAGATGGAGTGCTGGAAGTGCCATGGCAAGGAGGGACGCGGGAACGGGCGTTCCGCGTCCACGCTCACGGACAGCAAGGACCGCCCGATCGTGCCGTACGACTTTACCACCGGCGACCGTTTCAAATGCGGCACAAGCAACGAAGACCTCTACCGCATTTTCATGACGGGCCTGGACGGCACGCCCATGCCGTCGTTCCGTGACAATATCCAGCCTGCCGAGGCGTGGGACCTGGTGCACTATCTCCGCACGCTTCAGACGAGGGTGAAGAAATGAACGTCTGGCGATTTCCGATGGCGAGTTGGCTGCTGACCTGTGCACTGGTTTGGGCTGGATCGGCGACGGCTGGCTCGCGAAGCCGCCCGGACCGGTTTACCATCGCCCTTCCGGACCCGTACGACCGGGTGCTCGACGCGGTGCGCGACGTGGCGAGCGACGGAGTGATCCACGGCTCGGCACAATACGAATCCGAGAAGGAAATCACCGGGGCGAGCGCGGTCGAGTCATCGCCGGCTTTCGCGCGTTGGACGGGTTCCGGCGAGGCGCTCTACAAGGCGCGGCCCAAGACGATCGCGCCGTCGCATTTCGAAGGCAGCCGCGACATCGGAACCGTGATGCTGCGCTTCATCGTGGAGCCAGCCGGGCCCGCGCAGACGCGGATCACGATCGATGCCGTTTTTGTGGAGGACAGCGGTCACGGGCGTCATCTATCGCAAGGTATAGTGGAGATAGCCGAATTCGGTGAAATCGCGAAGAGGCTGAAACGGGTCGCCGGGGGTGAGCCGCAGCAGAAGGGAGCGCCTGACGCAGGGGCGACGAAATGAGGAGAGCCAAGCAATGAAGAAGGCATTTGCATTCCTGGCGGTGGCGGGCGTGGCGGTCATCTGCGTGTTGAGCGCTGGCGCTGCGGCGCCGGCGAAGCTGACCGGCTCAGTGAAGCTGGAGGGCCCCGCGCCGAAGCGCACGCCCATCAGTATGGCCAAAGAGCCCGTCTGCGCGGCCAAGCACGGTTCTTCTCCGGCTCTGAGCGAGGATGTGGTTACGGACTCGGCGGGCAATCTGCAAAACGTGGTGGTCTATGTCTCAGCGGGCCTCGCCGATTCCCCTGCGGCCATCCCGCCGGAACCGGTGGTCATTACGCAGGATGGCTGCTCCTACAAGCCGCACGTGCTTGCGTTGCAGCGAAACCAGAAACTGCGCATAGTGAACGCCGATCAAACGTCGCATAACATCCATCCCATGCCGGAGAGCAACAGGGAGTGGAATAAGTCACAGCCGCCGGGCGCACCGGCCTTTGAGGAGACCTTCGCGCGCGAGGAAGTCGGCATCCCGGTCAAGTGCAACGTGCATCCATGGATGCGGGCGTATGTCTCGGTTTTCAAGCACCCGTACTTTGCGGTGACGAACGAATCCGGAGCATTCAGCATCGCCAATCTGCCGCCCGGCACTTACACCATATCCGCGTGGCAGGAAAAGCTCGGAACCATCAGCCAGTCGGTGACCGTCGGGGCAGGGGAAGGCAAGACCATTCAGTTCGCGTTCAAGGCACGGCCAGGGATGTAGCTTCCCTAGCGAACGGGGCTGTCCAGTTCGCGACTTCGAATCGCGCGAGCGGTCAGCACCGCTTGCTGCCGCACGCTCTCGAGGGCGTCGCGCTCGTAGGGTTCGACTCCTGCCAGGTCCTCGGTCCGCCCAACGAGATAAAGCCCCCGAAGCGCCTCCCGGATTTGTTCGGAGTCGGCACTCAGCATCAGCACGAAATCACCGGCCGCCACTCGCGAGCCGTCGGCGCAGAGCAAGCGGCTCACTCGGCCCGAGAATGGCGCCAACGCATCGACCTCCTGGCCCCGCTCGGTCCGGATGCGCGCCAGCGAGCTTCCGGCTTCGACGCTCCGCCCGGCCTGAGACTGCATGGAGACAGTTCCGGCCGCCGGCGCTGGGATGCGAGAGGGCAGCAGGGTGCTGACAAGTTCCGCCCGTCCGCTGGCGTCCTGGAAACGTACCAGGGCGAGGGCTGCATTGCGGCGGACGATGGGCTCGGGGTCCGCCAGCAAGTCCAGGAGCGCCCGATGAAATGGCGCGGACCGGTTGTCCTGCCCCATCACCCATGCCGCGGTGCTGCGAATAATCGTGAGCCGATGCCGGGACAACCTCACAATCTGCGGATACCAGGATTGCACCGTTTCGTCGCCCTGCAGGATACGGTCGGCAATCTGCGACAACGCGTGCTGGATCTTGCGGGCGTGCGTATCGTCCTGGAGGTAAGCGGCGAGGTCCTGGTCGGTGAGCCGGCGGCCAAACCAGGTTTGCTGCCAAAACAGAAACGGCATGAGCACCAGCAGCACCGCCGCCCCAGTCAGCAGCAGCACGCCGCGACGGGAGTGCGGGCCTGCCGCAGCCATCAGGCCGCTCCCTGGCTGTTGCCGGCGGCCGGGGGCTCAGCCCGCTGCGCCAGGCGCTGGCGGAGAGCCGCTCTTATGGCGCTCAGCGGGCTCCACAAAAACGAGAAAGCGAACAACAGACAGACGACCAGAAGAAACAGGCCGTCGATGCCGAGTCTCGCTACCTGTCCGGAGAGTACGGCCCACCCCGCAACGCCGACTGCGCCAGCGCCCAGCAGCAGGCACAAGCCATGAATCATGCGATCTTGCCGCGTCGTTGCCATACGGTGTCCGTCACGAGCCTCCTTGCGTGGATCCCGCCGCTCGCGGGAGAGTCTGAATGAGGCGGCGCTGCTCCTCCGGAGTAAGTTGAAAAATGTATCGCACCAGCAGTTGCACCTGATCCTTGTCGTAACCACGGAACAGGTCGGGCGTCTGACCGGAGAAGACCCAGTGGTCGCCGTCCCGGCGGAAGAGATCGGACGGCATCGCGGTACCTGGACTGATGGCCTGCGGATCGAGCATCCAGCGGGCGGTCCAGGCTGGCTTCAGGCGGTCCGGCGCCATCAGGAAGCTCGGAGCCGTCGCAAACTTGTCGTGCGCCGGGTCGCCCACCAGATGGCACTTCAGGCAGGGCGCCGAACGCGAGGAGAACAGCGCTCGGGCCATCTGGCGCTCCCGCTCCTGGAGCGGTTCGAGCTTTACCGGAATGTAAGGCGAGGGCTGCCCCGTCATCCCTCCGAAGAACCGCACCAGGATGCCGATCTCGTTGGATGAGAAGTTAAACGTCGGCATACGGATCTTCAGGTAGCTGCGAACCCCGTTGCGAGCCGTGTCGCGATCGTTCAGCGCAGGATTGGCCAGGAATCGCGCCAGCCACTCCGGGTTGACGCGCGCTCCTTCCTGAACCAGGGACGGCGGCAACTGGTCTTTCCAATCGGGGTCCTGGTAGCGAGGCAGAGCGCTCAGCAGCGTCTTCTGGCCAGCCTGGATGACATGGCAGCCGGTGCAGTTGTACTTTTTGACCACCCACCAGCCGTCCTGAACGGCCTTCTGCTGGTCGGTTGGCAAATAGCGGAACTGCTCCGGTATGCTGCGGAAATCGCCCCGTAACGGCGAGTCCAGACTGCCCAGGAGATACGTCGTCAACGCCTGAATGTCAGTCGAGGCCAGTTGGAACTGGGGCATCCTCAACCGGTCGGCAGGCGCCTTCTCGCGGCCCTGGTCGTAGACAGCCGGGTTCTCGAGTTTATGCTCGAAGAAGCCCTTATGGTTGTACCAATGCTCCCTCTCGGCCTTCCCTTCCAGGAGACCGAAATCCAACTGCTCGATGGGCTTGCTGCCCTCCTTAGTAAGCTCGGTCCCTATGCGCGCCGCGTCTTCGAAGCCCTGTATCTCGTGGCAACCGCCGCAGCCGTACCGACTTACTAACAGGCGGCCCTTCTGTGCAAGCTGTGGATTGTCCATGTAGGACACGTCCGACGGATAGGCGGCGTCGTCATGCTTGGAGCCGGTCAGATATGTGGCGATGTCCCGCGCCTCTTCCCACGTCAGCCGCTGGCTCGGCATGGCGGTCATGTTCTGCACTTGGAGCTGCGCGCCATCGTTCGGACAGGTGGAATGATCGAGGTCGAAGGTGAACGGCAAGCCGTGGCGGGTGTAATCCTCGGGTCCCAGATCGCGTTTTTCGCGCGGGCAATAGGGACGCGTACGCTCGCGTGGGTCATGCACCCAGCGGACGATGTAGTCATAGCCGGCCTTTTCGCCGAGGCGGGAGAGGTTGGCCGCGAACTCGTCGCCCATGCGCTCGGCGCCCTCACCGACGGAGTGGCAGCCCAGACAGCCTCGCGTTTCCACCAGTTCCTTGCCGTGAGCCGGATCGCCCCTGGTCTGCGACGCCAGCTTCGGCCCATCCAGACCGGCTTGCCAGACGAACGCCGAGATGGCCTGCAGTTCGTCGCTGGTCAGCCGAAACCGCGGCATCTTCGTGCCCGGCCGGAACGCCTGCGGGTCCTGGAGCCAGACGGGAATCCATTCCTTGCGCAGCTTCAGTCGCGCGTCCTTGAGATTGGGCGCGACTTTCTTCTGGTCTTGCATGAGGTACTTGGCCTGCTGCTCCAGTTCTGAGATCCTGGCGTCCAGGCTGGTGGATGTGACCTTCAGCCGCTCCGCGGTGGCGTAGTGTTTTCGGGCGTCTACGTTCGAATCGGCATCATCGCCGCGCTTGACCTCCCGTTCGGCCTCGATCCGGTCGTCCTTCTGCCGCGTCTCGAGGGTCTGGATTTCCTTGAGGGCGACGGTCAGGGCGTCCGCCTCGTGGTCGAACTCTTCGTGCCGATGGCAGCCCATGCAGCCTTTGATCTGGAACAGATCGCGGCCGCGCGTCAACACCGGCGCATAGTCGAGCACGCGATCGCCGACATGGCATTGAAGGCACCCGGCCTCCGTGTTCTCCTTCGCGAACATGGGCCACAACCAATGCTCGTAGCGGCCGTGGGCCTCCTCGGCGCTGTCGACAGCCAGGCCATTCCCGTTGTGGCAAGGCGTGCAGCCGAAGCGATCCGGGTCATGGATCGCCAACAACTCCTTCGATGGATGGCTGACGAATACGGGGCTCCCGAGGTCCGCCGCGGTCAGGGTGACCGGTTCGCGAATCCCCAGATGGCAGGACTCGCAGCGCTCCACCAGGCCGGCCTCCTCGACATGCACCTGCTTGATTTCGACGGTGAACGTCGCCATCTTCTTCAACAGGCCCTCGACCTGCTGCTGATTCAGGCCCGTGAGGTGGTCGTTCAGATACTCATTGCGGCGCTTGCGTAGCTCTCGCGCTTCCTTGGTTACCCCGGCCTCCTCGGTGACCAGTTGGGCTTCGCGTACCTTGAGCTGTCCGAACAAACGCTCGACATCGGCGAAGGGCAGGGTGCCATCCTTTACCGGCAGGGGTTCTTTTCGGATTTCTTCAATCGATCGGCGGATGGAGGCGCGGCCGCCTTCGCTGGTGGTGTGATCCAACTCGTAAGTTTCGGCTGCGAGGCGGGCCCGGGCGTCCTGGAACGCGTCCTTGATCACCGCCAACTGCTGCCGAATTTCGTGTAACTGGTTCTCGATGCGGCTTACTCGCGGGCCAGCCGCCTGTTCGGCCGCGTTGAGCTGGCTTTCCATGTTCCGGAACTCGTCAGAGCCGAATACCGCCTTTTCGGCCGCCTCCTGCCGCGGTTCGAGTTTCTTCAGATACGCGGTATAACTCTTGACGAACTGTTGCTGGTAGGCCCTCCAGGGCCGCTGGCCGACTAGTTCGTCATAGAGAGCCCAGATCAGCGACAGAAACATCAAAGCCGTACAGAGGAGGACGATCCCGCTGAGCGACTTGTCTGCGATCGGATCCGGCGCCGGTTGTCCGCCGGTCTCTTCGTCGACGCCCTTTGGCATAGTTCAGTTTGTCTCCGGTCCTAGATATTGAGCCACGGCGTGATCAGGACGTATTTGACCCGGAAGAGCAACCTCAGCAGCATCTTTGCCGGCAAGCCCAGAAGAATCGAAATGGCAAAGAACTGGAACGTCAGATATTGAAGGAGGTTGGTCCGCTGGTAAATCTTTTTGTTCAATGCCGATCGGGTCACGAATTTGTGGATCGCCCAGCCGGCGGCGGCATAAAACAGCGCCACCGCTACCAGCCCGATGATTGCTTTGCCCCATGGGTTGGCGACTCCGAACAAGTCGGGCAAGTTCCGGTTGACCTCGTAGATGACGCGGGCGTGATCCCAGGTCTGGCCGGGCCAGAACCACATCCAGCCAGGGCCGCGGATAAAAGTGCCGATGAAGATCAGCAGCAGCCAGACGAAAAACCCAAAGCCGAAGCTGAGCAGCGCCACGGTCCGTTGCCGGATGGTATAGTAACCCGAACCGAGCGGATTCGCGTCGACATAGGGAAAGACCATCAGCCCCACAACCATCAGCGTCGGCAGCACTACGCCTGCAATCCACGGGTCGAAGTAGACCAACATTTCCTGCAAGCCGACAAAGTACCAAGGCGCCTTGGCCGGGTTCATGGTGTGATTGGGGTTCGCCGGCTCCTCCAGCGGAGCGTTGAGGGTGATGGACCAGACCATCAGGACGAGAGTGACGATGACCGCGACCAGGAATTCGATGCGCAGCAGATAGGGCCACACCTGCAGCTCGCGCGCCCAACCCGGCCGCCAGGGATGGATTTTGCGGTGGTGTGTCTTGGCCAGTTGCGGGTCCGCGTCGAGCTGCCGGATCAGCCCGTCTGTGGCTACGGCCTGTCGCAGCCCCAGCCAGGTGTAGACAGGAACAAGCACCGCCAGCAAGACGATGGGAATATTGTCCGGCTGCGCGACGATGGCCCAGAGCTGCCCCCAATCCATATAGTTGCTCCCTTGTCCAGTTACCGCGGCTGTGGCGGCTTCATCTCCGACTCCAGCATCACCGGGGCAGGCCCCGAGATTCCTCCGTCTTTGCGGACACGCCAGAAATGCACGCCCATGAACAGCGACGCGATCAGCGGGATGGCGATACAGTGCCAGATGTAGGCCCGCAGCAGAGCGTTGGCATCGACGATCGATCCCCCCAGCAGGGCGAAGCGCACATCGTTGAACGGGGTCATGCCCAGTTGCGGCCCGAGCGGCCCCTCATTGCCGAGCAACGGCGTGGCCCGAGCCATGTTCGTGCCTACCGTAACTGCCCAGAACCCAAGCTGGTCGTCCGGCAGTAAGTATCCCGTGAAGGAGAGCAGCAATGTTAAGACCAGGAGAATCACGCCCACGCACCAGTTGAACTCACGTGGCCGCTTGTACGACCCCGTCAGCACCACCCGGAACATGTGCAGCCAGAGGGTCAGAATCATCAGGTGCGCGGCCCAGCGGTGCATGTTACGCAGCAGCTTGCCAAAGGGGACGTCGTGATCGAGGAAGAGGATATCGCGAAAGGCCTGGATCTTAGTCGGGTGGTAATAAAACATCAGGAGCACGCCGGTGAAAGTCAGAACCAGGAAGAGATAGAACGTGGTTCCGCCCATGCCCCAGGTATAGCCGTAGCGAACCGAGTCCCGGTTCACCCGGGCAGGGTGCAGGTGGAGGAATACGTTTGAGAGGACCCCGAGAGACCGGGTTCGGGGGTCGGTTCGCTCATGCTTGACGCGGAAGACGGACTTCCAGAGCTGCGTCTTCTGCGGTTGCTTGAGGTCGCGGATGAGTTCCTTGGCCTCCTCCCGCGCCCGTTCGACGAGCGTGACCCCATCTTTGCCGTTCTTCGGCCCCTCCGCCATGACGGCCTCCCTCGACTGCCGGACCCCTCCTGAGCGACGCCCAGCGAGTCCTTACGAAATGACCAGGTACGAGTTAGGGTCGGTTTCAAACTGGCACGCGGCCCCGGGAGGACACGAGTACAGCCTGCTCGTATCGACCACGACCTGACCCTCGGCATCCAGTTCCACGTGGGCTCGGTCCATCGGACGCGGCGCTGGTCCCTCGAAATTCCTGCCCTCCATGTCGTATCCACTCCCGTGACATGGGCACTTGAACTTGTTGTCAGCCTCGAGCCAGTTCGGCGTACAACCCAAATGCGTGCACTTGGCAAAGACGACAAACATCTTGTCGGGCAGGCGGACTACCCAAATGCGGTGCGACTGTTTGAAGCGTTCGTCGACCCCCAACCCGAAGTCCGAGGGATAGCCAATGCGAAATCTCGAACTCGGCTCGAAAAGCGTCCGCGGAAAGAAGAAACGCAGGAACATCAGGAGATTCGTGGTCAGGAAGGCGGCTACCGCGGTCCAGACAAACCTCCGCCTCAAGGTGTGACGATCGGCCTGGTCGTCTGCGGCAGGTTTCCGCCCGGGAACCTGACTGGAGGCGGCAGGAGAAGCGCCGGTCTTCGTTCCGGCGGGATTCCGCGAAGTGGCGCTGGGTGCAGCCTCGCTGCGCGCAGGTGGCGCCTGCATCTCTTCCATAGGTCTCTTGAAGGCCCCTTGTACTGCTAAAGAATATAAAGGGCTCGTCGGGGACTTGTCAACTGGCTGGGACAAGGAAATCACGAAAAATTTACGCTAAGATTCACCCAGGGGCCGGTGTTGGCCGCCGTTTGGCGCTCTCCACTATTGGCCTCGTTTACAATACGATCAACGGCGCACGTCCCCAGAGACCGGCTTCGCAGAGGCCTGGGTGACTGTTCGCGTGAGATCAAGCGGGGTGCGGGGAGGAGGGGCGCGACCGTGGCATATGTCATTGCCGAACCGTGCATCGGCACCAAGGATACGGCTTGTGTGGACGCGTGCCCGGTAGACTGCATTCATCCAAAGAAGGACGAGGCCGATTTCGAGACGGCCGTCCAACTCTATATCGATCCGGTCGAGTGCATCGACTGCGGAGCCTGCGTGCCGGTTTGCCCGGTCTCGGCCGTTTTCACCCTAGACGACTTGCCCGAGAAGTGGGCTGCGTTCACAGAGGCGAATGCAAAATACTACAACCGGTAGGCAGTCCGCGCGCGGGATCTCTGGAGGCGCGCGTGTGTCCGCACGAAGCGGTGCCGAACCGTCCAGGCCGGTCTATCCGTTTGCCGCCATCGTCGGCCAGGAGGAGCTGAAGCTGGCGCTGCTTCTCAACCTGGTGGAGCCGCGGATCGGCGGCGTCCTGATCATGGGCCATCGCGGCACGGGAAAATCCACGGCCGTCCGTGCGCTGGCGGACCTGCTGCCACCTATCTCGCGGGTGACCGGCTGCGAATATGGCTGCGACCCCGACCGCCCGGAGGATTGGTGCGGCGACTGCCTCGCCCGCCCTGGCGGGCAGGACGGGTTGCCGCGCCAGCCCGGCAGAGTGCCGGTGGTCGACTTGCCTCTCGGCGCCACCGAGGACCGCATCTGCGGCACGCTCGACATCGAGCGTGCGTTGACCGCCGGCGTCAAGGCATTCGAGCCGGGCCTGCTGGCGCGAGCCCATCGCGGCTTCCTGTATATCGATGAGGTCAACCTGCTCGAAGACTACCTCGTGGATCTGCTACTCGACGTGTCGGCCAGCGGCCGCAACGTTGTGGAGCGGGAGGGGATCAGCCTCAGCCACCCGGCGCGATTCGTGTTGGTGGGCTCGGGCAATCCGGAAGAAGGTGAACTTCGCCCCCAGTTGCTGGACCGGTTCGGTCTGCACGCCCAGATTGTCACTCTCTGCGATATCGACCTGCGGGTCGAGGTGGTGCGGCGGCGCGAACGGTTCGATCGCGACCCAATCGCGTTCCGCCTGGAGATGGAACCCGAGCAGGCTCGCCTTCGCCGGCGCCTACGCCGTGCCAGGACGCTGCTCACCTCGGTTGCTCTCGAAGACGATCTGCTGGCGCGCATCAGCGAGCTCTGCCTGAAGCTGAACGTGGATGGCCACAGGGGCGAGTTGACGATGATGCGCGCCGCCAAAGCGCTGGCGGCGTTCGAGGGACGGCGGCGGGCCACCACGGACGACGTGCGGCGCGTTGCGGTGCTAGCGTTGCGGCACCGGCTCCGCAGAGAGTCCTTCGGCGGAGTTGACGCCGCTGTCCGTATCGAGCAGGCCAGGGACAAGATTCTGCCCATCGCCGGGACCAATTCCAATGGGGACGGTCACTAGAGGCGGCGGCGAGTCCGGGTTCGCAAGGCGGCGGGAGTCACCGCACGCGGTGGCGTTTCCCTTTGTAGCCGTGACGGGCCTCGAGTTGGCCAAGCAGGCGCTCCTTCTCCTGGCCGTCGATCCTGCGCTGAAGGGCGTCCTGATCGCATCGCCCCCGGGATGGGGCAAGAGCCTGCTTGCCCGTTCGTTTCAGGCGCTGGTACCCGAACTGCCTTGGGTCGAGCTGCCGCTGGGAGCGACGGAGGACCGCCTACTCGGTGGCCTGGACTTCCAACGCACGCTCTCGACCGGCAAGCCGCAAACAACTCGCGGCATTCTGGGTAGCGCTCATCGCGGCATCGTCCACGTGGATGGAGTCAACCTGCTCGATGGGAGACTGGCGCGGCATCTCGCCTCCGCGTTGAACCGCGGCTTCGTCGATCTCGAACGGGAGGGCATCAGCGACCGCCTGGCCTCCGATTTTGGGCTGGTCGGAACCTACAATCCCGAAGAAGGCGCCGTCGCCGCCGCGCTTGCCGATTCCGTTGCCATCCACGTGCTGGA
>Ga0265316_10003244_pt1 | contig 16522 bp, 16 predicted proteins | sample 4522metaG_FD_202092 | JGI IMG/M metagenome (GOLD analysis project Ga0265316, IMG submission 202092) | Rhizosphere microbial communities from Carex aquatilis grown in University of Washington, Seatle, WA, United States - 4-5-22 metaG | ecosystem: Host-associated > Plants > Roots > Rhizosphere >...
GCCCGTAGCCCTTCCGCGGTACTCCGCGGAGTTGGAATGCCGCCAGGAGCGGCCGCGATGGCGAGGGCCGACGAGCACATGGATGTGCGGAAGGAGGCCCGTAGCCCTTCCGCGGTACTCCGCGGAGTTGGAATGCCGCCAGGAGCGGCCGCGATGGCGAGGGCCGACGAGCACATGGACGCGTAGGGCGGCAGGCCGGTCGCTCCTGGCGACATTCGCGTTTGCGTCGCAAACACCGGGAGCCTGCGTAAGGAGGCCCCGCGCAGCCACTATACGGACGATTCCCCATTCATCGTCGAAATTTCTGCGTGGCCACCGCAGGAAAGGCTTTTTCGTTGACATCCAGGGAATGCCATGTATAATGAGCGCTGCATTTGGGAGGCTTCCGCCCCACAACCTCCAGTACCAATTGGAGGACGGAAGATTGACGGGTGGCCGGGGCAGAAATGCCCCGGCCTTTTTTTCAGGCGTGGACGGCCGGGGGCTCGCTTTCGTGCATCCCTGCACTCGCTCGCCCTCGCCATCCATGGCTATGGGATCGCTTTCGTGCATCCCTGCACTCGCTCGCCCTCGCGGCTCTCGCTGTCCGCTACGCGGCCACCCTCTCGGCGCGCTGCGCGCGCCTGCCGGGCAAGGGCTGCCGCCCTTCGCACACCTTCGGTGTGCTACGCATTCATGGCTATGGGATCGCGGCGTTGTCAAGCAACGCGAAATTCCTTATTGTAATGATCAGTATGAACATGCAGGACAAGCCAGTCGAACAGGAAAACGGTCCACGCCAGGATGAAGGCATGCTCTTCAATCGCATGCTCAAGTCCCGCACGGTCCTGGTCTCCGGAGAGATCCACAAGCAGCTTGCGGAAAGGGTCATCCGCTCCCTCATCCTCCTGGAAGAGGAGAGCAAGGACCCGATCAAAGTGTACATCGACTCACCCGGCGGGGATGCGGATGCAGGGTACGCCATCTTTGACATGATGCGGTTCGTGAAGCCCCAGATCACCATGATCGGCATGGGCCTGGTAGCAAGCGCGGCGGCCATCATCATACTTGCCGCGCCGCGGGAAAGACGCGTCGGCCTGCCCAACTCCCACTACCTCATCCACCAGCCAATGAGCGGAACGCGCGGCGTGGCAACGGAGATCGAAATTCACGCCAAAGAGATCGAGAAGCTGCGCGCAAAGATCAACCGACTCATCTCTGAAGAGACGGGACAACTGCTGGACAAGGTGAGCAAAGATACTGACAGAGACTATTGGATGAACGCGGAGGAAGCCGTCGCGTACGGCCTGCTTTCCAAGGTCATCAAGACACGGGACGAACTGTAGCCGTGCGCCAGGAGGAGCTGCCGGGCCTGCTCGGCTCGTGCGTGGAGAACCTGGATCTCCCCGCAGATGCTCCGCTTACCCGCGGCAAGGTGCGGGACGTCCTGGACCTGGGCAATGAGGTCCTGATTACGACAACGGACAGGATTTCCGCGTTCGACCGGGTCCTCACCACGGTCCCCTGCAAGGGAGAAGTCCTCAATACCCTCTCGCTTTTCTGGTTTCGCTCCACGTCGGACATCATTGACAATCACGTACGGGAGGAGATCTCCGCCCGCACCGTGCGGGCGGTCAAGTGCAGCGTGGTGCCCATAGAGGTCGTGGTAAGGGGCTACCTGACAGGATCCGCGTGGAGGGACTACCAGCGCCAGGCCTCCGTGTCCGGCATCCATCTTCCGCCGGGAATGCGGGTCAATCAACGCTTCGACTCTCCCCTTCTCACCCCCTCGACAAAGGAAGAGAAGGGCGCACATGACCGTCCCATCTCGCGGGACGAGATCCTGTCCTCAGGCAGGGTGAAGAACCAGCTCTGGGAGCGCATAGAAGAAACCTCTCTGGCCCTGTTCCACCGCGGCACGCAGATTGCCACGCGGAGCGGCCTCATCCTGGTGGATACAAAGTACGAGTTCGGCCTGCAGAACGGGCACCTCACCCTTGTGGATGAAGTACATACTCCTGACTCCAGCCGCTACTGGTTCGCGGACACATGGGAAGAGCTTTATAAGGAAGAAAAGCCCCAGCGGGAGCTGGACAAGGAGTACCTTCGCCAATGGCTGCTCGCCCGCGGCTGGAGCGGAGACGGCCCCGCCCCCGAAATTCCGGACGACGTGCGCGTCCAGGTGGCATGGAAGTACGTCACGGCATGGGAGACTATCACGGGGCGTGAGTTCTCCCCGCATGCCATGGGCGCTGAAGGGGAGACGGCGCTCGTAAAGGCCAGGCTGGGCCGCCCGTCGGCCGGCCCTGTCCCCCGCTGAGGTCCTCATGAGGAAGGCTCTTGCCGCTTTCCTGGCGGCGGTGTTGTGTGTCGCCTCCGCTTCAGGACTCACCCTCATGAGCTACAATGTGGAAAACCTCTTCGATGATGTACACAACGGGAGTGAGTACCGGGAGTTCGACCCTGTCCGTGGAACGTGGAATGCGGAGTTCTTCAAGGTGCGCGTGGACTCCATCGCGGAGGTTGTCCGCAAGGCGGTCCCCGGCGGGGCTGACATCCTCCTCCTGCAGGAAATCGAGAACGAGCACGCACTGCAGACGCTCGCGGAGGAAGGCCTCACCGGCATGGGGTATGCGTGGCGGGTGTTGGTCCCCAAGAAGAACCTGGCCGCGAACGTTGCCATCATCAGCAGGTTTCCGATTTCGAACGTTCATGATCTGGCTGTGGGTCCGTGGAAGGCGCGCACCCCCGTGCGGGACATCATCGAGGCAACGCTGTCGCCCGGCGGACATACCCTGTACGTTTTCGACAATCACTGGAAGGCAAAAACGGGAGGGGTCAAGGCGACGGAGGCATCCCGCCTCCAGTCAGCCGCGGTGCTCGCCCGGAGAGTGCGGGAGATACTGGCCCAGGATCCGTCTGCCGACATCGTGGTTGCAGGAGACATGAACGAGAGCGCGGACGAGTACGTGCGCACCGGAAGGAAGTACCAGACGGCCCTTATTCCGACAGGTGAAACGACCCCACCGAAGTTCGCCGGACAAAGCATCTTCCTCTCGGGTACCGCGCGCGGACTGGGCGCCGCGGGGGACCGCCTTGTGCTGTACGACCCGTGGTTCGAGCTTGCGCCGGCGCGGCGGGGCTCCTACTCCTACCAGGGGGAATGGTTGACCGTGGATCATATCCTGCTCTCTGCCGGCCTTTTCGATTCCCATGGATGGACCTACCGGTGGGGAAGCTTCGGGCCCGTGAGGCTCCCCTTCCTCCTTTCCACGGACGGCGTGCCGAAGAAATGGACGGGTCTCAGCTCCGGACGGGGCTACTCGGACCACCTGCCCCTGCTTGTCACGCTGGACGCGCACTAGTATAAGGAACTCGTGGAAATCTACGACACCGAGTCCGACTACCTGCGGCAGCTTGAGACGCGCTCCATGCTCCCGGACGGCTTCACGTGCGCCGCGCGGGAGATCCGGTTCTCCCCCAGGGAACGCAGGACGCAGGAACCTCTGCGTATGAATCTTTCCCTCATCCTCCTGGACAAGGAAACGCCTGATTTCGGGGCGGTGTTCACACGAAACAAGTTTCCGGGAGCGCCTGTCCTCATCGGCAGGGAACGGCTCCAGCGGCCGACGGTGCGCGGCGTGCTCGTCAACAACAAGATTTCCAACGTGTGCACGCCGAACGGTTACGAAGACGCCCGCGGGCTCCTCGCCAGGCTGGGAAAGCTCCTGGGCACCACGGAGGAGAGTTTCTTCGTCGCATCCACGGGAATCATCGGCTGGGAGCTTCCCGTGCAGGAGATGGCGGAATCTCTGCCTGATCTCGTCTCCGGCCTGGAGCGCTCCTCCATTCTACCGGTTGCCCGCGCCATCATGACTACTGACGCGTTTCCCAAAGTGCGCCGAGCCGGGGTGGGCAGGGGGAGCATCGTCGGAATCGCGAAGGGGGCGGGCATGATCGAGCCCAACATGGCCACCCTCCTCTGTTTCCTGTGCACGGATCTCGTCGTCGAACGGGACCGCCTGCGGGAGGATCTTGCATGGTGCGTGGAAAGGAGCCTGAATCGAATCTCGATCGATGGTGACCAGAGCACCAGTGACACGGCTCTCCTGCTCTCTTCAGGGCGCCGCGGGCCGGCAGACAGGGCTGAGTTTCGGGAAGGGCTGCTGAAGGTGCTCACCGGTCTGGCGTTCGACATCGTGAGAAACGGCGAAGGCATCGGCCACGTGCTGAAGATCCAGGTCCGACAGGCACGGGATGAATCAACCGGGCTGGGAGTCGCGCGCGCAATCGCGAATTCGCCGCTGGTGAAGACCGCGATATTCGGCAACGACCCGAACGTAGGCCGCATCGTCTCTGCAATCGGCGACTACCTTGGAAACTCTGGCGAGCCCGTGAACAACCGCCGGGTAACGGTGCGTATGGGAGGTGAAGAGATCTTTGCCGGAGGCTGCTTTCGGCTCGACGCGGAAAAAGAGGAGCGGCTGTCCGCCTACCTGAAAGACCGGGCCCTCGACACGAAACGCATCCCGTGGCCGCAGCATGACAGGACCGTCGACATAGAGATTGCCCTGGACGGTTCCTCAGCGCCGGTGGAGATCACAGGGTCGGACCTGTCGTATGACTATGTAAGAGAAAACGCGGACTATCGCTCGTAAAGCAGGGCGAGGTTATTTTTCCCGGTAGATGATGCGTCCTCGCGTCAGATCATACGGTGAGAGAGCGACTTTCACACGGTCTCCCGGGACGATGCGGATGTAGTGCTTGCGCATCTTTCCCGAAAGGTGGGCCAGAATAAGATGACCATTTTCAAGCTCGACCCTGAACATTGTATTGGGGAGTGACTCTTTCACTTTCCCGTCAACTTCTATAGCCTCTTCCTTTGCCAAAAAGCCCTCCTTTGGTCACAAAATTGTACCGGCTTTGGCATTGGCTGTCAATGGTCAAGCTCTTCACGGCAGGCAGGGATGACCTGCATAGGTGGCAAAACGTCAGTTTTATCTACGTTTCGCCGCAATTGAAAAGAATTACGATTGGGATTGACAACTGGCTAGGTTTTGCGTAGATTGCTTTCCCTAAAGGGTACCGTAATGGAAGCAACATTTCTTAAAAAAATGAAAACCTCCCTGTTCGACCTGAAGCAGGAGATTCTGAAAAACCTCGCATCGGAAAGCGAGGATTTTCGCACAATCATTGAAGACATGGATCCGAAGGATCTTGCCGACATCGCGGCGGACGACATAGACCGCAAAACACTGGAGGCTCTTGGATCCCAGGAGCTTCGCAGGCTGCAACTCATAGAATCCGCTCTTGCCCGAATCGAGAATGAGAAGTACGGTCTCTGCGCCCGATGCTCGAAGAAGATCCCGCGGGAAAGACTGGAAGCCATCCCCTACGCGCTCCTGTGCATCGAATGCAAGTCCTCCGAGGAACGGCGCAACCGCTGAGATTCTTCCGGCCGTACTGCCGCGCCCGGTCTTCTCCCGGCATGTAATATACCCTCCCGGTCCTTCCGATACTCACAGCGGGAGCGAAGGGCATGATCCAGGGTGTCACATCAGGGGGGAACATAGGAGTTGCGGCAGTCACGGCCCTGCGGTATGCCCAGTCCGACGGGGGCGGCATGGTCATGCCTGTCCGGCCCGCGGAACTCATCCAGGCGAACTTCAGGCACATCCAGGTCCGACCCGATTCACGGTTGGATGACGGAGTCCCGCTCTATAAGCTGAAAATTCTCGATACGCTGATCGATCATCTCTCCCGGGACAGAGGCGGCGCCGTTCAAGCGGGCCCGTTGACCAGGCAGGCGGCGGACAGCGCAGCCGTCGACACTCTCATTACCCGAATGGCGAGCGAGCTTCGACAGGGCGGCGCGCTGGACAATTCCTACCGCGGGCGCTTTTTGCCGGAGCCGGGGGCTTTCGTCGACCTTCTGGCCTGAACAGTTTTCTTGCCGGCGCCCGCGGCCCGCGTGGTGCCCTTCCGGGCGGCACCGGGCTTGGGTCCGCGAGTTTTCAGCGCTCCACGTTTTGCGGTGCTCTTCACGCTCTTTCCGGCGCTCTTCTTCACGGCCCGGGCGGGCTTGGCGGACGCCCGTGCCGGCTTTGCTCGTTTTGGCGCTGTCTTCTGCGGCGGCTTGACGACAACCTTGGCCGTCTTCACCGGCACGGCGGGCTCGGTCACGTGCAAAGAGACCAGGGAAGGGATTGCGCGGACTCCGGGCTCCGGCCGCTGCTCCTGCACGGTTTCCCTGAAAAATACGTTCCCCCTCTTTTCGCGTTCCACGGTCGTGAATGGTCCGTGACCGGGGAATACCCGGGTCTCAGGAGGAAGAACGGCAATTTTCCTCTGGATACTTTCCCTGAGTTTCTTGTCGCTTCCGCCGGGAAGGTCGGTGCGGCCCACACCGTCGAAAAAGAGCGTGTCCCCGGAAAAGAGGATCCCTTCTTTCTCCGCGTAAAAACAGACGCTGCCAGGGGTGTGCCCCGGGGTTTCCAGCACAGTGATGTCCATGTTGAAGAGGTGATCTCCGTCCTTCAGACGGACATCCGCCTTGGGGAGCTCCGAGGCGTCTCCGCCAAAGAAGCTCTCCTCGTCCAGCCCGAGGACCTCCAGGCTCTCCCGATGGGTCTCCATTCCGCCCGTGCCCAGGAATCTACGGTCCGCCGGATTGATGGCAATGGGGAGCTTGTAGCCGCGGATGGCGTACCCTTCCCGCAGTCTCCCGAGCGCCCCGACGTGGTCAACGTGTCCATGTGTCAGGGCTATCCCGACCGGAACCATGTTGAGGACGTCTACGCGCGCCGCGATCTCCGTCTCGTCCCCTCCTGGATCGATTATGATGCATTCCTTTTTTGTGCTGGAGTAGATGTAACAATTTGTTTTCCAGGCCCCTACGATAACTCTTTCCACCATGGTATATTCCAGCGTAAAGGATTGCGCGTGGTTTATCAATACTGGATATGACCTGGTACCTCATCCTCATCGCCGGAATCGCAATTCTGTTCTATGCCGCATTCCCCGCCATGGGCGCTTTTCTTGTCCGCAGTCAATGGCGGATGTTCAGAAACCGGGTCACAGCCGCATCGCGGTATCCCACCGCGAGCCCTACGACCACCGGAAGGGAACGATCCGCTTCAGTCGGATATTTCCGCTTCTTCGGCAGCCTGGAAGCCATCCAGGGAGACGACAGGATCTGGATTTCAAACGGGCGATTTTCTGTGGCCGCGGACCTGCGCGGGGTGCGTGTCTACCTGATTCCCGAGGCCGGGGGAAGCGCGGAGGAGGCTGCCGCGGGCCCCGGGGCGGAAAACGCCGAGCTTCGCAGCATGCCGTGGAGCCGGATCTTCTCACTCCCCGAAGGAACGCCTGTGTTCGTGGCCGGTTCGCTTTTCACCGAAGAAGGCCGGGGGGTGTTCCGGGATCACGGCCGCGACCGCCTCCTGGTCGTCATCCACGACTGCCCCCGGGAGAGCATTGTCCTTCGGGCTATTGGCAGCGGCAGGCAGCGCAATGAGTTCATGAACTCCTTCACGTTGCCCTCGGTTACCATAGGAGCGCTCCTGCTGGTCCTGCTGGCATTCTCCCTTCTTGCAATGCCCGACCTCAGGGTGATCGCGCTCGTCGCCCTCACGGCGGGCCTGGCACCGATTTCTCCCTTCCTTCCCCCCGGCTTTCCCCTGTACTTCGCATACAGGTCCTACTGGAAGAAGGCGCGGCTCATGCGGGCTCAGAGAGACGTGATCCGGCTTCCCCTGAGATATTTCCCTCCTTCCGCGGATGGACATCGCGGAAGGAGGGCGACCCTCCTTCCGGATATGGAGCCGTACCTGATGGTCAGGGGAATGATGGACGCCGCGCACGCGGAGGTGATCATCTCCGAGGGAGTGCCGATCACGCTGCCATCCGGCATCCGCAGGCTCGAAGTGTACCTGCCTCCGCGGAGACGCAGCCAGGCAGCAAGCTCGCCGCAGGAGTGTGTGGCGTTCGCCGCCTACCGCGAGGTCGGCGACGGCATCGAGCTCCTGAAACCGGAAGACCCGATGGCGGAGCAGGTGCTGGTGCCGGGAGATCCCGAGTCCATCTCTCGGGCAAGCGAGCGCACGGCACGGTGGTACGAGGCCGTCTCCGCGCTCCTGATCACGTTGAACATCGCGGTGAACGTCCCCATCGTTTTCCTGCTCCTCTCCCTGCTCATCCGTTGAGCCGCGTGGCGGAGAAGATATGGATGGCCTTTTTTTCCACGACGAACAGCTGCCCGTACAGCGAGGAGAGCACTGCCTGCGGCGCGGGCTCTTCCGAGATCAGAAAACCGCAGTGGAGCGCGACCAGCACTTTCGCCTGCAGGTAGTAATCGAAGAAATCGGTGCCGAAGTACACCTTGCCCCCTCCCCGCAGCCGGTCGTGCATCATTGCCAGGGTCTGCATGGTGAAAAAACGCCGCTTGCGGTGCCGGCTCTTCGGCCAGGGGTCGGGGAAATAGATATGGAACGCGTCGACGGAGGCGCACGGCAGGTCCCGCAGGAAAGTTTCAGCAGCAGCGTGCACGATCGACACATTGCGCTGCCCCCGCTTCGCCGCTTTCTCGCGTGCCTTGAGACACCGCTTCTGCTTGATATCCACGCCGATCAGAAGCGTGCCCGGCTTCTCCGCGGCGTATTCAGACAGGAAGTGGCCGTTTCCGCAGCCGATCTCGACTTCGCAGCCGCCCGACTGGGAGCTCACTTTTCCTCTTTCTCTTCCTTCTTCTTGGCGTAGTTGACCGTGATTGTGCGTCCCTTGAGCTCGCTGCCGGAAAGCAGAGCAATGGCATCACCGGCCTTGCCCGGCACGATGTCGACAAAGGAGTATTTCTCGAACACGCGCACCCCGCCGATATCACCGGCCTGGAGTTGGAGCTTTGCGGTGAACAGCTCGGTAAGGTCACGCGCGTAGACGCGGCGGTTCCGTCCGATGCTGACGAAGAGCTGGGTGAACTGCCCCTCGACCCCGGCGCCCGCCTTCGGGGGCCTCTGGCTCTCACTCTGCCTGCCCTGCCGGTCAGCGCCCGGCTGGGTCTCCATGGATCTCCCGGTCCGGCTGCCGGCGGGGGAAGCGCTTTCGACATTCCTGCCGAAGCGTCCGCGGGGTGTCCTGGGTGTTTCCGGCGCGCCGGCTCCCGCGCGCGCGGCCCTGCCCGAATCCGTCTGACCCGCGGGGGCGCGACCAGCCTGCGGTGTGACGACGGCGCGGGGCAAAGGCGCGACTGCCGCGGCTTCCGTCCTGCCGGGAAGAACGCCCGTTCCGGGAGGAAGAAGAGATTTCAAAAGTGAAGCCATGAAAAACGGCCTGAGCAGGAGCGGCACCTGCCTGCGTATGCGCGCGCGCAGCGCCGTCAGCTCCGCCGGATCCTCTGTCTTCATCCTGCGCAGCATCCTGTCAATGGCGCCGGTGAGCACCTCTTCGTCGTTGGGAATCTCTCCCCTGTTGATTTTCACGCCGATCGCCTCCTCGAGCCTGGCGAGCTCTTTCTCCTGCCCCCGGTCCACAAGTGCGACGACCACCGCCCCTTTTCGTATGCCGCCGGACTGTCGATTTCCCGCCGGGGGAATATCGAAGAACACGACGTGCGTCGGCGTGAGCTCTTCCAGCCCTGCCGCGGGCTGCGTGCCCGATGACAGGGGCACGAGCAGGACATCCAGCTCGCCGCGCGAAAACGCCCCAAGGGGCTTTCTGCGGTCCTCCTGCCAGCGGGCGCCGGTCTGGCCGGAGCCGCTGCCTGCCGCAAGGAGGCCGGCGCGGATTCCGCGCGGCTGGAGAACTTCGGCAATCCTGCGGCCGTCGAGGCGCGGGGAATGATAAACGAGGGCGGAGGGGATTCTTCTTCCCAGGATGATCCTGGCCAGGAGCTCTGCGCGAACCGCCCCTTCCGTCGGGATGTACAGGTGACCCGCGTCCGGTGACGATGATCCCGGGGATTGCGCCGCGTCCAGCACGACCGGGTGGCGGAGCATTCGGAGCAGCTCATTTTCCTCCGACAGGGCAGAACGGGAGAACAGTATGGTCTGCCGCCTGTCCGCAATCTTTGCGAAAATGAATTGCACGTCCTTGATGAAATCCGCCCGTGCATCGCCCTCAGGCTCTTCCACGATGATCGTCAGAAGCTCGTCGAATCCGAGGCTTCCCCGGCGGATGTGATCGATGACCCTCTCCACCGTGCCGACAACGATTGTCGCGCCTTTCTCCAGCCGTCTTTGCTCCCGGCGCGCGTCCTCGATCTCACCGAGGGGCACGAACGCGGGTGCGTCTCTCACGAATCGGGCGATGCGGGCGAAGGTGCGGGCAACATTGGCCACCTCGTCCGAGCTCGACGCCAGGATCACCGCCCGGGGCGCAAGTCCGGCCCCGCGTAAGCCGAGAATAAGGGGAAGAATGAACCCCACGGTCTTGCCCGAGCCCGGGGCAACCTGCGCGGCCACGTCCTTTCCCTTCAGGATGTAAGGGATCAGTCTTTCCTGGAAAGGAGACAGGGTGGAGAATCCCGCCTTTCGAAAGACCTGGAGAACATCGTCCTGTGATGGTATTCTAACGGGGTGCACCAATTTTTTCGAGGATAGTGGAATGAGGGGGGGGTGTCAAGGAAGACCGAAGGAAAGGATTGCACGGGGTACCGTGCAGGTGATCACATGAGAAAGACGCTGCTCCTCTGTTGCGCGGTTCTGGCCCTCGCGGCAACCACGCTTTCGGCCGATGTATTCCGCTTCGCGTACACTAAGGGGGAGAAATACCGCATCCTCTCGCAGGTCCACGAATCTGTGTACGTCAACGGGAAGTTCTCCCATGATGCGGACATCCTCAACAAGATCGCGGTTGCGGTCACGGATACGCGCGCGGATGCAGGCTATCACGATGTCCTCTTCCAGACCTCCGAGAGGTCCTACGGCTCCCGCGCAACCTACGAATGGAGCGAAGAGTATCCCTCCCGGTTCTGGCGCGACGGCCGCGGGACTTACACCATCGACCCTTCGTATTTCATGCCGGTTGTCCGGGACGTACCGCTTTTTCCCGAGGGAGACGTGCAGCAGGGCGGCACCTGGACGGCAAAGGGCAGCGAGGCGCACGATTTCCGGGCAAACTTCGGCATCCAGCAGCCGTTCCAGTTCCCGATCACCGCGAGCTACACCTACGCGGGCAGGGAAACGCGCGAGGGTATCGATTGCGCGGTCATCGCCATAGATTACGAGGTCTTCCACAAGGCCGACGCCCCGGGCGGCACGGTCCGGATGTATCCTACCCGCGTGGTCGGTGAATCGCATCAGAAATACTGGTGGGATCTCGCGGGACGACGACCCATATTCTACGAGGAACGCTTCGATTTTGTATTCTCTTTCAACACCGGCGACGATTTCGAGTTCCTGGGCAACGCGGACGGACGCCTCGTCCAGTCACAGCCGCTGGACCGGGCGCACGTGGCGCAGGACATCCAGAACCAGATCGATGCTCAGCATATCCCCGATGTGTCCGTGCAGCCTACCGACCAGGGAGTGAAGATCACCATGGAGAACGTGAACTTTCCTCCGAACTCGGACTCCCTCATGCCCGCAGAGCAGGATAAGCTTCGGCGCATCGCGGAGGTGCTGAAAAAATACCAGGACCGGGACATCGCGATCACCGGGCACACCGCCCGCGCGCCCGGCTACACGGAAGACGACTACCAGAAGCTCTCCGACCAGCGCGCACAGGCCGCGGCGAACTTCCTTCTCTCCATCGGCGCGCGCAGGGCCGAGCAGATCACCGCGCGAGGCATGGGCGCGAACGTCCCCCTGGGGGACAACTCCACGGAGGAGGGACGGAGAATGAACCGCCGGGTGGAGATCACGATTCTCGAGAACTGAAACCTGTCCGACCCTGTGGACCAGGGCCGCCGCCGAACACTGGAGTCGTTCCTATTGTTGACTTTTTCATTCGGGTATGTACCATGCACAGCAATGGAGGCCAGGGCATGAACATCTTCTATGAAAAGGACATCAAGCCGGAGTGGATACGGAGCAGGAAGGTGGCCGTGATCGGCTACGGCAGCCAGGGATTTGCCCACTCCAACAATCTGCGCGATTCGGGGGTCGAGGTCGTCGTCGGACTCCGCCCGGAGAGCCTTTCCGTCAAGAAAGCCGCCGAGGCCGGGCTGAAGGTGATGGAAACGGCCAAAGCGGTGCAATGGGCCGAAGTGGTGATGATGCTCATTCCCGATCATCTGCAGGGTGACGTCTATAAGACGGATGTGAAGCCCGGCCTGACCGCCGGCAAGACGCTGCTGTTCGCCCACGGTTTCAATATACACTTCGGTCAGATCGTCCCGCCCCCGGATGTAGACGTGGCCATGGTTGCACCCAAGGGACCCGGACACACGGTGCGGAGGCAGTTCGAGCTGGGCTTCGGCGTGCCCTGTCTTATCGCCATCGCACAGGACCCCGCGGGCAAAGCGCGGCAGACCGCGCTGGCCTACGCGCTTTCAATCGGCGGCGCAAAGGCCGGGGTCATTGAAACAAGCTTCCGCGAAGAAACGGAAACGGACCTCTTCGGAGAGCAGGCCGTCCTCTGCGGCGGCGTGACGCACCTGATGCAGGCCGGCTTCGAGACCCTGGTGGAGGCGGGCTACGCCCCTGAGATGGCCTATTTCGAATGCATCCACGAGATGAAGCTGATCGTGGACCTCATCTATGAAGGCGGTCTCTCCCTCATGCGCTACTCGGTCTCCGACACGGCGGAGTACGGCGACTACATGGTGGGCCCGCGCATCATCAACGACAAGACGAAAAAGGAAATGAAGAAGGTGCTCTCCGAAATCCAGAAAGGCGAGTTCGCCAAAAAGTGGATGGCGGAAAACAAGAGCGGCAGAAAGGATTTCCTGCGGATGCGGGAAGAGGGCGCCTCGCATCAGCTGGAGAAGGTGGGAGAAAAGCTCCGCTCCATGATGCCGTGGATTGCCAAGAACCGCCTGGTGGACAAGAGCAAGAACTAGGGCAGAGCCCCGCCCGGTCACTCCGGGCGCGCGTGCGCGCCTGCGGCTTCCCTAGGGCGGCAGGCGCGCTTCCCAGAATCCCTTACGTACAAGGAGCTTTTCACCGTCCCACTGCACGGTGCCCTCGTCCCTGAGCTTCAGAAGAAGCCGGGAGAGGGTCTCCGGCAGGGCGTCGATGGCTGCCGCCACGTCCCGCTTTGTCACATCGATCCTGTACTCTTCCCGCTCCCCGTACTGGTCGCGGAGGAAATGGAAGAACCGTTGCTCCACATCCAGGGCGGAGAGCCGGAAGATCTGGTCTGACAGGTAGCGCTGCTTGGCAAGAAGCATCGAAAGAAAATCGCGCCGGAAATCCTCCTGCTCCAGCAGGCAGTCGAATTGCTTCTTCGGCAGAAGGAAGACCTGCGCGTCAGAGGTGATTGCGCAGGCGCTGACGGGAAAACGATCCTGCTCGAAGAGCACGACCTCTCCGAAAATCTCCCCGGCGCGCACCAGCTTGATGACCACCTCCTTGCCTTCCGAGGAGGTCTTGAAAAGCTGGACGGCCCCCTGCGCCATCAAAAACATCGAGTGCCCTGTCTCCCCTTCCATGAAAAGCATTTCACGCTTGCGGAGGGTTCGGGGGATGCAGATCACGGCAATTGCCCGACGCCCGGCGGGCGAGATGGAGCGGAAGAACTCGGATTGCTCGAGCAGGCTCAGGACATCCATTCGGGCCGTCATTATACCGGGAGAGCAGGGACAAATCCACGGAATACCGTGGCGAGGAACAATCCACGGAATACCGTGGCGACTTGATCCACGTCAAGGACGGCAGTGCGCGGCGGGTGTAGTCTTTGAGCATGAGCACACGCACGATCATTACCATCGACGAAGCGAAGTGCAACGGCTGCGGCCTTTGCATTCCCAATTGCCCCGAGGGGGCGCTCCAGGTCATCGACGGAAAGGCACGGCTCGTGAGCGACCTTTTCTGCGACGGCCTCGGCGCCTGCGTCGGGTACTGCCCCGAGGGGGCAATCACTCTGGTGGAAAGGGAGGCCGAGCCCTACGACGAGCGCAAGGTGATGTCCAATATCGCGCGGCAGGGCGCCAACACGATCCATGCGCACCTGGCGCACCTCGATGCCCACGGTGAAAAGGAGCTGCTGAAGGAGGCACACGACTATATGAAAGAGCATCACATCCCTGTTCCCGAAGAGACGGTCCATGAAGCCCCCGCAGGCTGCCCCGGAAGACAAGGCGTGTCCTTCCCCGGCAAGAGCGCGCGCGTGGAAACCGAGGCACCTGCCGGTTCGGAGCTGGGAAACTGGCCCATCCAGCTGCACCTTCTTTCGCCCATGGCTCCGCCATTCAAAGGACGGGACGTTCTTCTCAGCGCGGATTGCGTGGCATATGCCATGGGAGGCTTCCATGCGTCCTTCCTGAAGGCCAAGTCCCTGGCCATCGCCTGCCCCAAGCTCGATGAGGGCAAGGAGATCTACCGGGAGAAGCTCACGGCACTCATCGAGCATGCGCAGATCAATACTCTCACCGTCGTCATGATGGAAGTGCCCTGCTGCCGCGGTCTGCTGGCCATTGCGCAGCAGGCCGTCGAGAAAGCGGTTCGCAAGATACCTCTGAAGGCAGCAATCGTTTCAATCAGCGACGGAACAGTACTTTCTGAGAAGTGGGTGTAAGGGCGCACGCGGCGGCGGGGTCCTGGCCCGCGGCGGGGCAGGTCCGCGGCGCATGCTGCGTGGCCCTTGTCCGCGGCGCGCGCCGGCGCGGCCGCTACTTCTTCGCTATGGCTACCAGGTCCCCGGTATCCGGTGCGTCGAACGCCGCAAGGGCGAAGCTTCCGTAGACCCTGGTGGAGGAAAAGCCGGCAGCCCCCAGCGCCTGTTCAATGGTAGCGCGGCGGAGCGCCCTCAGGGGCGTCGTGCGCGCCGTCTGGTTCCAGGCGCCGCCCCGCTTCTTCAGCGTGACAATGGTGAACTGGAAGGTTTCCCCCGCGTGTTCCGACGGAGGCGGAAAATCGCTCATCCGAAGAAACAGTGTTTCCCCCTCGGTGTCCTCCCGAGCCGCAAGCGGCATGAAGCGCTGCCGATCCCTGAGAAGCCGGTCGTAGTTCCTGTTCTGGATGACACACACGCCGCCCGGACGCAGAAGTGACGCAAAGTCCGACAGGGCTGCCGCAAGAGAAGAATCATCGACGAGGTGCGGGAGTGAATTGCCCAGGCACGTCAACGCGTCGAACGGACCTGTGAACCGCCTGGACAGCTCGCCGAACGCTGCTGCCTGCAGGTCCACTTTGACCCCTGCCGCGCGGGCGTTCTCACGGGCCCGACCGATCATTGCCGGACTCAGGTCCGCGCCCGCGCTCTGCAGTCCCTGCCGGGCGAACTCGATGGCGTGCACACCGGTGCCGCAGGCGGCATCCAGGACGCGTCGGACCCCGTTCTCCTCGAAGAGACGCGTGAAGAAGGCCGCTTCCCGCGCAATCCGCGCCTGCCAGGACACCATCCGGTCGTAGTCGCCGCCCAGGCTGTCGTAGAACTCTCGTGCGTCCATCGTGCCCCCTCGATCGTGAGTCCGGATGCGCGCCCGCCTTTGACTCGCGCGGCCGCCCCATACTATCCTGCCACGCGAAGGAGCAGCAATGAGCAGCCTCGTGTGGGTGGAGCTGGACGGAAAAGCCCCTGAGCACAACCTGCGGCAGATTCGCGCGGGAAGCCGCCCGGGCGTTCTTGCCTGCGCTGTCGTAAAGGCAAATGCGTACGGACACGGCGTTGAGCAGATCGCCCCCCTCCTTCCCTCCGCCGAGTGGTTCGGCGTCAACTCACTCGAGGAAGGACTGCAGCTCCGATCCCTCGGCATCACCCGGCCCGTGATCCTCCTGGGCCATGTCCCGCTCTCCGACCTCGAGACCGCCGTGGAGGCGGATCTCAGCCTGACCGTGTACAATCGGGAGACAATCGAAAGACTCTCCTCGCGAAAGAGCGGGGCCCGACCGGCGCGCGTGCATATCAAGGTGGACACCGGCACGGCGCGCCAGGGCGTGCTGCCGGAAGACCTGGAGGCTTTCCTCTGCCTGGTCAAGGATGCGCGCGGGATCACCCTGGAGGGGGTTTCCACTCATTATGCCAACATCGAGGACACGCTGAACCATGAGTACGCTGAAATGCAGATCGGGCGATTCAACACGGCGCTTGCAGCAGTGGAGCGGCTCATGGGGCGCCCTCCTTTTATCCACACCGCATGCACGGCAGCAACGCTCCTTTTCGCATCGACCCATTTCACCATGCTCCGCTCGGGCATCGGTCTGTACGGCCTGTGGCCTTCCCGCGAGACGATGGTTTCCGCCCGGGAGAAGGGCGGGGCTGTCCCGGAGTTCCGGCCCGTCCTTTCCTGGAAGACCAGGATCGTACAGGTGAAGACACTCCCCGAAGGAAGCTACGTGGGATACGGCTGCACGTACCGTACCATGCGTCCCACGGTCCTCGGCGTCCTGCCCGTCGGGTATGCGGACGGCTACGACCGCGCGCTGGGCAACAGGGCGCACGTCCT
>Ga0265316_10003246_pt1 | contig 16519 bp, 14 predicted proteins | sample 4522metaG_FD_202092 | JGI IMG/M metagenome (GOLD analysis project Ga0265316, IMG submission 202092) | Rhizosphere microbial communities from Carex aquatilis grown in University of Washington, Seatle, WA, United States - 4-5-22 metaG | ecosystem: Host-associated > Plants > Roots > Rhizosphere >...
ACAATCCGTACCACATTTTCACCTTCATGTACTACCAAGAACGGAAGGAGATACTGGAATTTACAAATATGAACCGAGAGATTTCCTATATAGATCGGGAGATAGAGACATAACACCAGAAGAAGAATTGAAAAAAGTAGCTGAATTAATTGTCAAAAATATTTAAATGTCTACGAATGTAGAACAAATAAAAGAACGCTTGGACATTGTGGATGTTATTTCCAGTTATATAAAGGTAGAAAAAGCTGGTATTAATTTCAAAGCTAGATGTCCATTCCATAACGAAAAAACACCGTCCTTTTTCATTTCCCCGACTAGACAAAGCTTTTATTGCTTTGGTTGCAGTGAAAAAGGCGATATTTTTTCTTTCGTCGAAAAATTTGAAGGCCTTGATTTTAAAGGGGCCCTGGAAACATTAGCCAACCGAGCTGGTATAAAATTAGAGAATTTTAAAAATGAAGAACAGCCAGAAGAAAAAGATAAATTGTTTGAAATCATGGAAGAATCGACAAAGTTCTTTGAAAAAGGGCTCACAGGAAATAAAGAATGCCTAAAATATTTAGAGAAAAGGGGATTAAATTCGGCTTCTATAACAAAATGGCGATTGGGATTTTCACAAGATGAATGGCGAAGCCTTTATGATTTCCTAAGCCAGCATAAATTTACCAAAGAAGAAATGCTACAGGCTGGACTTATAAAGACTGCTGACTCTTCGAATAATCCCGGACAAACAACCAAGTATTACGATACTTTCAGAAATAGAATAATGTTTCCCATTTGTGATAGCGCTGGCCGAGTCATCGCTTTTTCGGGAAGAGCAATGCAAGAAGATGACAAAACGCCAAAATATTTAAATTCACCGGAGACAAAATTATTTTACAAATCGGAAGTGCTATATGGATTTAATATCGCCAAGAATTATATTCGTAAATTGGATTATACCGTTTTGGTAGAAGGACAGATGGATCTTGTAATGTCTCACCAATCTGGCGTCTTAAATACTGTAGCCTCGTCTGGCACGGCTTTGACTGAGCTTCATTTGAAAAAAATACAAAAGCTGTCAAACAGAGTCATTATTGCTTACGATTCGGATTCAGCCGGAGAAAAGGCTTCAAGAAGAGCTGCGGAATTAGCTTTGTCTCTAGGCATGGAAGTAAAAATTACTTCTTTGCCAAAAGGAGAAGACCCAGCTTCGGTTGTAAAAGAAGATCCAGAAAAATGGAGAGCGGCTCTTAAGGAATCGGAACATTTTGTGGATTTTGCTTTAAATAAGGCAATGAGAGAAAATCAGGGCAAAAATTTAACCAAAGAAGTTGTAAAAAACGTTTTGCCTCTGGTTTCTTTAATTAAAAGTGAGATAGAAAAATCCCAATTTGTAAAAAAAATAGCTTTAAAAATGAAAGTTAGAGAAGAGGCAGTTTGGGACGATTTAAAAAAGATCCCAGTATCCAGTTTAGCAGAAACCAGAGAATCAATTGAAACTGTTGACTTAAAAAAAATAGTAGACTTGAAACGAATGGCCGCGGCCATAATTTTTTTGGAAGAATCTTTAGATAAAAAGTCAAAAAAATCAAGAGAGAGATGGCAGGAAATTATCAGCCAAGAAAAAGTAAATGAGATCTTAGATAATTTTGAAGCGGAAAAAGAAGCTCTTATTTTTGAAGCGGAAAGATATAGTCTGGAAGGGGATCTAAAAAACATATTTGAGGATATAATAAATAGAATTGAACTAGAAAATTTAAAACAAAAACTTCAAGAAATGACAATTGTTTTAGATGACAAAGATATTTCAAAAGAAGAGGAAAAGAGTATTATGGTAGAATTTAAAAAAACCCAAAAACGTATTCAGGAACTTAATAATTAATTTTTTAAATAAAAATGGCCAAAAAAATCCATAAACAAAAAAATAAGAAAACCAAAAAAGACAAAATTAAAAAAGTTAAAAAGACCAAAACTTCGTCTGCCAAAAAATTTGTAAAAAGGGCCAAAAAGACCAAAACTAAAACTGTTGCCAAGAAAACGGTCAAAAAAAATTCCGCCGGAGCCAACGCCAAGAAGTTTATATTAATTACCAAAGGCAAGGAACGCGGCTTTATTACTTACGATGAAATTTTGAAAGAATTTCCAATGATTGAAGAAGACGTCGTTTTACTTGAAGAAATATATGACGAATGCGCTACTGCCGATATAGACATTATTGAAGGCGGTCGTTTATTAGATGAAAGTTCTTTAGCCAAAAAAGACCGTTTTAAAGACGAGGCTTCCTACGACTCCATTCAGATGTATCTCAAAGAAATCGGCCAGCATTCACTGATTTCCGGCGCTCAGGAAAAAGAATTGGCCAAAAGAATTTTAAACGGCGATGACGAAGCCAAAAATATTTTAGCCAGAGCCAACTTGCGCTTGGTAGTTTCCATTGCTAAAAAATATGTTGGCCGCAGTTCCGATCTGACTTTGCTTGATCTTATCCAGGAAGGCAACCTGGGACTTTTTAAAGCCGTTGATAAATTTGATTATACCAAAGGCTATAAATTTTCCACTTATGCTACTTGGTGGATCAGACAAGCTATTACTAGAGCTCTCGCCGATCAATCCAGAACTATTCGAGTACCAGTACATATGGTAGAGACAATCGCTAAATACAAACAAGTTGTCCGTCGGCTTAGTCAAGATTTGGGCCGAGATCCATTGCCGGAAGAAATTGCGGTAGAGATGGGTCTGGAACCGGATAAAATTTATATGATTGAAAAGATTGACCAAGGAACAGTCTCTCTAGAGAGCCCGGTGGGGGATGAGGGTGATTCTAAATCAACTTTGGGAGATTTCGTAGCAGATGAAAAAATCATTGCGCCCGATCAGGAATCAAACCGCCGTATTATCCGTGATCAGCTCGCTGAAATATTAGCTGACTTGCCTTTTAAGGAGAAGAAAATAATTGAAATGAGAAATGGGTTGATTGACGGTGTCTTTCATACTCTGGAAGATGTTGGCAAGGAATTCGGCGTCACCCGTGAGCGCATCCGCCAAATCGAAGCCAAAGCCTTGGAGAAAATGCGCCAGCACGAAAAAATCAAACGCCTTCAGCACTTTCTGTAATTATTTTTTATTCCCCTCTTAATATAAGAGGAGCTAGGGGAGTTATATATTTATTTTTAAAAAAGAGATGGCCCGAATGTCTGTAAAAGACACTCGGGCCTAAATCGCGGGTGGCATTAGCGAGCCACCATCTGTTTGAGTTCGGCGCCCTCATCACGAGCCCGAATTCGAAACAAAATCTTATTGTGGGCCTCAGACAAGAGGTCTAGCTCAAGGAGGATCTCCGTTCGGCGATGCCCGCTATCCTCCCATTCAAGCTCCTCATTGAGGCTATCAATTTTGTCGTTGACAACCCAAAAATTCCATTGATCCTTCATTTCATCGTAAGCGCCCCTAAACCAGAGCGTCAATTTCTTTGCAAACTTCAAAAAAAACTTCTTCAAGAGCTTCATATTTTGTCTCCCACCTCCTATTATACAATAACTAACAATTTATGCAATAACCCAATTTATCCCCCTTATTTTAAGGGGGAAATGGGAAGAAAATTAATTTTTCCCCTCTCCTAATTCTAGGAGAGGGGTTAGGGGTGAGGTTATGATATTATAAGTTCATGATCACTCAGAAATTCAAAGAAGAATACACTAAACTAAACGCCAAGCAAAAGGAAGCGGTGGATACGATTGAAGGACCAATTATGGTCATTGCCGGACCGGGTACCGGCAAAACCCAAATTTTAACCTTGAGAATTGCCAACATTTTGCTCAAAACGGACACCCAACCAGAAAATATTTTGGCCCTGACTTTCACAGATGCCGCTGCAGTTAATATGAGACGCCGTCTCTCAAACCTTATTGGTTCGTCTGCCTATAGAGTTGTGATTGAGACATTCCACAGTTTTTGTAACAACATTATTTCTGATTATCCGGAATATTTCCCAAGCATAATAGGCGGAGTTAACATAAGTGAAGTCGAGAGCATAGCTATTATTGAAGAACTTATAAATTCACTCACTCTTGATTTGCTTAGGCCTTGGGGTGAACCTCTACACTATATTCGCGATATATTAAGTAAAATTGAAGAGTTAAAAAGAGAAGGTCTGACACCTATTGAATTTAATCAGATTTTAAATGAAGAGGAAAAAACATTTAAAAATAGAAATGACTTATATCATGAAAAAGGCGCCTACAAAGGCAAGATGAAAAGTGAATACAAAGATTTTGAAAAACAACTGATAAAAAATAAAGAACTTTGTATTATCTACGAGGCTTATCAAAAAACTCTCCACAAAAAACGTCTCTATGATTGGAGCGATATGATAATAGAAGTTTTGAAGCTAATGAGAGATAACGTAGATTTAAAATTACTTTTACAAGAAAATTATCAGTATATTTTGGTAGACGAGCATCAAGACACGAATAACGCCCAGAATAAAATACTAGAACTGCTTTGCGATTTCCACGCAGACCCGAATGTATTTATCGTGGGAGATGAAAAACAGGCTATATTCAGATTCCAAGGGGCATCTATAGAAAATTTCGGCTATATAAAAAAACTTTACCCCAAAATTAAAATAATAGAATTATCCAAAAACTACAGGTCTGGCCAAAATATATTGGATGCAGCCCATTCACTCATACCTTCTAAAGTAGCGCTAGATTCAAATTCAAAAAGTTTAACTCATATTTATACTGCAGAATTTAAAAATAAAAATCATGAGTTATTTTTTATTACCGAACATATTCAAAATCTTATAAAAAAAGAGGGAGTAGCACCAGAAGAAATAGCTATTTTATATCGTTCAAATAACGAGGCTTTTGCCATAGTTGAAGCTCTTGAAAGAAGAGGCCTGCCGTTCGTAATAGAATCGAAAGAAGATTTACTTTCTGAAAAATTTGTTAAGATATTGCTTTTTATACTTAATGCTCTGTATCACTATGGTCAAGATGAGTACCTGATACCAGTCTTGCATATTGATCAGTTTGGTATAGACCCGCTTGATGCTTACAGAATTATAAATTTGGCTTCAAAAGAAAAAAGGCCTTTGTATGATCTGGTAGCCAAATCTGAAAATTTAGCAATATCAGAGCTCAATAAAAAATTAAAAAAATGGGTAAAAGATTCAAAAAATGACCATCTATCTCAATTTTTGGAAAGAATACTGCGCGAATCAAACATTTTACAGGCCATGATTGCATCAAAAGATGCTGACGCTTTCCTGGGTATTGAAAGATTATTCACCGAAGCCAAAAGGATTTCGGCTAATAAACCAGGTGCTGATTTTTCTGATTTTATGAAATATATAGAAATTATTCGTGAACACAATCTCTTTATTGAAAGACCCAAATATACAATCAAATCAAAAATACACCTGATGACCGTACATAAAGCCAAAGGTCTTGAATTTGAGTATGTCTATATTGTAAACAGCACTGAGAAATCTTTTGGACCTAAGGCAAATAGAGACCATTTGAAATTGGTACCATCAATATATTCTCTAAATAAAGAAGTAAAAATGGAAGAAAAAAATAATATAGACGATGAACGCCGTCTATATTATGTAGCTATAACCAGAGCCAAAAAAGAAGTTTTGATAACAAGCGCCTCATTAGATGAAAACGGAAAAGAAGTTTTGGTCTCTCCGTTTGTTCTTGAGATAAGAGAAGATAGGCGTTCAAAAATAGAAACTGGAAAGATTGAGAAAAAAATTGAAGAAAGCCCGGAAATATTAATGATTGAGAGAACTCCTTCAAAAGCCAAAGAAATAGACAGGGAGTTTGTCACCGAACTTTTCAGATCCCAGGCACTTTCGGTAAGCGCTCTTAATAATTATTTGAACTGCCCTTGGAAATACTTTTATAGAAATCTTATTCGTATTCCCAGTGTGCCGGAAAAACATCAAATTTATGGTACTGCTATGCATGCAGCTGTCGAAGATTTATGGAAAACTTTAAAAGATAGGGAGGTAGATGAAAAATTCCTCTTAGAATCATACAAAAAGCATTTGGGCCTTTTAGGTCTACTTTCTCCTCAAGAGTCTAAAGAGGCTTTGACTAGAGGTTCACAAGCTCTCACGGGCTGGTTTAAATGGTCAGAACCTAAGATATCAAACCCTGTTATTACCGAATTTTCTGTACGAGGAGTAGAGCTCACACCCAACATAGTCCTAGCCGGCAAAATAGATAAAATAGAAGTACTAGGAGAAAAAAAATATATCGTCACCGATTATAAAACAGGTAAACCCAAAAGTCGCAATGACATAGAAGGCCAGACCAAATCTTCTAATGGTGACATAAAACGACAACTTCAATTCTATAAATTAATTTTGGAACTGCATTCAGATATAAAAATGGAAAGGGGAGTGATAGAATTTTTGGAGCCAGACACAAGCGATAAATACAAAAAAGAAGAATTTATTATTGGAGACAATGAAGTTACCGAACTAAAACAAACAATAAAAAGAGTAGCCGAGGAAATAACCTCCCTCTCATTTTGGAATAAAACCTGCGACGACAAAAACTGCCAATATTGTGGGTATCGGAAATTGTTAGAATAAATCATTATTTTTGAATGTTTTTACGCTATTGACAAATATATCATTATTTGCTATACTTTAGGAAGAATTATTCCCATGTGGAATAAGGCAGCATAGCCTGCCCAATGGACAGGCAAAGGAGACCGTATGTGGAAGAAGTTCGTTGAATTTTTTACCGGTTCAAAAAAGCCGGCAATCGAAACCAAACAACCTGCGGAAGAAGTTCCGCCGCCTCCACCGACACCAGAAGAAGAGATGAGGTGGATGGGGTTTGAATTTCCGGAGACACTAACTGCTTACAAAGAAGTGCGAGATCGTCTGAAGAAAGAAGTTGAGGCAGCTTATGCCACTCTTTGTGAACTCGAAAAAGAGGGCTTCCCCAAACCCACAGACACCAAGGACGTCAAGGAAGAACTGGAGCAGCGCGAAAAGCTCAATCGATTCAGACAGGCCGAACGGGGTTATGCGCGTTTGCGCGACAATTTCAACGATCTGGGGCGAGTTTTCCAAGAAACAGAAAAGGGGCGCTACTTTTCCGAGGGCACTGAAATCTGTCGCAACAGCTTGGAGGCCGACAATAATGAGTGGCCCCTGCACTACAGGGTAGTGGTCAAGTGGCGAGAGAAGTTTATTCTCTTGGACATCTCCTACACCAATGGGAATGACGCGCCACGAGTTAACTGGGCGGCAGAATCGCTTAAACAGTTCAGCCTCGAAGAACTGAGGGCCATCGCGCGCTTCCAGACCTCACAGAGTGGGAAGTGACGACAAGTCCAGTCCCACAACAAAAAGCCCCGGCTTTCTGTTGTGGGACTTTTTGTTTATTTCAAAATATCTGATATTGCTTACGACTGCAAAATTAGATCAATGATGGATTTGACTTGATCGTAAGGATAAGCGCCTTCGATTGGATAATACTTATTATTTTTTGTGTCTATAACCACACTGTAAGGAGTGCCGGAAGCGCCGAGTTCTTCGGCATTTTTAATATCAAAATTTACTCTCGGGGTAAATTGGCCGCTGTCTAAACAAGTGTTGAAATCAACCGAAGAGAGGCCAATTCCAACTGCAGTGTTAGTCAATTCTTTTGGATCAAGATCGTTATTGGAAGGAGTAATTTCATAAATTTTATCTACATATTCCCAAAATTTGCTATTGCCGCCAAGGCTAGCGGCACATTCAGCCGCTTCCGCTTCTTTTGCCGATTTGGGATGAAGCTCAGCAATTGGATAATACCTATAAACCCAAGCCACTTGGCCGTTATCACCGTAATCTTTCATAATAGAAAGCATAGTCGTCTGAAAATTTTTGCAGTATGGACATTCGGTATCAGAATATTCAACTACCAAAACCCGAGCTTTGGAACTGCCTAAAATATGATCATTGGCATCTATTGGTCGTATTATATCTGCTAAGTTTTCAGAAGCGATTTGCTGTTGTTGAGTAACCGTTGGACTTTCTTTGGTAATTTTGCCGTTCAAATAAATCCCGCCGGCAATCAAAAGCCCGGCTATAATTATGGAAAGCGGCAGTGCAATTTTATCGCCTATGCTTTTTTTGTTTTCGTCCATACGATTTTATAAAATTTTAATAATTTAATTATACCATCTTTAAAACGGTAAAGTATAGTTGAGAGCAGAGGATTGGGGAGGGATTTCCCAATCGGCAGTATCCAACTTCACTTCATTTAAGTTTGGCCCTTCTTTAAAAATAAGCTTGCCGTTCTTCAATGCGTATTCGTATATATCTTTAGTAATGCGCACATCGTCTACACAATATTTTATGACTTTTTCCACTTCGCCGTCTCGCCACCACTTAATAGCATCCAGACCATGGCCGCTTTTATGGGTATTTAAAGTACCCTCGGCAATCTGATCCAATTTCATACGGCGACCAGCCGATTTCTGCATTTCTTTTAGTAAATCTACGCTTTTTATTTTAAACAAATCACCTGGATAATATTTATCTAAAAGAGGAATATCAAAGTGATCGCCATTGAAAGTGATAAACTGGTCAGTATTTTCAATAATCGGCCAAAGTTTATTAAAATCTTCTTGGAGAAAAGAACTATACTTATCATTTTCATATTCGTAAATACAAACGACCGAAATATCCAAATCGGCCGGATTGTTTGAGCCGACATCTTGGAAGATATTTGAAGTTTCTATATCGAAGACTAATTTGCGCATAATTTATCTGGTTAAGTTTCCTAAGAAATATTCTCTGAAATGCACGGATAAAATTCTGCTGAATTTTTCCTCGTGCTCGCTTCAGTCAAGCTCGCAAGGCATTTCATAAAACATTTCTTAGGAAACTAGCGAACACTTTTCAAAAAATTAATTATATCTTCAATACTACCCGATTTTTCTTCTCTGGTTTCGGTATTTCTGACGGTAAACTTGTTGCTCTTAAGTTCTTCGGAACCAATGGTTGAAACAAAAGGAATATTTCTCTTATCCAATGATTTGAGCTGGTCGGATAATTTCTTGCCGGAAATATCAACGGCCGTGTTAATACCGCCTTCTCTCAAAGTTTCAGCTATTTTATATACTTCTTCTATTTTGGTATCCGGCGCTACACAAATATACAAATTAGTTGTTGCTTTAAGTTTGGGCATTATTTTGTGGGTTTCCAAAAAATCTCGAATAATCACATCGCCCATGCCAAAACCAAAAGCCGGCATTTTCTGGCTAGTGAAAGCGCCTATCAAATTATCATAACGTCCGCCGCCAAAAATAGAACGCGGATTTTCTTTATTGGTATCAAAAACTTCAAAAACTACTCCAGTATAATAATCAAAGCCACGAGTCACTGTTGGATCAAAAACCAAATTAGAAATACCGCGACTGCGCAGTGTCTCAACAACTTTATTTAAATATTTAGCAGCTGGACTTTCATTCATCATAGTAAACAACCCCTCGTTAAAATAAAGATTTTCTAAAAGTTCTTCGGCGCTTTTTTCGCCAATAAGCGTAATGAGCGAATGCCTAAAATCATCAGCCGACATTTTTTCTTTTTTATCTAAAAGGCGATAAACAAACTGCCTTTTATCTTCATCTATATTTATTTTTTTGAAAATATCATCCAAAAAGTTTCGGCTATTTATTTTAATTACAAAATCTTTTTCGGTCGCCCCAAATTTTTTCATTAAATCACTTGCTATTGAAATCACTTCTACTTCTGCCCAAAAATCGGAAACCCCAAATATATCAATATTTAATTGCCAGTGCTCGCGCAAGCGTCCACGTTGCGGTTTCTCATATCTAAAAAGATTCGGGATAGAGTACCAACGAATAGGAACCGGCAAGTCTTGGATTTTAGCGGTAATCATTCTAGCGACAGTCGGAGTCATTTCCGGACGCAGAGCCACCTCTCGGCCGCCTCGATCCACGAAAGAGTAAATTTGTTCATTGACGATTTCCTCGCTTGATTTTGATTTGTAAAGTTGCAAGGGCTCCAGAACCGAAGCGCCATATTCTGTGTAGCCCCAGCTTTCGGCCACTTTTCGCATGGTGCCTAAAATATAATTTTGCACAGCCTGCTCCGGCGGATAAAAATCTCGCACCCCTTTGTAACTTTCAGTGGATATTTTTTTGTCGCCTAATCCAAACATCTTATCTTGCATTATATGAGATTTATCTTAAAACTACAAGAAACTAGCAGGTCTTGATTGTTTTTAAAATGAGTGTAAATTTAATGTTGGAGGTTTTGTGAAGCAAGTACATTTAAGCAGTTCCACTTATCCAATCCAGATGACCCCCACTTCTTGTCAGTACTTGAAAGTGAGAGAAGACGGGTGGACTGAAGCCATTGTGGATGGACAAAGGACACTTGTTCGTTCCGTTGGCAGCTCATTTGTTGGCGAACAAATATCCAACAGAAATGGAAACATGTTGGAAGTAACTCCAACAACCGGACACCACATTCCTAGGAGGGCAAACCTGGGGGATTAGAAAGCACTATTACATGTTCGCATCGTAGATCCCGTCTTGATATTCATTGAGGCGGGATTTGTTTTTACCAATATTCATGTTAGATTATTAAAGTGTTAGTGCAAGCAGATTTTTAAAAAATAAATTGGGCCCGTAGTTCATCTGTAGATCGTCCCGATGGCCATCGGGAAGGTAAGTGGTTATAAAATATGGAGTATGTATACATATTACAAAGTGATAAAAATGGTAGATAATAAATATGCAGTACAAATAATTTAGTCAGGCGTTTGGTAGAGCATAATTCTGGACAAACAAAATCGTTGAAAAATTTGCTACCAATGAGATTGGTTTTTAGTAAAGGATATGAAGAAGTGGGAAAAGCGAGAAAAATGGAATTACATTTAAAGAAATTAAAGAGTCGTGTTATTATCGAAAAGGTAATAGAAGAAAGAGATATAAAAACGGGCCTTTAGTTTAAAGAGTAGAACGTCCCGATGGCCATCGGGAAGGTAAGATACATAAAGTAAGTTATAAATAATGGGCCCGTAGTTCATCTGGTAGAACGCCTCATTTGCAATGAGGAGGTAAGCGGTTCGAGTCCGCTCGGGTCCACAAAAAACTTGACAAATATATAGTGTGGGTGTATAATGTAGAGGAAGTTTAAGTTCTTTGAGGAGATCAGATGCGAGCGATATTTTCGATTCAACAGCCCAAAGTCATTTCTCGTTGCGAGATGTTGGAAGTTTGGAATAAGTTCGTACTTGCCTTTGATGAGGTACTTGAAGAAGTCTCTTCAATCGGTGGGTGTGAGCGAGTTTCAGTTTTTGCTGTCCGTAACGATTCGTCCCACTTGTATCGGGTGGACTGCGGTTTTCCACTCGTTATTGTGTCCAGTGTCCAGAATGGACTCGGAAGAATAGTTGGTGAAGGGCATGATGCCCATGTCTGGATTAACAACAAGACTGGACAACTGCTCGTGAGTCTCACCGCAATCGGTAGTGATGAAATTGTCGGTGAGAATCACGAACTGGTCGTTACCCGGCTTTCAATCGCCCTGCTCAATCTCTTGAAAGAGGGATTCGAGACGACCTAAACAACCCACCGCGGGACAGAACCCGCTTCGGTGGGTTTTCTGTTGTTTAAATTTTAACTATCTCCATCACCTTGCTCCATTCGTACAAATCCTCTACAATTTGGTTCCAATAGAGTCCTATGAAGTCCACCACAATAGCTTGATTTTTATATTAGCTATTCTTTATCAGTAAATACAACTAGTCGTTCGGAATAACTTTTGGAGACTTTATCCCAATCTCCTTCGCAGGTGATGAGATTAAGGTGAGACTTCTCGTCACTTGAACCAAACACGTACGAAGCGTCTGCTTCTGGGTCATACCTACGAGTTTCTCGCACCACAAAAGTAGTTGTCGTGCCAAATTCATCTTCGATATATAATCTGTCACCTTTGCGTAATTTATATAAATTATCAAACACTGATGCTTTTTTACCGCCATAGTGTCCAACTATAACAGCACTGCCATTTTCTCCAGGACTTGGTCCGAGATTGAACCACGCTGCATCGGCAGGATTATTAGGTACGCCCACTGCTCCATCTGATGTAAGACCCACATATTCAACAGCAGCATCAACACCAATAGCCGGAATTTTGAGACGCACCGGTAGTGGAGGCTTTACTCCTTGTTCAGAAAGAGCGACAGTGGCTACCGCAAGTGGCGCCGAGCCAGTCTGAGCTGTAGGGTTTTTAGGAAAAAAATAAAAAAGAAGTGCTACAGAGAGTGCTAATCCCGTAAGGACAACCAGACTCAGACTAAATTGTTTGTTTTCTTTGAACAAAGTAGAAAAAGATTGAAACCGCAAAGAGGCCGGCCAGTACAACGATATTCAATGGAATATTTCCCTCATCAGGAGCAATCCCTGAATTTGGTAGGCCTGGAGCAGCAGCGGCAACCACGACAGTAGCTACTGCTAAATCTCTGACCGTCAAACCATTGGCTTCACCACTGGCTATGGCGGTATTTGTAGTGGTTTTAGTTAGATGCGTTTGACAAGTGAAAGACCAAGCCTCATTACTTTCAAGTAAATTATTTTTATTAAGGTCTCCTGGATGGCCCAAGACACGACCCGGTAAGCCGGTACATTTGTCATCAGTGATACTAACATTACTCAACGGCGCCGTACCAGGGTTAGTTACAGTATATTTGTAGGTCACTATTCCGCCTCCAGCGAGTAATGTCAGCGAACTCGGAACCTTTGTCACATGAATCAAGGGCGGCACACTTGGTGCTCCAACAACAACTGTGGCACTGGCAATATCAACTGCACTTATATCATTGGCCCAACCGGTTGCTGTGACGGTGTTGGTGTGAGTTTGTGAAAGTGTTGTAGAGCAACGGTAAACCCAGGTTTCGTTCACATCAAGTTTGGTGTCGTTATTGGTGTCGCCTGAAGCAAGAATTATGGGGCTACAAGTATCGCCAACCATTGTGATATTGGTCACTGGAACTGTTCCTATATTACGAAGCGTATAAGTATATGTGACTGGACCGGGACCAGCCGGCAAAGCCAGAGGACTTGGTATTTTCACTACATCAATGAGAGGTGGCACTGGCGGAACAACAACAGCCGGACCGATATCATCATTTGTGATAACACAAAACTTGTTGTCGCTAGGATTAAGATTTATCTGGCCTTTAGCATCACAATCACCGGAGAATGTTTGAATATAATTAGGATTAGTAGTTTCGGTCACAAAATATGGATAAGTAGGCGCACTGAAACTATTTGTTATGCCAGATAAGACCAATCTGCCACTGACAAACAATGGAAAGTCGGCAACAGTCTTAGTGCCACCACTGTCGTTGATAACATTTTTAACGACAGTGATTGTGCCCTCACTTGGATATGTAAATCCTCTACCGCCACCCGATGCTGGCGCACAAGTTGCTTTGGTAATAGTATTGTTAATTAAAGTAACCGCGCCATTTCGTGCCAACAATCTACCCTCCACATTGACACTATCTTGGAGCGAAATACTCGTCAATGCCAAAATGTTTCCTTTAAAAATAGAACCTGTTTTGAGTGTTGCAGAACTGCCAACTTGCCAGAAAACGTTGCAGGCCTGAGCGCCATTTATAAGAATTACCTCACTGTTCGTTTCTGTAATAAGGGTGGAATCTTTTGCTTGGAAGATGAATACTGCGTTTGGATTACCTTGGGCGTCAAGTGTTAGTTTTCCTGTTATGCCCAATGAACTGGCGCCATAATAAACACCCGGTGTCAGTGTTGTCGCCACTGGAGCGAGGTCATAAATAGGGCCATAATTTGTAGTTGCAGATTGTCCTGCAGCATTATCATAAGCCGTAACCAGGGCAGCTTTTGCACTCACCGTAGTCGCATCATTTGGGTTGTCATCATTGTGGTTTACACCCGTCAGAGTGATACAATCTACTCCTCCAGGGCAGGCAGTTAATCCGACTTCGGTTGGAATCGCAGATGAGCCGATGTCACCAACAATCGTACTTGCGCCTGTGTTAGTGATGCCAGTACCGGCCAGAACAGCAAAACCATCTGCTGTACCAAGACTTACCGTATTTGCTGCCATTATTAGCCCAGCCAAACCAAACGTAAACACAACAGTTAATACAACTATCGAAACTTTACTAAACTTTTTCATATGTTTTTTTAATAATTTGTTCTTAAATAAGCTCTAGTAATTGCTCCGAAATAGCCGCTGGTTGGTGTTATGCCAACGCTTTTCTGAAATTTAGCCAAAGCTGTGCGCGTAAGTTCACCAAATGTCATGGTCTCGTTCCCCGATGAACCGGAACCACTCAAAGCGACAGCGTAACCGTGGGCATTGAGCCAAGTTTGTAGCGCTTTTACATCATTTCCAGTCATCCCGACTGTAAGGTCGCGATTGAAACTTGCATTAGCAATGGCATTTGCGTTTGGAGTAGCGGAACCTTGTTGTGCAGCCTGTTGTACTTGAAGCGATTGAAAGGTTGCTAACAATCCATTGAGTTGAGCTTGTAAGACGGCGTTTGTACTTCCCGATGCTGATGCACTGGAAGTTTGTGTTGCTGTAGATCCTGAATTTGTTGAACCAGAACTTGTTTGTGATGAGTTTGTTGAAGGTGTTGCGGGTGTAGCAGGAACTGCTGGTGTCGAAGCTCCCGAAGTTGTTGGCATGGTAACAGTGTTTGAGTCCAATGTAACCGCGGTCTGAGCTAAAGCTCTACCATTTAATACTGCACCAGTGTTTAATACAATTGCTGTTTGATCCAATATATTTCCATTAAAGACAGCAGCCGTACCGATGGTAGTTTGCCCGGCTACCACCCAGAAAATATTGTTGGCTTGGGCGCCACCGGCAAGTACTATATTTTTAGCGGAACTGATATTAAGATTTTGGGCTATCTGAAAAATCCAGACATCGTTTGGACCACCTGAGAGAGTAACATCTGTTGGTATGGTCACGCCAGTACCCCATTTATAGACACCGGGAGCGAGGGTTAACCCACCTATATTTCCTGCGCCCAACCCAGTAACATCAGAGGCTCGTCCCATGGCGTTGGTGTAAGCAGTTTGCATGTCGCTAACTGCGGTAGTCATATTAGCTGGAGTCGGGTTTGCATAATCCGGTGCGTATATTTTTCCAGTGACTAAAGCTGAGGTAGAAAAGCTACCTGCTGCGGGCAGAATTAAAGCAAATCCAGTTATGTAAGTCGCGGCTGCTGGACTAACCCCAATATCACCAACCACTTTCGTTGCTCCGGTAGTTGAGATTGCTGTTTTTGCCAGAATCACGAAATTACCAGCCATACCAAGATTAATTCCAGCTGGACTATTATATGCGAGTGTAACAGTTGGTCCGAAGGTACCAAACATAAATGCAACAACCAACACAACTACTGAAACTTTAATAAATATTTTCATATATTTTTTAATAATTATTAACTCTTTAATATGTATATTTTAACATTTTTCAATAACTTTATAATATTAGCCCTGTGTATAAGTTTTAACATTATTTTAAAAATTCAGTCATATCAATTGCCTTGTTCCATTCATGCAAATCATCTATAATTAGGTTCCAATAGGGTCCTACGGGGTCCACTTTTATGAAAATACTTACATGGAATTGTTGTCTGCCTCCATGGTTGTTTACTCGAAAACAACGATTGCCTCAGATAGTTTCCTTAATAATTTCAGAGAGTCCTGATATTGTTTGTTTGCAAGAAGTTTTTTTTAAAAGTGATGCTAATTTCATTATTAATGAATTAAAACAGAATGATTATATAAATTTTTTTCACTTTAAAAATCTACTTATTAGTTCAAAATTCCCATTCATTAAAAAAGAAGGCTTCGTTTTCAAAAAACAAGGCAGTCTTTTTTCATGGGGTATCCTAGATGTGTTATATGGAAAAGCATTTCAATTGGTCAGCATTTTATATAATGAAAAAACTATTTCATTAATTAATACCCATTTACTTTCAGCGAAGGCTTGCAGTTGTTCAGATTGTCAAACGATAAGAATTAGCCAAGTTCAGGAAATTTGTAATGCGAGCAAACAACCAGTTTTAGTTGTAGGAGATTTCAATTTTCAACCAAATACGAAACCATATAAAAAAATTATACAATCTGGTTTTTCTGATTTTTGTAATCAAAAAATAACAACAGTAAAGAAAAAAAGATTTGATTATATTTTTTCTAGTGGAATAGAGAGTCTTAATATAATCCCAGTATTTTTGGAAAAAAATATTTCTGATCACATTGGATTACTGGGGATTTTGACTTTCTGTTTTATGCTAATATAAATCTCGCTGAAAGGCGTCTTTAGCTCAGTGGTAGAGCGTTCCGTTCACATCGGAAAGGCCACAGGTTCAATCCCTGTAAGACGCACCACCACTTCGCTTCCTCGTTACACTCGGGAGCTTCGTGGTGCAAGCGGGCCTATAGTTAAGTGGCAGAACACAGCATTCGCATTGCTGAAACGGCGGTC
>Ga0265316_10003248_pt1 | contig 16515 bp, 15 predicted proteins | sample 4522metaG_FD_202092 | JGI IMG/M metagenome (GOLD analysis project Ga0265316, IMG submission 202092) | Rhizosphere microbial communities from Carex aquatilis grown in University of Washington, Seatle, WA, United States - 4-5-22 metaG | ecosystem: Host-associated > Plants > Roots > Rhizosphere >...
CAGGCCCGTCACATATCTGGATCTCAACATTTTTGGCCGGCTGACGTTGCACGGCAATGGATCGTATGGCATTCCCAATGTGGCTGGACCGGCCGACGGAAGCATCTTCGACCCTGGCTACGACATCAACGGCCAGGCAACTTTCGCCCCGGGCTATGCACTTCCCGCTGGGATGGTCTACACCCGGTTTCTGACGCAGTCAGTGCTGGAAAAGTCGCTCCAGGCGGGAATCGATGCCAAGCTCAATCTGGATACTCCAATAGGTCATGTTCAGGTGGATTTCGGCTACACTTTGCAGTACGTCCTGAACGTCGATCTGACCACGTCAAACGCCTTGAACAACTATCTGAGCCTGGGAGTGGTGTATACGTACTGAGCTCAACGCCCGCCCGGTTCTATACAGTTGCGTGGTTTTCGACTACTTATTGTAGCCTATGCAGAACAGCAAGGCAGTCCTCGTCACCGGCGCGTCGTCCGGCATTGGGAAAGAGTGTGCGCTCAGACTCGCATCAAGCGGTTTTCGCGTATTTGCCGGAGTTCGTAAAGACCAGGACGGTGAACGACTGAAGGCGGAGGCGTCAGGCTCCGTCACACCGGTCCTGCTGGACGTGACGGACAGCGCCTCAATCGCCAGGGCTGCTCAGAGCGTTTCACGCGCTCTGGACGCAGACAGCCTGCACGGGCTGGTCAACAATGCGGGGATTGCAGTTGCCGGTCCGCTGGAGATGCTCCCCCTTGATGCGCTCAGGAGACAATTGGACGTGAACGTCATCGGCCAGATCGCCGTGACCCAGGCGTTCCTTCCGATGCTCCGCGCCGCCCACGGCCGGGTGATCATCATGGGCTCCATACTCGGCAGATTGGCCCTGCCTTTTGTCGGGGCATATTCCGCTGCTAAGTTTGCCCTGGAGGCTCTTGCGGAATCCCTTGGCATGGAGGTCCGGCCATTCGGTGTTTCGGTTTCCATTATAGAGCCCGGCAACATCGCAACCCCGATCTGGAACAAGTCAAAGAGCACTGCGATGGACACGGCAGGAGACCTCAATGCCGGGAAATGGGACTTGTATCGAGCGGCCGCAGAGGCATTTCAGCGCTACACGGACCATGCGTCGGCAACCGGAATCTCCGCCAGGCGCGTGGCACTGACGGTGGAAAAGGCCCTCTCAGCGCGAAGACCCCGAAGCCGCTACACGGTAGGCTGGGACTCGCGCTTCCTGGGGCACGTGGCGCCCCTGGCCCCCGGCAGGCTCCGTCAGTGGATTGTTTTGAAAGTGGTGCTGCGCAAGTAGCGCTCCACGGCTGCCACAGCCGCGCCGATCCCGTCCTCCTGCGCAATTTTGCCGGCCATATCCGCGCAGCGCTGCCGCATTTCGTCCGCCGCAAGCACTGCCTGAATCCGCTGCTCGAGCGCATCTGCGTTGAGCTTCTTGTGCGGCAGGGCCGCCGGCCCCAAGCCGCGTGATTGGACGAGGTGACCCCAGAAGAACTGGTCGGCAAAAAACGGCACAACTATCGAAGGGATTCCCGCGCGCAGCACCGCGGCCGTTGTCCCTGCCCCGCCGTGGTGCACCACCATTGAACACTGCGGGAAGAGCCAGTCATGGGGAATATGCCCCACCGGAAAAACGCTGGCAGGGAGGCTTTCTGTCCGGAGCCCGCCCCAGCCCGAGGAAATAATGGCGCGCAGGCCGGTTCTCTTCAGCGCCTCAAGCACGGACCGCGTCAGAAGCGTAGAATCCCCGCTCGCCATGCTTCCAAACCCGACGTAAAGGGGGGGCGGTCCCGACGCGATAAACTTCGACAGGTCAGCCGGGGCCTTCCATTCCTCATTCCGTTTGCTGAACCAGTAGCCGCAGACCACTTCTGATTCGCGCCAATCTCCCGGCGAAGGAATGACAGCAGGGCTGTAGCCATAGAGGAATGGCTGGCCGCGGTTTCTCCATGCCTTGAGGGGAATGCGGAACGGCAGCCGGCCGAGACCCGACTCGGTTCTTGTCCGGGTTGCAAGCAGCGGTCGGACAATCAGCCAGAACAGCTCAGCCACGCCTGCTCCGCTCAGCCAGTTCAGGGGACCCCAATTGAGCGGGAGGGTTGGAGTCATGATGGAGGGAAAGGCGGTGGTCGGGTGCAGCGGGTAAAGAGAGGCAGGGATCCCGGGAATCCCGAGTACCTCGGCTGTCGAGTACCCCGAGACCGCCAGGGGAAGACTGTAGATCAGCGCGTCGCTTCCCCTGCTTCCCTCCAGCATGTCGCTGGACAGCTTCCCGATCATGCCACGGGCGATCTTTGAGACCTGTTTGAGGAAAAGCAGGTAGTTGTCCGTGGACTGGAGCCAGGCCTGTCCCTGCTCGCCCTGCACGATGTCCCGCGGATTGCCGGTAATCGGCGCGAACTCCAGGCCCCCCGCGAGCGCAAGCCCGCGAAATGACTCGTGGCTGGCAAGCCTTACGGTGAAGCCGGCCTTGGCCAGGCCTGCGCCCAGTGCGGCGAATGGCTGCACGTCTCCCTGAGAACCGATGGCTATCACCGTGATATGCATTGTTGCTCCATACTATGCAATTCGGGATATAAGGGGTATACTCATGGAATTAATATCCCGATGTCGAGCCATGCATTGGTACAGCAATGCACCGGGGAGATCAACTCCCCAACAACAAATTTGAATATACGGGGTAAACATGAGAATTGATTCAGTTGGAGTAAAGGTGCCGTCACGCAAAGTGACCAACGCGGACATCCTCCAGATGCTGGAGGAGCACAGCAACGGAGTCTCTCCCATCCTGCTGAAAACATATCAACGGATGGTGCGCGGGCTCTTTACGATGGCAGGATCCGAGGTCCGCTATGCGCGTGACGAAAAGAAGCATGAAAAGGCCGGCGACTTCATCATCGGCGCGATGAAAGAAGCCCTGGAAAAAGCGGAGCTGAAAGCCGGGGACATCGACCTGCTCATCTACTGCGGAGTGGGAAAAGGATTCCTTGAGCCCGCCAACGCCTATTTCTACGCACAGAACATGCACATGACCTGCTCCTGCTTCGATATCGTGGACGCATGCATGAGCTGGATACGCGCCCTGGAGATCTCCTACGAGTTCTTCAAGAGCGGCCGCTACAAGCACATCATGATCCTGAACGGCGAGTTCAATATCTACCACGGGTACCCGGACAATTTCAAAATCGAGCACCTTCGGCAGATCGAGTACACGTTCCCGACCTACACCATCGGGGAGGCGGCCACCGCCACGATTCTCAGCCCGACCGATGGGGAATGGAAGTTCGCGTACAAGTCGGTTCCCGCGCTGGCAGACCTGTGTACCATCCCCCTGGACGGGTATGAGAATTTCGTCGAGCCCTCCAAGCGATTGGGAAAGAATGGGATCAACAACTTTGTGTCGTACGGCAAGGAGCTGTTCGACGCGGCAAACAAATACCTGGCTCCCGTTGTAAGAGAGCTGGTGAGCGACTGGAACGAACCGGATATCTATTTCCCCCACGCCGCATCTGACGCAGCGTATCTCACTGCGAGCAAGACACACATGCTTCCCGCTGAAAAGATGTACGCCAAAGTGTTTCCGACTTTCGGCAATATCGTTTCTGCAAGTATACCCATGGGCATATACATGGCGCAGAACGATGGATGTCTGAAACGCGGACACAAGGTGGTATTCTGCCCGGCCAGCGCGGGCATGGTGTACGCTGCGGTGCGATTCGTCTACTAACAGGCACCGCCCAAAGGGCGGTATCCACCCGCGGGTCCGACTGGCATTTGCTTGCCATCGCCCTATACGCTACTAAGCCATCGCGTGCATTCGGACGGGTGACGCGCAGAAGGCACTTTTCAGGAAGTCGAGGTCGAGCTCGGGATAGACGGGAAAACGGTCCAGCAGGGCTTTGACCTTTTGCAGTGCTTTCGACCTCGCTCCAGCGTCCACCTGGTATTTTGCTTTACCTGGTGTGCCGTCCGGCGCACTCTGCGGACGTGTCGCCTTGAGAACGAGGCTTATCACCGACGCAATTTCCCGCATCTGCTCAGGCTCCATGCCCAGCGTAGTCACCGCAGGGGTGCCGATGCGAAGGCCGCTCGTGTACCAGGGACCGTTCTGGTCGTACGGAAGCGCGTTGCGGTTGAGCGTGATGCCGCACTCATGGAGGGCGCCCTCCGCATGCCTGCCAGTCAAGCCAAGCGAGGCGACGTTGACAAGAAACAGGTGATTGTCCGTTCCGCCGGTCACGACCTCCAGGCCGCGGGCCATGCAGGCCGCGGAAAGAGCCTGCGCGTTCTCGACGATTCCGCGGGCATATGTCTTGAACTCCTCTGAACGGGCCTCGCGCAGGGCAACAGCCTTGGCCGCCACGACGTGCGGGAGCGGACCTCCCATCATCAGCGGGCAGGACTTATCCAGGGCATCTGCGAACTCCCCTGTCGAAAGAACCATGCCGGCGCGCGGACCGCGCAGGGTCTTGTGGGTGGTTGTCGTGACTACGTGGGCATGGGGAAACGGGCTGTAATCCCCCGTGAAAACGCCGCCTGCGACCAGGCCGGCAAAATGAGCCATGTCGACCATCAAAACTGCCCCGACAGAGTCTGCGATGGCCCGCATTCTGCGGAAATCGATCTTCCTGGGATACGCCGAGTAGCCGGCCAGAAGGATGAGCGGCCTCACCTCATTCGCGGTCTTTTCGATCTCATCATAGTCAAGAAGTGATGTATCCTTCCTCACCGAGTAGGAATAAATGTCGAACATACGGGCGGACAAGTTGTACCGGTAGCCGTGAGTCAAGTGACCTCCGGAATAATAGTTGAGCCCGAGCAGGCGCTGGTTTCCCAGGGCCGCCCGAAGCTCCATCCATTGACTGTCCTTGAGCTTGTAGAGGTTCGATTCCCCGAACGCTTTCAGCGCGGGCGCCTCGACCCTGGTTGTAAGGATGGCCCAGTACGCCATGAGGTTGGCGTCCGCCCCGCAGTGCGGCTGCACATTTGCGTATTCCGCACCAAAAAGGGCACGCGCCTCCGCCTGCGCTCTTTCCTCTATATCGTCTACGTTTTCGTTGCCCGCGTAGAACCTGTGCCGCGGGGAGCCTTCGGCGTACTTGTCCGTCAGGAGGTTGCCCATGGCGAGCTGGACCGCAAGGGAGGAATAGTTCTCACTGGCAATCAGCTTGATGTTGGAGCGCTGCTTCTCCAGCTCGGATACGATGGACCGCGCGATCTCGGGGGATGATTGCGCGATTGTTTGCAGAGACGCGATGTATGCCACAGCACCGGGATCAGGTGAAGTGCACGTTTTCAGGTAATCGGCAAGCGGATTGGCGGGCATGGGCTGGCCTCCGGGGTAATCCCCAGGTGAAGCAGTTCGCGGCAGACGCCCAGGCGTACGACGCCGTACCCGCAGAAGCTCCCCGATGGTGTGCCCATCTTCAAACGCCAGTCGCTTCAGCGCCCGCGCAACGCGCGCACGCTGCAACATTCACAAGCGAAGATACTGCCGCCGCTCTGCCCGGATCAAGAGAAATGAGATATACTCGCGCGGAATTACCCACATGACGAAGCTTTTCATCATCGCAACGCCTATCGGGAACCTGGAGGACATGACCCTTCGGGCCATACGTGTGCTCGGAGAGCTGCACATTCTGGCCTGTGAGGATACCCGGCACACGCGGATCCTCTTTGAGAAACACGGCATTCACAGTCCTGAAACGATCATCTCCTACCGCGAGCAGAACGAAGCGCAGGCCGGCGCGAGGATTATCGGCTTCCTCAAGGCAGGGCAATCGGTGGGAATCTGTTCGGACGCCGGCTACCCCGGCATCAGTGACGCCGGCTACAGGGTGATCTCCCGGGCCCTCGAGGAGGGATACACAGTCGAGGTTCTGCCCGGGGCCGGGGCAGTCGAGCCTGCGCTCCTTGCGTCGGGATTGCCCACCTCCAGTTTCACATTCAAGGGATTCCCGCCCAGAAAACCAGGAATTCGCAGGCGATATCTCGCCATGGAGAAGGACCTCCCCCATACCCTTGTCTTTTACGAGTCCCCCTTCCGCGTGCAGAAGCTTCTGGAGGACGCCCGGGACATGCTGGGAGACAGGCGCGCAGCCGTGTGCATCGAGCTTACCAAGCAATTCGAGAAAACCCACCGGGGCACCCTGAGCGAGCTCGCCCTGCAGTTCAAGGACGTGAAGGTGCGCGGGGAAATAACGGTCGTGATTGCGGGCAATAATCCGAAGTTCAGCGCCGAAGAACAGTCCGACGAATTGATTGACAGAGCGGAACCCGACGCCTAGTATTGCTTTCTATGGCCAAGCTCTGGGAAAAAACGTACAGCCTCGATTCGTTGATGGAAGCTTTCACCGTGGGCAGCGACCCTGTGCTCGATGCGAGGCTCGTGAACGCAGACTGCGTGTCCAGCATGGCCCATGCGCGGATGCTTTCCTCCATAGGCATTCTTTCCGTGCCGGAATGTGACTCACTGGTGAAAGAGCTTGCCGGCATCATCCTCCTGAACGAACAGGGAAAGTTCTTCATCAGCCGATCGGACGAGGATGTGCATACGGCGATCGAAAACCACCTCGTGCGCGCCCTTGGAGACACGGGCAAACGCATCCACACCGGCAGGTCGCGGAACGACCAGGTGCTCGCCGCGCTTCGGCTCTGGAGCCGTGGGTTCCTGTTTTCGTTTCAAAAAGCATGCCTGGATCTAGTCGCGAGGCTGCTCGATTTCGCCGAAACGCACGCGCTCACCCCCATGCCGGGGAGGACGCACACCCAGCTCGCCATGCCTTCTTCGGTCGGCTTGTGGGCGGGAGCGTTCGCGGAGGAGCTGCTGGACGATGCGGCGCTCGCGCAGAGCGCGTTTTCCATGCTGGACTGCTGTCCCCTCGGCTCGGCGGCCAGCTACGGATCGCCCCTTCCTGCGAACAGGGAAATGGTGGCGGACCTTCTCGGTTTCTCGCGGGTCCAGAACAACGTGCTCTATGCGAACAACAGCCGGGGCAAATTCGAGTCCATTGCGCTGGAGGCGGTCGAACAGGCTGCCCTCACGCTCTCCAAGATGGCCCAGGACCTCATCTTCTTTTCCCTGCCGGAGATCGGCTATTTTACCCTCCCGGATGAGTTGTGCACCGGCTCGAGCATGATGCCCCAGAAAAGAAACCCGGACGGGCTGGAGCTTGTACGGGCAAAAAGCGCGGCCATCTCGGCGGATGTCATGGGGATCAAGGCGATCATCCGCTCACTCCCCAGCGGATACAATCGGGACTTCCAGGAAACCAAAGGGCCGTTTTTCAGAGGCTGCGAGGCGGGGCTGGGGTCCGTACGGATAATGGACCTGACAATCGAAAAGCTCGTGGTCAATGAAGACCGGCTGCGCGCGGCTTTTACTCCGGAGATTTTCGCGACTGACAGGGCTCTCGAGCTCGTCTCCGACGGCGTCCCGTTCAGGGACGCGTATCAGCAGATCGGCCGCGGACTCCAGGACCTCGGCGCCCGGGACCCTGCAGAGGCCATAGCAAAAAAAAAGTCGACAGGCTCTACAGGGAATCTTCGGCTCGACATTCCTCGGGCGCAGGCCGCCGCGCTCCGCGAATGGAGAGAAAGAGAAGAGAAACAGCGCAACGCGAAGATCGGCCGGCTCGCAGGCTTGCCCGTTGAGCTCTTTCGCGATCCTTTGAAATAGCGTTCAGCCCGCCGTCCGTCCTGCGGGCGCGCCATTTTACCTGAAGATCAGCGCTCCAGAGACGCTGTGCGCCTGCACCAGCGCCCCATCGGTCCCCATTTTCAGGCCCCTTTCAGCCCTTATATTTCCGACAACGATCCTTCCAGACAGCGAGCGCAGGTCGAAACGCAGCATATCCAGCGGCGCATCAAGCCTGATATCGACGTTTCCGGAAATCGTGGAAAACGAGGAATCCTCCTGGAGATCGAGCCCTCGGCCCTCAATTGCCCCGGAAACGGTCCTGACCGTCACTCTCCCTTCGTCCGCGTCGAGCACCACTTTCCCGGAGACGCTGGCCGCGTTCAGGTTGCCGTGACTTTCCTTCACTCTGATCTGGCCGGAAACAGTGCGAAGTGCGCAGTTTCGGCTCCCCATGCGTTCCACCCTGATGCGGCCGGATACGGTTTCTATTTTCAATACGGCACTGCGGGGGCACTGGAGCGAAAGCGTTCCTCCTGAAGGCCACTCCAAGGGCCAGTCTTTTTCCAGCCACACCTTGAGCCGCGCACCGTCCACTTTGTGCAGCAGCTTGTAGCCGCGAGCTCCAAAAGGGGAATCTGAAGGCAGATCCGAGCTCATGGACACGGCCGCGCCATCGTCCCCACTTATCTCCACGTCCAGGAACTCTGCATTGACGGAAATCGTCTCTATGCCGGGACAGGAGAACGACTCCTCCTCGCTCGCCCCGGAACCGAATGCGGCGCAGGACAGGACACACGTTGCGAGCATCGCTGCGGCCAGATTCCTCATGCCTGTTTAACACGTGCGCGGCACGGCCGGGTCACCCGCGGTTGCCCTGAGGAGGCCGGCACCGTATCTTTGACAGGTCATGAACGGACCCATTCAGTCGGATATCGCCCTTCTGGACGCCTATTCGCAAGCGGTCGTGGAAGGTGTGGACAAGGCCAGCCCGGCGGTCGTGCACATCCAGGTGAGCGGCCACGGCCGGCGCGGGGAGAGCAATGGCAGCGGATCCGGCTTCGTCTTTGCCCCGGACGGATTCATCCTGACCAACAGTCACGTGGTGCGCGGCGCAACCCGGGTGGAAGCCATTCTCACGGACGGCCGCAGGTTTCAGGCAGAGCTTGTCGGCGATGATCCTGATACCGACCTCGCTGTAGTGCGCGTCCATGAATCGGGTCTTCCCACTGCCCGCCTGGGCAATTCCGAGTCTCTTCGGGTGGGTCAGCTTGTCATTGCCATCGGAAACCCGCTGGGTTTTCAGTGCACGGTGACCGCGGGAGTTGTAAGCGCCGTGGGAAGGTCCCTCCGCTCGCAGTCCGGTCGGCTCATCGACAACGTCATCCAGACCGACGCGGCGTTGAACCCGGGCAACTCGGGGGGGCCTCTGGTCACTACACACGGCGAGGTGATCGGGGTGAACACGGCGATCATCCTCGGGGCGCAAGGATTGTGCTTCGCCACACCGATCAACACGGCGCAGTATGTCGCGCCCCGTCTCATCCGAGACGGCCGGATCCGGCGGGGGTGGCTCGGGATCGGCGGCCAGAACATGAAGGTCCCGCCCCATGCGGCTCACGTTCTAGGCCTGGGCGCGGAAAGCGGGGTGCTGATCATTTCCGTGGAGCCGGACAGCCCGGCAGAGCGCGCCGGGCTGCAGGTGCGCGACCTGCTGGTCGAGTTTGACGGGAAGACCATATCCTCCATCGACGATCTGCACCGCCAGCTCACAGACGAGCGCATTGGCAGGTCGGCAGAGCTTGTCGTGATACGGCATTCGGCCCGTGTGGGCCTGCAGGCGGTGCCCCGCGAACCGGCGGCAGAGCTTCGCAACTAGAAATCCTCCCGCCTGATTTGTGGAGATGTCACTGCCGTGGTAGTATCGCATCATGAATAAGAAAATACTTTTTCCGGCGGTTTTCGCCCTTGTGCTCACGGCGGGCATAAGCGCACAGGCATTCTCCGTCAGCTATCTTGACGGAGTGGCTGAGCTGCAGGCGGCCAAAGCATGGATGACCCTCTCTATCGGCGACAAGGTCCCTGCTGATGGAAGCGTGCGGATCTCTCAAAGCGGATCGCTCGAGCTCTTCAGGGGCAAGCTCAAGATCACGATCCTGAAGGACGGCGTCTACGACGTGGCCGCCCTTGCCAAGGCAGCCGGCAAATCCGGGGCCGGCGGCATTGGCAGCGCCATCTCTCAGAAGCTGGCGTCCCTGACCACGGAAAAGTCAAGGGCAGCCCAGGCCGCCGGTGTGCGCGGCGAGCTCCAGGGTCAGGCGCCCGTGACCTGGGTGGACGAGAATGACGAAACCCGCGAGAAGGTGCAGGCCCTCCTGGACGACAAGAAGTTCGCGGACGCGCTGAAGGTTCTGGATAAGGCCATGAAGGACTCCACCGATGACACAGACAAGGCGGAGTTTACCTATCTCATGGCCCTTTCATACTATGGCAACGGAGAGACCGCCCGCGCCTACAAGGTCCTGCAGCAGATTTCGCCGGATCCGGAGACCGGCTGGTACGCGCGGTATGTCATTCTCAAATCGCAGGTCCTGGTCGACACGTCCAACTTCAAGGACGCCCTGTCCATCCTCTCTCCGTTCATCAACGCCTTCCCCACGGGAGAGGCCACTCAGGTGGCCTACCTGCTCACGTACTGCAGCCAGAAAGGTCTCGGAGACCAGGCAGCCGCGCGCTCTGCCCTCGACGCAGGATACAAGCTCGATCCTTCCACCGATACCGCACAGCTTATCGATCGACAGAGGAAAGCGCAGTAAGCAGGGCGACGAGCCAGGACCGATTGTCAGCGCTCACATAGCTCATGCGCCCGCCCATTCTGCTGAAAGTCTTGCAGAAGCGCAGGTAGTAGGCCGGGTCATCCTGGGCGGGCTCTTTGCCTGACTGCCAGTCCCAGGTGGAGCGGGCGAGGTCCACCACGTGGATCGAGAAGTTGTCGATCCTCCTGCCTTCGCGCCGCGCCGCATTGCGCGCCATCGAGAGTGACTTCTCGAAGATCATGGGAGACATGACCGCCGACCCGACTGAAAGGTACACGCCGCCCTCGATCCGCGAAATCGAGTCGGCGTATGACAGAAAGTCGAGCTCCGCGGTCCTTCCGACGGCGGCGCCCGAGCTCATGGGGTGCGCGTAGATGATGTCGTGGCCGAACATCGGGTGGCAGGTGAACGGCACCCCCGCCGACCAGGCGGCGGCGGCGACCGAAGAGCGCTTGTGGGGATGCGAGATGACAACTCGCCCTGCGGCGAGGCCGCGCCTTCTCATGATGGCGGCAAGATCGGCTGCCGCGGCTGCCCTGGTGAGCGCCGCAGTGCCCCCGGGGCCGGATGCAGCCTCCGCGCCCGCGCGAAGGGCGGCCGAAAGCTGGGACTCCGCCGGCAGCTCGAGCCCGTCCTCGGCGATCATAGCGCCGATCGACTCGCCATAGCCCATGCCGCGCCAGGCACCGACAGCGAGGGCGAGGTTGAGGTAGGCGCCTGTTTCTTCCCAGATGCCGAACTGCCCTTCCGCGACGTAGCGCTTCACGTCCTCCCCGGAGCTGCCCTGAAAGGCGAATTCCCAATCATGGATCACACCGGCCCCATTGGTGGCGAAGTGGCTCACCCAGCCGCCTTCCATGAGCCGCGCGAGGACGCGCGAGAGCCCGTTTTTGATGGTGTGGGCTCCGAAAGCCAGGACGACCGCAGCGCCGCGTGCCCGAGCCGCCCGAATCTCCGCGGCCCCCGATGCGACGTCCACCCGCGCCTCCGGGGAGAGATCGGGCTCGAAGGAATCGGGCTCCACCATGTCTCGTTCGAGATCGAGCTTGTTCTTCCTCTCGGAGAGGGGGCGGAACTCGATCCGCTCCCGGTTGAAGAACGACTTCATGCCTCGGCCTCCATCCAGAGATCGAGGGCCGGGAATAAGTCCTCGGGCCTCGCCGTCCCCGTCGATGCAAGCTGCCGCACGGTGACAGATGCGACGAGGTTGCCGACGAGCGCGGCCTCCTCGAGACTCGCTCCCGCACAGAGGGCGAGAACGGCACCCGCTGTGAAAGAGTCTCCCGCTCCCGTGGGGTCGACGGGGACGGTAACCCGGACGGCGGGCACGCGGACCGGGCAGCCGCCCTCCGCCCCCAGGGTCCAGACGCCGCGCTCGCCCACCGTGGCGAAGACCGCCGCCCCCGCCCGCTCGGCGGCGCGCGGGAGAGCGGCCGCGATGACAGCATCGGGAAGAGAGGAGCCTGTCCTGGGGTCAGGAATCCCTGCCAGCTCGAACTGGTTCATCTTGAGGATGAGGCCGCGAAAGTCCATGATGCGCCGCCTCGAGTCGGCCCAGGCCACAACGCGTGGATAGGAAGCGAGCCTGGCCGGAAGCGCCTCCACAATCGCACGCGTCACGGTCCCAACGTCCGTCTCCTCGACCTGGTCCATGACGATGAGGGCGTCTATTTCCGGAAGGGCCTGATCCAGGGAAGCGAGGATCCTCTGTTCCAGGTCGCGGCCCGTTGGGAGACGGTTCTTGAGATCGTAGCGGCTGTGCTCGCCCTCGAGGCTCACCACGTCGCGGTCGCGCGGCTTCAGGTAGGTTGGAGTGCGCCTGTCACGGTCCAGGTGCAGGGCGTGCGTGCCGCAGTGCAGAGCGGTCAGATCGGCGCGCAGCTCGTATCCCTCCCCCTCGTCCCCAGTGAAGCCAATGGCGCGGATCGTTCCTGCGCCCAAGGCCGCGAGGTTGCAGACCACGGTTCCCGCAGCGCCGGGACTATGACGGGTGGCCACGACCTGATGGGCGACCTTCCCAGTCTCCAGTGACTTCTCGGCAAGGGCGGGGTCGACTTCGAGGTATTTGTCCAGAAAGAAGTCCCCGAGCACGGCCACCCTGACCGAGGAGAATGCCCCAAGTATCCGAGCCAGGGAATCTCGGCTGAAGCCGCGGAGCCCGGCTTCGACGTTCGCGCCGCTCACACCGCTGCCTCTCCGCCTCCGGACCAGATGTAGTCGACGAGCCGCCCCGCTTCGCGGTAGTCAGGAATCACGATGTCCGCTCCCGCGCCGATGAGCCTGTTTCTCTTCCACGCGTCGGGCTTTCCCGACCTTCCCGCTTCGTCGCTCGCCACCCCGACCGCCAGCCCGCCCACGGCCTTGCAGTCGACGATCTCGACGTAGCCGTCCCCGAAGGCCACGAGCCTCCGACCGTCCACCCCATTCGTGTCGAGGATGCGGCGGATGACCATCTCCTTGGAGTAGGTCCTGTGGTCGGGCTGAGCGCCGTGGATGGACCCAGGGGCGTACTCGTCTATGCGCAGCAGCCGCGCCTCCTCACGTACGTAGGGTTCGTCCGTCCCGGAGGCAACGTGGATGGCGACGCCCCTCGCGCGAAGCATCGCGAGGAGCTCGAGCGAGCCCGGGACGAGCATTTCGTCGGGTGAAATGGATCCATCGGCGAGTCCATTCCTTCGGGACGCAATGCGCGACATGAGGAGCTCGTGGTACTCGGCCTTGTATTCCAGCGGATCCCGGGGCACGCCGCCCCTCGCCTTCACCTCCTCGGCGAGCCGGATCATCTGGTAGATCGTCTGCTTGCCGGTGAGCTCGGTGATGAAGTCCCGGACCAGTGCCTTTATCGACTCAGCGTCTTCTCCCGTCCGGGCAAGGGGAAGGAGGACACGGACCATCATGGGCACCATGATGTCCACCCACCCCTCGCGCACGAGGCTCAGCGTGCCGTCGAAATCGAAGAGAGCGTGCTCCGGGGCCACGCCGCCGGCACGGGGCCGCACGAGCTCTATCGAAGTGCCGGGGATGAAGCTCGTGCGGGAGGGCGCGGGCCAGGCCGCGGCGTAGTCACGCTCAGCCACGGTCAGCCTCCGGGAGGGCGCGCCCCAGCACGGCGTAGGCGAGGTGGTCGAGCACCATGTGGAGGTCTTCCGTGACCTGCATGTCGTCTATCGGGATATGGACGCCGTGATGCGCAATCCGCTTGAGCTCGCCCCCGTTGTAGCCGGTCAGGCCGACGGTGACCGCGCCGCGCCCGTTGGCGTATTCGATGGCCTTGAGAATGTTGCGCGAATTGCCCGATCCGGAGATGGCAATGACCAGGTCGGCGGGCTCGAGGAAGTTGCGGAGCTGTTCGACGAAGACTTCCTCGTAGGCCACATCGTTCGCGTATGCCGTCAGCGTGGGGACGTTGTCGGACAGGCACATGAAACGGAATCGTTTCGCCTTGCCGTACGAAAGTCCCTTGTTGAAATCCGCTGTGTAGTGTGACGCGGTGGCGGCCGATCCCCCGTTGCCCATTGTGAACACCGTCCTGCTTTCTTCGAGGGCGTCGAGGAGCAGACCGAGAAAACGGTTCACCTCCGCGCGCGATATCCTGTCTATGGTCGCCTTGAGCCTTTCGAAGTAGTTCAGGATGTCGGGGCCGAAGTCGGGATGCATGCATGCCTCTCTTTCAATACGGAAACATCGCGAGAGAGCCGGCCCCGATCAGGGCCGCGTCGTAGCCGAGCCGGCTCGGGCCCAGGACGGTCCTCCGTGCTCCCGCGGCAAGGACAAGGGAAGGGATATGGCCAAGAATCACCGGCAGGATGAGATCCAGGGCGCCGGCCACACCGCCTCCCAGGAAGACCGCCTCCGGGTCAAGGAGAGTATACACGGCGGCGACGCCCCGGGCGAGCACGACCGCGGACTCGCGGAGCACGTCCACGCACAGGGGGTCGCCTGCCCGCGCGCCCTCGGCTATAGCCCGGGCAGTCACGTCCGCGCGCGGGAGCGTCGCGAGGTAGCCGCCGTCAGCATCCAGGCGGCGCAGCGCCCTTCGCCTCCAGGCGGGGCCGGCCGCCTCGGCTTCGAGACAGCCCCGGTTGCCGCAGCCGCAAAGCTCTCCGCCAGGGTTCACCACGAGATGCCCGATCTCCCCTGCCATCGCGCTTGCCCCGCCCACGATCCGCCCCCCGGAGACAACGGCCCCGCCGATGCCCGTGCTCACCGTCATCCAGAAGAAGGAATCCAGGCCTCTCCCGGCACCAAAATGGGCCTCTGCCCATGCGCAGGCATTGACGTCATTGTCGGCCTCGGCATGAAGACCCAGGGCATCCTCGATCAGGGGGACGAAGGGGACGTGGTCCCAGCCTGAAGAAGCCGAGCGCAGAAGGATCCCGCCCTTTCGGTCAACCACACCCGGCAAGGCCAACCCGAGGGACGACGCCCTTCCCGTGCGCGCCTGCACCCGCCTCGCCAGATCGGCGATGAGTGCCACCGCCTCCCGCGGGTCTCCCAGGGGCGTTGCAGCGGATTCCTTGTCGAGGACCTTCCCATTGACCCCGATCATCCCGACTGCGGTTTTCGTCCCCCCCAGGTCAACCGCGAGAACTGATTCCATGGCCCGGTGGGTCAGAAGGTGACCACGCCCTTCACGTAGCCGCCCGTCCTGTCTGCGGCTGCGGAGAATATCTGATACGCCTTCTCTATCTTTTCCACGTGAGTGACCAGAGGTTCGTTCGTGAAGGATCCGTTTTCCATGAGAGTAATGGTTCTGGGATAGAGATCGCCGAAATGGGGATTCATTCCGGGCTGAATGTTGAGAATCCTCATGCCGTTCGTATGCCAGTCATCCAGATCAAAGGTATGAGAATGATGGTGCCAGGCAAAGTTCTCCACGATACCGCCGGGCTTCACGAGGGAAAACGCGAGATTGATCGACTCTCCCGTTCCGGCCGTCTCCACCACTACGTCGAATTGCTTGTTCAGGGCTTCCGAGACACTGCCCGCGCGGGAGTCTATGATCTCGCGGGCTCCCAACCGGGAGGCAGTCTCCAACCGCCGCGAGTCGATATCGAAGACTGTCAGCGATCCGATAAGGCTGCGGCTCAAACCCTGCACGAAAAGCAATCCCATGTAGCCCGCCCCCACCAGCGCGACCTTGTCCCCGGGCTGGATTCCTGAAAACAGTATGCCGTTCAACACGCACACCACAGGCTCTACGATCCAGTGCTGCACCGGGACCCCGCTCTCAGGAATGGCTGCCACGTGCCTTTCATTGCGCACGGCGTGGCGCGCCATGAGTGCTCCTCCAGGTGTGCCAATTGGTACTTCCTGCATCGCCACCCTTTGGCCTGGTCTCACCGACCGGACCCTTTCACCCACTCTCTCCACCCGCCCCACGCCTTCGTGGCCTGCGATGAAGGGATAAGGATGGTATCGGGAAAACCTGCCGTTGAATGACAGTATGTCCCACCCGCAAATCCCGCATACCTCCAGGGCAACGCTGACTTCGTCCGGACCGGGCTCTGGGATCTCCAGCGCTCGGATTTCGATCTTTCGCTCGCCCAGATACCACAGACCCTCGGTTTTCATGGGGTTACCCTTTATGAGGAAGCCAAAGGAGGGAGGGGAAAGGCACGAACGAATTGTCCTCTCCCTCCGATTGTGCTCAGCCTTCTGCGCCTGATTACCCAGGCGCAGAGTGCGCTTTCATCGACTAGAACGGGGCGTTCGGAACGTAGAAGTCCTTGGCATTATCCCTGGTCACGAGCTCCGAGGGGAGTATGACACGGCGCGGAAGGGCGCGGACCTGGTACACGTTGGGGTTGAGCTTGTCGCCCTTGACGCCGATGGCGGCGTAGGAGATCGAGGTCGCGATAACCGAAGGCGAGTAGGTCACGTCGGCCTGCACCATCGGGTTCGTCCCGTCCATTATCCCCTTTATGATGTCCTTGAGGCATCCGCCGCCCAGGAAGAACTTGATGTCCTTGCGGCCGGATTCCTTGTACGCCTGCTCGGCGCCGATCATCATGTCGTCGTCAGCAGTGTACACGGCGTCGATCTGCTTGTATTTCTGCAGGTAGTTCTCC